>Ga0208127_1001123_pt1 | contig 13526 bp, 11 predicted proteins | sample ETNtaG_6_FD_185751 | JGI IMG/M metagenome (GOLD analysis project Ga0208127, IMG submission 185751) | Marine microbial and viral communities from oxygen minimum zone, Eastern Pacific Ocean - ETNP201306SV45 (SPAdes) (version 2) | ecosystem: Environmental > Aquatic > Marine > Oceanic ...
TGATTCCTCTAATTCCAGCAATTTTATCTTTATCATAGATTAAATCTTTGACTTTAAATCCTTCTAGGATCTCAGTAACATTTTTTGCTTTTTTAAATAAAAAATAATCAAAGGTTTTTCTCGGTATTACATAACCTTTAGTGATAAAATTATTTTTCTTATTTCCTTTAAGGTGAACGTCAAAATGGCTATGGTTGGGTCCACCAAACGTAATTCTATTAATCTCAGACCCATCCAATTTTTCTACGCCACTGGTCAAATCTAGCTCCTCCATTATTCTAACACTTTTACCAGAAAGGGCGTCACCACAAATTTTGTCTCTTGGGAAAATTGCTTTATCAAGAACAATACATCTAAGGTTATTCCTTTCAGCATAAAGAGCTGCGGTAGCTCCAGCTGGTCCTGCTCCAACAATTATAACATCATACATTCTTATTCTTCCAAAAAATCCACACCGAAAGAAGGATACACAATACCAAAGCGAAAATAATTAATAGTTCTTATAAGAAAAAATAAAATACTTAAAGGGATTAAGAACCAAGGCGCTCGGACACATAAAAACATAGCAAAGGTGAATAAGGGGAAGAATCTAGCCCGTTGCAAATGCCTTACATGATTAGGCCAAATTAGCCCTACCAAGGGAAAAGCAACAGAAACAGCACCAGCTGTACTCATGATAGGGTCATCTAAAAAGACACCTAAGAAAACAGATGCAATCATTAAGATTAAAGAAAGGGAAAAATATTGAACCTTATTGTTCCAATCAAAATAATTCCATACGCCTTTGTCCTCATCTAAAATAAGTGGAAATTGGAAAATGAGTAGGCAAGACAAAAAAGCCGTAAAATATGGGAAGATCCCAAAAAAGTTTGGAACCATTGAACTGCTACCGACATAACCAAAAATAAGCAAGATAAATGCAATTACTGCATGAATAATAATTTCTTTATTCTGCAATCTTTTTGAACCAATAATCCATAGATTATTTGGATTTAAAAAATAGAAGTATACAACAGAAGCGACTACTAACTTTACGAAACCTGACTCCCATCCTGACCAACTCCAATAAACATATCTATTTTCAAAGTCCATATTCAAAACAATACCTGCAACAATAAGAGTCCATAAAGAGAATAGTCGAATCCATCCTCCTGAATCCATAGAATCACCGATTTTTTGAAAAAAAGGTTTAGCATTTTTAAAATTCTGAGACTTTTTTGGAAAAATTCGGGCAATAATCATATTTTATCCAATGATTGGGGAACCTGTAATTATCTCAATTATTTCATTCGTAATAATAAAGCCAACTACTAATGCAGATATGATGAAAAGAACCTTAAACCACAAAGGATCAATTCTTTTATCTTTCATACCAATTTTTAGTTCTTGAACAAAATCACCTACACCCCATTTTAATAGGATAAATAACGCCGTTAGCATACCTCCGATTGGCAACATGTATTTTGATGATAAATAATCAAGAAAATCAAAGAAAGAGATATTAAATAAAGTATTGAAATCATCAAAACCGCCCATTGACATAGAGCAAAAGATACCAACAATGGTAACAATAGAACCAAAAACAACAGTAGCTTTTTCGCGACTCCAACTTAGTTCATCAATGAAAAAAGCAGTAATCACTTCTAAAATTGAGATTGCTGAAGTAAGAGCGGCCATAAAAAGTAAAAAGAAAAATAGTGATCCCCACAGCGTACCACCAGCTATTTGGGGAAACATTGTAGGAAGCGCTACAAAAATTAAACCTGGCCCTGAATCAGGGTTAGCACCAAGTGCGAAAACAGTTGCAAAAATAGCAATCCCAGCCATAATAGCGATAATGGTATCTAAAAGGATTATCCATAAAGCTGAAGACAATAAATCTTGATCATTCTTTAGATAGCTACCGTAGGTTATCATTGTGCCCATACCAAGGCTTAATGTAAAGAACGCATGACCTAAAGCTAAAACAACACTAGATGCATTTAAATCGGAAAATTTTGGCTGAAATAAGAACTCAAGTGCTTTCAGTCCATTTGGTAAGGTAAGACCTCGAATCATCAAAATAACAAGAATCAATAAAATTGCAGGCATCATTATTTTGGCCCATTTTTCAATGCCACCTTTTACACCTCTAACAATAACGAAAATGGTTAATGCCATAAAAACAATCTGCCAAAAAACAGGATTAATTGGATTGGAAATAAAAAGACTAAACTGCTCTCCTGCTAATTCAGGATTCCCAGAAATTTTCGCAAAACCTCCTACCAACGATAGCAATGCATACCTAAGAGTCCAACCTCCTACGACACCATAAAACGAAAGAATTACAAACGCGGCACAAACACCAAGGACGCCTACATATTTCCAATTTGTATTGGGTGCCAAAGTTTTAAATGCACCAACTGGACTTAATTGGGTTTTTCTACCAATAACAAATTCAGCAATTACGATTGGTAAACCAACTAACAAAATACATATCAGATAAATTACGGTAAATGCAGCTCCACCATTTTCTCCAGCCATATGTGGGTACTTCCATATATTCCCAAGACCTACAGCTGATCCCGAAGCAGCAAGAATAAAACCAAGTCTTGAGCCCCAGTGTTCTCTATTTTTCATTTGTTTTCCTCTTACTATTTTTTTGTTTTAGGGGACTATCCATTAATGAGTCAAAAGAATTCAAATGTGCATCTACAACAGCATCAATCATCGCGTAAAAGTAAAGAATTCCAATCCACCAAGCATATTTATTTCTTTTTTCAAGATATCTATGTTTTTTAAGTGGATAATTATTACTGTCATAACTGTTGTATTTTCCAGAATTATCTTTCCATGCAACATATGCTGATATTTCTAAACCAACAAATATTGCTGACTTTATCAGTTTGCCATTGTAAAGCTGTCCCATACCAGGCACTAATGAAAAGTAAAATGCCTTTTTTGGATCTTTATTTTCTATAGATCTTTCTTCGTTAGCTAGAACAATATTTATCGCTACAACACATAAAAATATCTTGCAAAAAAAAGTTAACTTACTTGGACGCAATACACTCTATCTCAATATTTGCTCCTAAAGGCAATTTGGATACTTCTACTGTTGACCTTGCTGGAAAGTCAATATTGCCAAAAAAGCTTTTAAACGATTCATTTACTATTTCAAATTGGTTTAAGTCAATCAAGAATACCGTCAATTTAATTATGTGATTCTTGTTTAGATTCGCGTCATTTAGAATAGATTCTATATTTTGGAGGACCTGATTAACTTCATTGCTTATTCCGCCCTCAACAAGTTTATTGCTACTAGGGTCAATTCCAACTTGACCACTTGTAAAAATAAAGTTATTGCTCTCAACCGCTTGATTATAGGTGCCTACCGCTTTTGGAGAATTGGGTGTATTCAATACTTTTTTCATACTATTTAAAATCATTTTGTAGACAAATACATGGCAATCCTACTTCCCTGTTTAACTTACGAAAAGCACTACCTTCAAATTTTCTAAGAAAAAATTCTCCCACTGCTGCTACAGTCGATTCAAATAAATGTCCTCCTACCGTAGCCATATTATGATTCGAAAGGACAACATGAGCATGTACAAATGGTTGGTTTTCTTTCAACGTTACATTGCCCTCAAAGCTTATCAATTCAAACACATCTAAATATTCTTTTTTTAAATATTCTTTTTTCACAATGTCATATGCCCCTATTTCAGTCATTTTGACTGCTCCAATTCCAGATATTTTACCATTTTGAATATTGTTATCCAGGCAAAACTTAGTAAGGGAGTGCATTACTTTTTCATCTTTTTCGATATATATAAAATAATCTTGCTTGTTTTTTTCATATTGCATCTAAACTGCCTTTATAATCTTAGCGATTAAATCTTTAGTTTCACTCATTGCTAAGTCAAGTACAGAATTATCCTTTCCACCTGCAGTCGCCATATGAGGCTTACCTCCACCTCCGCCTGCCATGAACAAACCAATTTTCTTTGCTAAATCGCCTGCCATTATACCAGATTCGTTTAATTTTTTTGCAACAACGATCAAAGCCATGGGCTTTTCCTCCCCTTCAGAAAAAAGAACTGCGATTCCATTCGGCAATTTTTTAAAGATTTGGTCACCTAAAGACTTCAACTCATCCATATTATCTACATTTACTTTTTTAAGAATAAATTCGATATCTCCAATTTTTTCAGCATCACTAAAAATTTCATGTTTAAAATTTGTAAAAGATCGTTTCCTTACTTTCTTTTCTAACTCCTTCTTATCGCCAATCAGGGTATTTACCCTGTTGATAATTTCGGGGAAAGATACATTTAATTTTTTCTGAAGTGTCTCTAACACATGATGGTTTCTCTGAATTTCTTCTAACGCATGAGTCCCAGTTAGCGCAATAATTCTTCTTACTCCTGATGCCAATGAAGACTCTTCTGTAATCTTAAACATTCCGATATCACCGGTTCGATTTACATGGGTTCCCCCGCAAAGTTCCATTGAGTAGTCTCCAACTTTTACCACTCTAACCTCTTCTCCATATTTCTCTCCAAAAAGGGCTTCTGCTCCCTGACTCTTCGCATCATCAAAACTTTTAATGGACACCTCTAACTTTTTATTTTCCAATATCTGATCGGCTACCATTTTTTCAACTTCCGCAATCTGATTTTTTGTAATTTTTTCAAAATGAGTCAAATCAAACCGTAAATAATCAGGATGTACGAGCGAGCCTGCTTGGTTAACGTGATCGCCGAGAATATTTTTTAGTGCCTTATGCATAAGATGAGTTGCTGTATGATTATTTCTTGTTTTATTTCTGCGTATTTCTTCTACAGTACAGTGGACATTGGGGTTTGAATACTCAAAAGCTCCTTCACAAATATGAACGATTGACTGATTCATATTTTTTACATCAATAACATCTAAGTTAATATTTTCCCCAGTTATTTTACCCATATCTGCGACCTGGCCACCGGATTCAGCATAAAAAGGAGTTTGATCTAAGACCAAATAAATTTCCCCTTCTTTATTTTTTGAATATTCTATTATTTTAGAATCACTTTTGAGGCTATCATAGCCAATAAAAGCTGAATCAGGCTGCTCTGATACAGATATCCACTCTAATGATTCTGAGGATATTTTAAACTTCCCTGATAACTTTGCCTTTTCTTTTTGCTTTCTCATACAATCATGAAAACCTTCCTCATCAACCTCTAGATTGTTTTCTCTCGCCATGAGCTGGGTTAAATCAAATGGGAAACCATATGTATCATATAATTTAAATGCATCTTCACCGCTTATATTGACGATATCTTCTTGGTTTATAATTTTTTCAAAGTGATTCAGCCCTCGATCTAAGGTATCGTTAAATGAATTTTCCTCTGCCCGTATCACTTTTTCAATGTGAGTTTTCTTTTCATTGATCTCTGGAAAGTTATCGCCCATAGTTTCGACTAAAACCTGTACTAATTCAAACATGAATGGTTCTTCAAGTCCTAAACTTCTTCCAAATCTTGAAGCGCGTCTCAAGATTCTTCTTAGAACATAGCCTCTTCCTTCATTAGATGGTAATGCACCATCTGCTATTGAAAAACAAAGCATTCTTATATGATCTGCTATGACTCTATGGGGAATAGGATTGATTTTATAATCAGACTTAGCCTTTTCTTGGATAGCTAATATAATAGGTTGAAAGAGATCTGTATCATAGTTGCTATCTTTTCCTTGCATCACAGCGGCAATTCTTTCAAGTCCTGCACCCGTATCTACGTGCTTGGCAGGAAGTTCAATAAGAGAGCCATCCTCAATACGATTGTTCTGTATAAAAACTAGATTCCATAACTCCCAGTACATATCTGAGTTGTTTACCCCAGAAGCATGTTGTTTTTCTAGGTCATCTCCAATATAAAAATGAATTTCTGAACAAGGACCGCAGGGGCCAGTATCTCCCATTTCCCAAAAGTTATCTTTTTTCCCACATCGAATTACCCGCTCAGGCTTGATATCTGTAACCTCTAACCATAAATTAAATGCTTCATCGTCATCTTTGTAAACAGTTGCCCAAAGTCTTTCCTTATCTAATTCCCATCTTTCTGTAAAAAGTTCCCAAGCCCACTGAATTGCTTCTTTTTTGTAATAATCTCCGAAAGACCAATTGCCAAGCATCTCAAAAAATGTGTGATGAAAAGTATCTACACCCACCTCTTCAAGGTCATTATGCTTTCCAGAGACTCTAATACATTTTTGACTGTTAACCGCTCTAGGATCTTTTGGAACGATTTGATCTAAAAAAATCGGTTTGAATTGATTCATTCCTGCATTCGTAAATAAAAGTGTAGGATCATCAGAAGGGACTACAGAAGAACTTCGAATGAATTTGTGGTTTTTTTCTTCAAAAAACTCAACAAAAGATTTTCGTATTTCTTTTGATGTCATCAAAATGAAAAGCTGGTTTCTACCCCAGTCATATTAATCATTTCTCCTTCATCTTTCACATCTCCGTCCCCATTTAGATCTTTAAAAGTTCGACGAAATACATAAGAAAGGACCATGCCATTTCCAAGATTTAAGCCAACATTGTATCCGGTTATTGTTGACTCAGAGTATTCAAAGTCAAAAGGATTTGGGACATTTCTTTGTTGGTAGAACCAATTAGCTTTTTCAATTTTACTTATTGGTTTTTTCAACTTAATTACGGACGTAAAACTTTTGTTCGATGATTCATCAAATTCTCTTTTTTGATCATCAAACATTTCCCCATTTAAACTTTGGAAAGCCATACTTGCATCCAATAAAGATCCTAGGTCAAAAGTTAAAGATGAATAAAAACCATTTTGTTTTCCGTAGTATCCTAACTGAGAAGATTTTGTAATAATATTACCTCTATTATTTTGGCCAAGTTCAAAAGTGGCTCTCTCTATTTCATAGGATCGATCAAAATAGCCAAATTCAAAATTTCCATTGGGAACCATACGAAATTCAAAATTAAACTGAGCAGGACCAAATTTTGCACCCAGGCCAAGCGGAATCAAACCATACCCCGCATCTTCTTTTTTTCCACTTTCAGGATTATTTGTTTTTCCTAAAAGAGCGGCAAATTGTGCATATAAATTTATTTTAATAGGTCCTTCATTAAGTATTGGAATTCCAGCATCCAATGCAAATGCACGAAAAGACTCACGCTCTTTATTAATATCAATCGGCTCTGCCTTAGTAAAAATCGAGTCATCTAAAACAACAACAGTATCCAAGTTCCATCCTGGGATGTTAGCATCCAATGTATCCGTGATACCATCACCATCAATATCCCACTCATCATCCATATTATCAGCCAATCCATCACCATCTGTATCTAACCAGTAGAATTTATCCTCAGGGAAATCATCAACTAAATCAGGACGTCCATCTCCATCTCTATCTCGAAGGCCTAAATATTGATTCCTGTCGCTTACAACAGAAACACCCAGAGTAAATCCATATGGTACTGGTGCAGAGATTCGTAAAGCGGTTAATCCAAAATTTTCCTTAAAGTCATTGGTAAAGCCATGAATATTTGTACCAAATACATTGGACCTAAATTCCAATCCAACTTTTCTCACTTGCGGATATAAAAGTGTATTGCTATAGTTATTTAATAAAATACCATAGCCCATAGATACATTATCTAAAGCTCCAATTCTGAAATAATTTCGGTCCCAATTATTACCGTAACGGATATAATAAATTTTATCTATGAGTGTATTTTTTATTTTTTCACCGCTAGAGAAATCCCAACCTTCATCATAAATATTTCCATTTTGATCTATATAGAGAACCATGTCAAATGCAACTGACAGTTTACCAAAAGGAAGAACGGGCCTAAGAGCAAGTTGATTCCAAATTTTCCCATCAATAGTCACGGCACCAAAAGCCCCTTGCAGTGATTTATCCTGGGAATCTATATTCAGTTCTATATCATCTGTCTGGGCATTTAGAAAAAATAGACTAAAAAGAATACTTATTGTTTTAGATTTAAACATCATTAATTTACTTATTGACTTTGACAAAATTAGTGCTCGTCTATAAACAGGACAAAGGGTAATTCATAATATCACTGTTTTCTTTAAATTCTTTCTATCAAAATTAAAGTTATTTACATGTAATTAATTAATTTTGCTAACTATTTAATACTATGATGTTAAAATTAATTATTAGCTACTTATTCTATCATACCATTGCATTTTCGGAATACTATTCTCTAGAATCTGTAAATGTTAACTCAAAAGCAAATGGAATTCTTGTTTATTTGAAAGTGGACTCACTTCCCAATGCAGAAAATCTTACTGGTTGGCAATCACAAAATGATTGGTTCTACATTACTCTCTACCAATGTAGGATGATGAAAAGCAAACAATTACTAAAAGAGATAGACAGCAACATACTTGATTTTGAAATGATTGAAAATGAAGAATCCCTTCAGTTAGGTATTAAATCTAGAGAATCTATTGAACAATTCAATTTTTCTCTAAATCCAAATACAAATACCATCACAACATCTCTTCACTTCTCAACAAAATTTTTTGCAAATAAAAACAAAGATGAATTTGTTGTAAACCATAATCAAAACACCGGATTATCAAGAGGCACCAGAACATGGCTTAATATTTCTGGAATAGGTTTAACTTTATCTGGAATATTAAAAGAAGAAAAAGTATTGAATAATCCCCAAACAATTGCGGGTGTATCAATAGTTGTAGCGACATTTTTACTGGATTTAATATTAAAGGATTTTTGATGAGCTATATGGTTTTCTATGCAATATTTTGGGCCGTCGCATTTATTTGTATGGGCATTTACATCCGTTTAAAGTATAAAGATAAATTAGATGATTTGGATCCTTAGTATTTTAACATTGTGTTCGGTAAATGCATCGGGCTTAAAAACTAATTTTTCAACAAAAGAATCCTATGATATCCTTTTTGGAGAGGATAACACTATTCATGCAACAACGCACATAACAAACATTATTCGTAATGGAACTGAAGGCTTAACCACATCTGAGATTAAAAATTTGGAGCAATTAGGGATTTTATCCCAAAATGGAGAAATAAGCACCTTCACTCCTAATGACTTAGATCTAGTTTTTGAATCGGAACATTTTAGATTTCATTATACGAATGAAGGAACTGATGCTATTTCTGATCCTAACTACATTTTCCAAATGGCGGAGGTCTTTGAAGAGGTATATTCTTTTTACATTGATACACTGAACTTTTCTGCTCCAGTTTCAGATCCAGCTTCTGATGATATTCTTTATGATGTATTTGTTGAAAACTTACCAACTTATTATTTTGGTATTACGTACACCAAAAATACTTCGGTTAGTAGCCCTGCTTGTGTAAGCTACATTAAAATGCGAAATAATTATGATGGTTCGCAATTTAGTGAACATACCGAGTTGGAGAATGTCCAGGTTACTGCGGTACATGAGTTTTTTCATGCAATTCAATTTAGCTATAATTGTTATGAAAGATTTTGGTTCATGGAAGCCACTGCAGTTTGGAGTGAAGATGAACTCTACAACAACGTAAATGATCATTATCGTTACATATCTTCTTGGTTTTCTAATATAAATAAGTCGCTCGATGATGAGAGTAGTCACATGTATGGATCCTTTATTTTTTTTCAATATATTGACGAACACCTTGGAGGGCCGAATACAATTAGATTGTGCTGGGAAAAGTCACATGAATTGGCAAGTCCAATTCAAGATAACAGCATAGAATCTATTAATGCAGCTTTGAGTGATTTGGGATTATCTTTTGAAGAAACCTATCTGAGAATGAGAATAGCAAATAAAATCATGAATACAAATGCAGGACTATATTCATATGAGGAAGCAGATGGATATCGTTCAGCGGGTGGGTATCCTTTAGAAAAAGATATTTTTTATCAAAAAGGAATTCCCCAGGAAGATTCCTATTTCAGTTTAGATCTTTTTGAAACAATCTACTATAAAATTCACACTTCAGATCCAGTTAAAATAGAGATTATACCATATGGAAATAATTTATCTATGACCTCCATCGCAAAGGTAAAAGATCAAGATCAATGGTCAATAAAATCAGGAAATGAAATTAATATAGATACCGAAATGGATTTAGAATGGATAACTCTACTTATTTCAGCAATTGGTTTTGAAGAAAACAACTGGGACTATACTATAGAATTAAGAGATGGATTTTCAGAAGACTTTTCTTTGAAAAAACCATTCCCGAATCCTTCTTTTGGAAAACCAATTACCATTAATTTAGAGGTAATAAATGGACAAGAGATTGCAACAACTATTTATAACATACTTGGACAAAAAGTATGGGCATATACAAAGAACTACACAGACTCACAATTTAATAATTTAATTTGGGATGGTTTAAATATGAATGGAAAGAGAGTATCTAGTGGACTGTATTTTATAGAGGCTTCTGGGGAGGAAAAAACTCTTAGACATAAAATTATTTTTTTAAAGGATGAATAACGAAATTTAAATAGATTCTATTATCTTGCGAGTATCCTTTAAAATTTCAACATATTCTTTTTTTCCTTTTTCATACTTCTCTACAAATTTGGGTGGCATTTCCTTTTTTGGAATTAATACAACCGAACCACCCATCTCTTTTTTTAACAGATCTTCCATATTCAATAAAAAGTATTCAAAAGAGTCTAGCTTTATTCTATAGGATTCTAGTTTTTTCGATATATCAATAATTTTTTTTGAATAAAATGTATCAGGATTATTAAAAAGTGCCTCGTTTAGTTTTCGATTAAAACGATTGATATTGGCTTGCTCCATTTTTCTTCTGTATTGCAAATCATAAATTGAGTTTTTATACGGGGCGCATTCCTCTTCAATAAAAAATAAGACTTGTTTTGTAGGTTTAAACGCTTTTTTTAATTTTTTAATATTTTTATAATAATTACCCTTACTATCTTTTATCCTTTCCCTACTGTCATTGAATAATCTTCTGTAACTAACAGTTGTGTCTTCCGGAATATCATCTAAACTATCCGATGATGTTTTTTTCATCTTACGAATTAATCTTGTCATGGATTTGTGAGTGCTATCAATAAATCGAACGTTTGTTTTTATTTTATCAAACGGCGCATCTAATTTTTCATAAATTCGAAAATCTTTCTTCAAATAATACGCAAGCTGAGGTCTCATTATTGTATTTAATACTCGGATATCGTTTTTGGTGTTAAGTAACCATTCTTGAGTATCTAAAACTCTTACATCTAACGAATGAATATCACTGAATTTCCATGGTTTTTTATTACTAGCACAGGTTATAAAAAAAAACAGGGCCACTACGGTTGTAAAGGCCCTGAAAAAATGTATAATATATTTATCCAATATTATAGCTTCCCTTGGTTCTCCATAGTAATCAGGTCATCATAACCACCAATGGTTTCTCCTTCAATCACAATCTGCGGAACTGTTCTACCACCTGTTTTTTTAAATAAATCTTCCCTACTCCAACCTTTTTCCTCGATATCGATTTCAGTGTAATCAAGATTTTTTTCATCTAGTAATCTCTTGGCCATTTTACAAGGTCCACACCATGAAGTTGTATATACTTTAATTTCTTTCATTATTTCAACATTAATAGTTTTTGAATTTTAACATTTTTATCATTTTTGGCCATAACAAAATACGTACCTGAGCTTAGTGAGATGCCCTGGTTATTCTTCCCATTCCATGTAAATCGATGATGCCCTTTAACAAGAACTCCTTGATGTATTGTAGACACTTGTTTTCCTAAAATATCAAAAACTCTTATCGACACTTCACTGCTATTTGGAATAACAAGATTAAAACTTGTTTCAGGATTAAATGGATTTGGGTATGCATTACCCAATTGAAATTCATCCACCACAATATTTTCATCTACATTTAATGGAGCAACATAATTATTTGGAGATTCAGTAGTAAATCGAATAGCCAATCCATCAGCTAACGGTGCTGCCCCTGCAGAATAGACATTATTAAAAACATATTGAAGACCATAATTTTTATCGGGTGCCTCAATTCCGACTGTTGAATAGTTTTTAGTGACATCAACATCATTTACATGCAAATATTGAAAATCGATAACGCCATCTCCTGTTTCAGTGGGCATAGCACTTTGATTATATAAAATAATTTCAAAAGTCTCTTCCGTGATTTCATCATAACCATTTAAAGCTCGTGACCATTCAATAATAAATCTGCCGTTTTCTTGATCATACCAAGAATACACGTTGATCCATCTATCAATTTCTCCATCTCCATTAGTGTCAATAGTTTCAAGGTCATCTGAAAAAGGAGCTAATAAGGCCTTTGGCCCCATATACATGGGTATAGACATATTCCAAAAGTAATCAATATCGCATGGAACAAAGGATGCCCATCCATTGGAATTAACCGTGATATTTTCGTATGTAACTCCATGATACTGAAATGGGAATGGGATTTCTAGATCGACATGGTCGTCGTCGTCTAATTGATGGTGAACTCCATTATTCCCACCATATTCAGGATCCAATTCAACCCAGTTAAATTCCGGTGAAGCAGAAAAACCAACATCTGTATTATCATATGCCCAATAACCATAATTATTTGGAGCTACAGGAAAATTAGAAGTTGGTGTATCTATATGCATCGGAACATCTTTAGTAAAAAAAATGATACCATCTTTAAGGAAATCAATGCGAAAAGTGATCTCGCTTCCAAAAGAGACATTTTCTAGAGAAACCATATGATTTATTTCTCGACTAATTGACCCAAAAGGTGAAAAATTGGATAAAATATTTGAGGATCCATTTGAGGAAACGGAAGCTCCTTCAGATAGGGGAGATATATCAACCCAAACATCTTCGTAAAAACCTTCAGAATAATTTGTGACTAATAGATCTGGACTAAATTCTGATTCAGGAACTCCTGAATCAACAAATTCAATTCCAAATACGGGTTCATCAATTTCAATGGCAAACGTAAACAAAGTAATACCATTTCCATCTTGAATCTTTGCTAGTATGTTCCCTCCCACGTTTGTACCATAACAAGTATAATTAACACTTGGAAGTTCTAGAGATGTATTAGGAGAAATAGAAGGTATGTCAAAAGAAAATAAATTAGGCAATACATTTCCCATAAATACCAATTCACATTGCATTGGTTCTGAATCAGTATTTGTATCATTCTTAAATGTTAAGTTCATGCTTATATTTTCAGATAATACTGGAGTATCATTCCCATTTTCTGAAACAATATCAATGTTACTTAAAACAAGAGTGCTCATATTTTCTTCAATCACAACATTCGTGTGCCCCTGAACAAATCCACCTTTGTTAGAATAAACATCAACACTTGTCAAATTTTCAACATTTATTGAAGAAATAAATCTTCCATTCGAATCAGTTAATCCTTTAGCAAGAATATCGCCATCATTCATAATACTAATTACAGCCTGAGATACTGGAGCACCATTTGACGATGATAAAGATAAATCAAAAAA
>Ga0208127_1001126_pt1 | contig 13522 bp, 9 predicted proteins | sample ETNtaG_6_FD_185751 | JGI IMG/M metagenome (GOLD analysis project Ga0208127, IMG submission 185751) | Marine microbial and viral communities from oxygen minimum zone, Eastern Pacific Ocean - ETNP201306SV45 (SPAdes) (version 2) | ecosystem: Environmental > Aquatic > Marine > Oceanic ...
ATGAAAATAACCGTAGTAGGCACTGGTTATGTAGGCTTAGTTACCGGAACTTGTTTGGCTGAAGCTGGTAATGATGTCCTTTGCATTGACATCGATAAGGCTAAAGTAGCCCAAATGCAAAACGGCGAGGTGCCTATTTATGAGCCGCACCTAGAAACTTATTTTGAAAGAAATATAAAAGCAGGCAGACTTCATTTTTCTACCCAAATTGAACAAGGCGTAGATCATGGGGAAGTAATTTTCTTAGCACTACCCACACCTGAAGATGAAGATGGCTCTGCAGATCTTTCTTATGTGTTGGGGGTTGCCAATCAAATTGGCGACTTGATGAATGATTATAAAATTATTGTTAGTAAAAGCACGGTTCCTGTAGGGACTGGTGAGCGTGTAAAAGCGGCACTACAAGCGAAAACAGACGTGTCTTTTGATGTAGTGTCTAACCCTGAATTTTTACGCGAAGGTTTTGCCGTGGAAGATTTTATGAAACCCGACAGGGTGGTTGTTGGTGTGGAGTCAGAACGCGCACAGAAGACAATGGAAAAGCTATATGCGACTTTTGTCCGCTCAGGCAACCCCATTGTATTTATGGACATCAAATCAGCAGAACTGACCAAATATGCCGCCAACGCTTTTTTGGCCACCAAAATTACCTACATGAACGAAATTGCAAACTACTGTGAAAAAGTGGGAGCGAATGTAGATGATGTACGTTTGGGTATGGGGCTAGACGAACGCATTGGAAAACGCTTTCTGTTTCCTGGAATTGGCTATGGCGGCTCTTGCTTTCCTAAAGATGTAAAGGCGCTCCACAAATCCGGGAAAGATGCCAATCACCATTTTGCCATTTTGGATAGCGTCATCCATGTCAACGAGGAACAAAAAACGATATTGTTCCCAAAAATGGAGGCGCACTTTAAAGGCGATTTAAAAGGGAAGAAAATCGCGCTGTGGGGCTTGGCATTTAAACCTAACACGGATGATATCCGCGAAGCTCCGGCCTTATACATGATTGAAAAACTGCTCGCAGCAGGGGCTATGGTTACTGCTTTTGACCCTGAGGCGATGCCTAATGTTAAGGCCAAGTTGGGCGATAGTATTTTGTTTTCATCAAGCATGATGGAAGCTGTTCAAGGCGCAGATGCCTTGCTTATTTGCACAGAATGGCATGCTTTTAGAAATCCAGACTTTGACAAACTTAAAGCAACCTTGAGGGGCTGTGTCATTTTTGATGGTCGTAATATTTATAGCCCCGAAGAAATGAAAGCTCTAGGGTTCACCTATTATTCCATTGGTCGATGAAAACAGCACTAATAACAGGCGCCGCTGGCTTTCTTGGATCACATTTATGCGACAAACTGTTGGCAAAAGATATTGCTGTAATAGGCATGGACAACCTGATTACTGGTTCCATGACTAACATAGCTCACCTTAAGGACAACCCCAACTTTAGCTTTATCAATCACGATGTGTGTCAGCACATCAACATTAAAGGCGATTTGGATTATATCCTGCACTTTGCTTCCCCTGCTAGTCCGATTGACTATTTAAAAATCCCAATACAAACACTTAAGGTTGGAGCCCTTGGAACGCATAACGTATTAGGATTAGCGAGAGCAAAAAATGCCCGTATTTTGGTGGCATCCACATCTGAAATCTATGGCGATCCACTTGTACACCCCCAAACCGAAGACTATTTTGGCAACGTAAATACCATAGGCCCAAGAGGCGTTTATGACGAGGCAAAACGATATTTAGAGTCCATCACCATGGCGTATCACCGTTATCACGGGGTAGACACACGCATTGTGCGGATCTTTAACACCTATGGCCCTAGAATGCGTCTCAACGATGGAAGGGTAATACCTGCTTTTATGGGCCAGGCACTCCGGGGTGAGGACTTGACCGTTTTCGGCGATGGCTCACAAACCCGCTCGTTTTGTTATGTAGCAGACGAGATAGAGGGTATTTATCGTCTACTTATGAGTGATTATCACTTACCCGTCAATATTGGAAATCCAGATGAAATTTCCATTTTGGATTTTGCAAAAGAGATCATCGAACTTACCGGAACCGACCAAAAAATAGTATACAAAGAACTACCTATAAACGATCCACTGCAGCGAAAGCCAGACATTACCAAAGCCAAAGAAATTTTGGGCTGGGAACCACAAATTGGACGCAAAAAAGGGATGCATCTAACCTATGACTACTTTAAGTCTTTAAGCCAAGAAGAATTAAATAAAATGGAACATAGAGATTTTTCGTCTTTTAAAACCTAGCCAGACATACAATAAGCCCCTTATAATGTCGTTATTATACTTGACCAACTTTTTTACTATTGAATAAAAATATACAAGAAAGCTTTAAGTTTTTAAAATATCTTCCTATTTGGGTTTTTGAGTGGGGCTTACTTTTTGTTTGTTCTTTATACACACTTGAGCCTACCCTTTTAACCAATAATAGTACAATGGTATTTTTTGTACCAGTATCTATATGGATACTTAGCGGAATTATGTCGCGCTTTTATAACTATGAGCGCAACTTGACTTTTACAAAACAATTACAGCGGTTTATTTTATTTTCTTTCTTCTGGTTAGTAGCTTTCTATTTAGCCGCCCTTATCTTTTTTGACACGTTTGCTTGGAACACTTTAGCTTTAATCTATTTTATAGCAACTGTATTTCTCATAAAAGCGATAGCTATAATTGTATTATTCAGCCTTAGGAAAAGTACTTCCCTATTTCAAGAAAACATATTGGTATATAATGCAGATTCAGGCATTAATTTTATTAAAGATATACGTGAACTAAAAAGAACAGGGTTTAATATTTATGAAGCAGACAAAACACTTTTTGAAGAAACTTCTTTTGACCTACTAGAACAAAAAATACACGAAAAAAACATAAAATCCATTTACTTGCCTCTAGATATCGTTTTAGACGGAGCAAATGCTCATATATTAAACTTAAACTGGAACAAACAGGCTCGTATAAAACTTATTACAACGTATAATTCCCCTATTACAGGTAAAAACGCCCAATTTTATGGACTTACACAAGTGGTAACACACCACGTAACCCCACTAGATTCGATTTTGTACCGTACTCAAAAAAGGATTTTTGATATTGTTTTTTCTGGCCTTGTTATTACCGGACTTTTATCTTGGTTTATACCCCTTATGGCCGTTTTGATATGGACAGACTCAAAAGGCCCCTTATTCTTTATCCAAAAAAGGCCCGGAAGACTTAAAAAATCATTCTCGTGTATAAAGCTTAGATCTATGGCCGTCAACAACCGAACGGAAAAATCAGCGTCTAGAAATGATGCAAGAATTACCCGAATTGGAAAATTTATTCGTAAAACGAGCATTGACGAATTACCCCAGTTTTTTAATGTCCTTTTTGGGCAGATGTCGATTGTAGGACCTAGACCCAACCTAACATCTCAAAATAATCAGTACAGTGAGATATTTAATGACTACTCCAAACGCATGTACATAAAGCCAGGAATTACAGGCTTGGCACAAGTTAGCGGAGCAAGGGGAGGAATTGATAATGACATTGAAATGAAGCATCGTGTGAAATACGATATCTTCTATATTCGTAATTGGTCCTTTGCCTTGGATATTAAAATCATCATACGGACAGTGCTGAACATGATCAGAGGAGAAGACAAAGCCTATTAGCTTTTTGTTTGATACCGTTTAGTTACCAAATAAACACCAAGCAATACCACAGCACCAGCAACAAGTTTATATACTGTTAGTCCATCTGCGCCAACCAGAATGGCATAACCAATGCCAATCAATGGCTGCAAATATGTAAATACCCCAACCGTACTTGCCTTGAGTTGCTTTAGCGCATAGACATTGAGTAGGTAAGTCATAAAGGTCGTTCCAACTATTACATAGCCAAATCGCCATATTGCCTCGAAGGGCAGGGTGCTCCAAGAAACCTCGCTAAATTCAGGATAGCTTATGGGTAAGGCCATTATAAAACCAAATAAAAACAACCACTTTAGCAGATGCACCGTAGTGTATTTTGCCGACAATGATTTCACTAAAACCAAATACATTCCAAAGGATGATGCATTGATTACAAAAAGCATGTTTCCCAATGGGATATTGGGCGCATCTAGGCGTATTTCATTACCAAAAACAATTAAAACCAAAGCACCTATAAAGCCCAATATTACACCAATAATTCTTGGAAGTAATAGCCGCTCTTTTATGAGAATTGCTGAAAACACAAACACCAATATGGGCGTAATGGTTATAAGTACCGCACTGTTAATGGGTGTTGAAAGTTCAATACCCTTAAAAAAGCATAGCATATTTACGACCATACCCAAAAGCGCACAAAGCAACATCTTAGGAAGATCAGCACGGTCAATTTTTTGTTGTGGAATAAAAAGGCTTACCAGCCAAAACAAACTTGCTGCCCCCAATAGCCGAACCTGCACAAAACCAAACCCTTGAATATAGGTGGGCATCACCTCTTTGGCAATGGTATGGTTTAGGCCGTAGATGGTGGTTGCTCCCAAAGCGGCCAAAAGCGCTAGTGTTCGCTTATCCATCAAGTGCAGTTTTCATTTCTAGAACAGTTGCTTTTGCATTACCCAAAAAAACCTTGTTGTTCCATATAAGTATGGGTCGCTTAAGACAACTGTACTCTTTTTCAAGCAGTGCTTTGTAAACCTCTTCTGAGAACAACACACCTTCTCGCTTCATTTGCGCATACACACGCCCCCGCTTGTTTATGAGCTGCTCATAATTGTTTGTGTAATCATATAAAAAGGCCAATTGTTCAGCAGTTACCATTTGCTCTTTTACATTTTGTAAAAAACTTGCCTCCTCTATGCCCAAAGATTTGATGATACGGACACAAGTAGAACAAGTAGAGAGATAAAGAAAAGTGTTTTTCATAATAATGTAAATGTGAGTAAATTAACTAAATATGGACCAATTTCAACCATTTTTTAGTGAATAAAAAAGCATGAAGCAATAAATTAATCAGCGGTTTTAAGCTATCTCAAAAATTTCCTAAAAATCGTCTTGAATTTTTGGTTCGTTTTGTTTCAATACAAAACGAACAGTATCTCAAATCAATAACAATCACGGATATACTTTTGTTTGCTAATGATACAACAGGTAAATTTGTTCAAAATATAGCCATGTCAAATAAAAAACTAAAATTCAACTCCCGAACCATTCACGGAGGTCAACAGCCAGACAAAGCCTTTGGTGCTGTGATGCCCCCCGTTTATTTTACCTCTACCTATGCGCAAGAAAAACCGGGCACACATCTAGGCTATGAGTATAGTCGATCACATAACCCAACACGGTCTGCATTAGAAGCCTCACTTGCTAATATAGAGTCAGGTACGCATGCGCTTGCTTTTGCATCAGGAATGGCTGCTATTGACGCGGTAATTAAACTTTTAAAACCTGGAGACGAGGTCGTTTCAACAAATGATTTATATGGTGGGACTTATCGAATTTTCGACAAGATGTTTGCTGCCTACGGCATTACATTTCATTTTGTTCCAATGGGAGACATGGATCAAGTTGAAAAGCATATTAATGCAAATACCAAGTTGCTTTGGGTAGAGACACCTACTAACCCGCTCATGCAAGTCATTGACATTAAGGCTATGTCGGCACTTGCAAAGGCACATAAGCTTTTATTAGCTGTTGATAACACCTTTGCGTCGCCCTACTTACAACGCCCTTTGGAATTGGGTGCTGATATTGTCATGCATTCTGCTACCAAATATCTTGGTGGACACAGCGATGTTGTTCTTGGTTCATTGGTTGTAAACGACGATACTTTGGCCGATCGCCTTGCGTTTATACAAAACGCTAGTGGTGCCGTACCAGGTCCGATGGATGCTTTTTTAGTATTGCGAGGCATCAAGACCCTTCATGTACGAATGCAGCGACATTGTGAAAACGGTCGTGCTGTGGCTATGTATTTAGATAGTCACCCTGAAGTTTCAAAAGTGTATTGGCCAGGGCTTGAAGACCACCCCAACCACCAAGTAGCTAAAGCGCAAATGGATGATTTTGGCGGGATGATTTCTTTTGTACACAAAGACAATAGTCTCGAAAAAGCAGTTGCCATAGTGTCGTCTTTAAAGGTGTTTACTTTGGCTGAGTCTTTAGGCGGTGTAGAAAGTCTTGCAGGCCACCCCGCAAGCATGACGCATGCGTCTATCCCAAAAGAAAAGCGAGAAAAAACAGGGGTTACAGATGGTCTTATCCGCCTTAGTGTTGGTATTGAAGCCAGTGATGACTTGATTGCCGATTTAGCTCAAGCTTTGAGTTAAATAAATAATACATACATTTAGAATCCAAATCAAGAACTATGAAAAAAATTATTGATAACTTTTTGCAAGAGGTTAGCCAACGCAACACCAACGAACCTGAGTTTATGCAGGCCGTTTCTGAAGTAGCACAAACCGTTATACCCTACATAGTTGCAAATGATATATATCATGGCAAAAATATCCTTATGCGAATGGCAGAACCAGAACGTGTGGTTATGTTTCGTGTTCCATGGATTGATGATAGTGGAGAAATTAGAGTAAACCGGGGTTACCGAATTGAAATGAATTCTGCTATAGGCCCTTACAAAGGCGGTTTGCGATTTCATGAGTCAGTTAATCTGAGTATTTTAAAGTTTTTAGCTTTTGAGCAAGTATTTAAAAATGCACTGACTACACTTCCCATGGGGGGAGGTAAGGGAGGCGCTGATTTTAATCCAAAAGGCAAATCAGATGCAGAGGTAATGCGATTTTGTCAAAGTTTTATGACAGAGCTTTTTCGTCACATTGGCCCTAACAGAGATATTCCTGCGGGGGATATTGGCGTTGGCGGAAGAGAAATTGGCTATATGTTTGGTCAGTACAAGCGTTTAAAAAATGAATTTACAGGTGTCCTCACTGGTAAAGGCATTTCATGGGGAGGCTCACTGATTCGTCCTGAGGCAACGGGCTATGGAGCTGTTTATTTTGCACAAAATATGTTGGAAACAAGAGGCACTTCTTTTGAAGGGAAAAAAGTAGTGATTTCTGGCTCTGGAAACGTGGCACAATATGCAGCGGAAAAAGCCATTAACCTCGGCGCAACGGTCTTGACAATGTCAGACTCGTCTGGATTTATTCATGACCCAGATGGAATTAATGAAGAAAAATTGGTATTTATCATGCAGCTTAAAAATGTGAACCGGCAACGCATCAATAAATATTTGGAGCAGTACCCCAAGGCTAGTTTCCACAAAGGAAAAAAACCTTGGACCGTTTCTTGTGATATTGCCATGCCCTGCGCTACACAAAATGAGATTGACGCTTCCAGTGCTAAAACATTAATCTCCAACGGATGCTATTGTGTAAGTGAAGGCGCTAATATGCCTTCAACCCCCGAGGCTATTTTAAACTTCCATAATAGCAACGTCCTTTATGCACCAGGAAAGGCATCCAATGCAGGAGGAGTAGCAGTTTCAGGATTGGAAATGGCACAAAACTCTCTGCGTTACAGTTGGACACGCGATGAGGTTGATCAGCGGTTGCAACAAATCATGAAAGATATTCATCGGGCCTGTGTCTCTTACGGCAAAGAAAAAAAAGGCATTAATTATGAAAAGGGTGCGAATATAGCAGGATTTGTCAAAGTAGCTGACGCCATGCTCGCACAAGGGGTAGTCTGATATACTACATCCACTCTTTTCTCGTTTAATAAACAATGAAATCAAACCTTTATAAATATATTGCCTGTTTGTTCTTCATTGGATCAATGGCAGCTTGGGGACAAACCAACGCCTGGGAGTCGTATTATTCCTATTACAACACCACTATTGGTAGCGTAAATAACCAAACGATTGTTACTGCTGCCGAAAACGCCCTTTTTTTGCACGACACATCACAAGGCACATCCCAAACCATTACTACAGTTGAAGGACTTTCTGGAGATAATATTTCTGCTTTAGCAACCTATGGGGACTTTGTTTTAATTGGGCATGAAAACGGCTTAGTTGCACAAATAGATATCAAAACCAAGAAAATAATATTTGAAAGCGGTATCACACGCAGCAACATAATTTCCGCAGAAGAAAAACAGATTAACCATATAGAAATAGTAGATAATATAGCTTTTGTAGCTACAGGGTTTGGTGTTGTTGAAGTCAACCCCGAAACGCTTGAGTTTGGAGATACGTATTATTTTGGCTCTACTAGCAACAGAACAAAAGTTAACCAAGCTATTGTTTTTGAAAGAGCAATTTATGCAGCGACAGAACAAGGAATATTTAGTGTGGCTATAGGGAACCCAAGTAAGCTAGAATTTTCATCATGGAAACAGCTTGCCTCGGGCAATTGGACTGATTTATGGACTCAAGACAATATGCTCTATGGGGCAAAAGACGAAGGCAGCTCCGTTTCTGTTTCCTTGTTAAGCAATACGATTGAAGAAAAAGCAAGCTTTCCAGGGGTATTAAAAAATATTTCAACGCATGAGAATGGCGTGCTAATAGCGGTATCAAACCGAGTTTATGATACAAACAAGTCTTTTGTCCGGACCCAAACCATTGGGGACTTAGATGGCGTGACGCCCAACACATTTAGCTTTGCTTTAAGCCTCAATGATCAGATATGGATTGGAAGTTCTAGCGATGGGCTTATACGCTATTATAATGATGATGATAATTTCGATTTAATTAGTCCACAAGGCCCCTTACTAAACAGCATCTTTGATATTGAAACCTTACCAAGCGAGCTCTGGATTGCCCACGGGGACTATGATATGAATTATAATCCCTATTCTTTAGAAAAACATGGATTGAGTCATTATGTTGACAGTAAATGGGAAAATATCCCTAACCAACAATTATTTAATGCAGACTCATTTGTGCGTGTGGCTTCGCACCCAACAAACATAGGAACGCTTTATGCTTGTTCATATCACGGCGGGATTGTCGCCCTTGAGGAGAATGCCGCTGTAGCGTTTTGGGACGAAACAAATAGTGGATTAGAGAGCTTATCATTTGTAGGGCCAAACTATACGAGCATTCGCGTCCGCGATGCATTGGTAGACGATAGCGGAAACATGTGGTCAATAACTGGTTTTGTTCAAAAAGGACTTAAAAAGCGCTCTCCCTCAGGGCAATGGGAAAGTATCGATTTGTCAGAAGTTCTTTTGGACTATAAACAAGAATCTGGGTATTCAAACTTGGAGCTTTACAATAATAAGATTTTATTTTTCGGAGGTGTAAAAAGTGGACTTATAGGTGTTGATATTTCGCAATCACCTCCACAGATGAAACGTATTATGGGAGGAGACAAGGGATTGCCTTCTGACGATATTAGAAGTATCCGATTAGATAAAGACAACCGTCTTTGGGTGGGCACTAGGGACGGTCTTGCAGTCCTTTATGCGCCCAATCGCTTTTTTGAGGAAGACACGGAACTACGATCTGTAATCATATCCGACGGAGGAAATTTGCGTGAACTTTTAAGCGGACAGTTTATCTCTGATATTGAAGTGGATGGTAATAATCAGAAATGGATTAGCACATCGAGCTCAGGGGTGTTTTTAATTTCACCTGATGGAAGCCAAATTCTGCAACATTTTACTAAGGAAAACAGCCCACTTCCAACTTCTTCTGTAAAAACAATTGGTATAGATGATGCGTCTGGGCAGGTTTTTTTTGGAACACTTAATGGCATGGTCTCTTTTCAAGGAGATGCTTTTGCCGAGTCTGAAAGTTTGTCTGACGCAAATGTTTTTCCAAATCCAGTACGACCCAATTTTTTGGGGAATGTTGTTATTAGGGGGTTGCAACAAAAGACGCGAGTAAAAATAACTGATATCGCAGGGAACTTAGTTTATGACACCACTAGTGAAGGCGGGAGTATTAGTTGGAACCTGCGGTCCTTTGCAGGCGCGCGAGTTCGTAGCGGCGTATACCTTATTTTTGTCACATCTAAAGACGGACTTGACAGCGCTGTTAAAAAGCTTATGGTTATTAATTAATGGAAGGCTCAACCCACGCAATTGTATTGCACACCAGAAAGTATGGCGAAACCAGCGTTATGCTCCATTGCTATACGGAACGTTTTGGCCTGCGATCTTATGTTGTTAAAGGAGCTCGCTCAAAAAAGAAAAACAAATCCCTTTCAATGGGAATGTTCCAGCCCTTAACACAGCTTGAGTTATTGTCAAGCACACCAAAAAGCACACGACTTCCGATATTAAAGGCTGCCAAAATTATTCACCCTTATGCTTCAATTCCAACCGACATTCTCAAATCTAGTATTTGTATTTTTCTAGCTGAGGTTTTTCGTTCTGTCTTAAAAGAAGAGGAGGAAAATCAACCCCTTTATCGTTTTCTAGAACATGCCTTAATTTGGATTGATACACGTAAGCAAATTGCCAATGCCCATGTGTTTGTACTTATACAACTTACCAAATATCTTGGGTTTTATCCAGACACGACCTATGTCACAGAACCGTATTTTGATCTTGAAAATGGTCAGTTTTCCAGCCAAGCACGCGGAAAGGAAAGTGAATCAGGTCAAGAAATAGAAATGTTAAAAGCTTATTTAGGTACGAAATTTGATGAGATTGATAAGATTTCGGCTAATGCTGACCAAAGAAGACGATTATTGCAATTACTTATGCGTTATTATCAACTTCATGTGCAGTCATTCAGACCGCCTAAATCATTAGATATTTTATATGAGGTTTTTAACGATTAACGCATTCCTTTTTGTTTTCTTTTGCGGCTTTGCCCAAAAGGTTTTAGTTAAGGATGCAATAACGCTTGAGGTTCTTCCAAGTGTTACAGTTGTAGATCGAGATGGCACTCATTTTGAAACAACAGTTTTTGATGGATCAGCAGCGCTTAATGCCTTTGCAGACAATGCACTCATTTCATTTTCTCATATAGGATACATATCACAAACGTTTCCTAAAAATCAAATCAAATCAAATCAAATTATTTGGTTGACTCCAAATTCTGAACAGTTGAACGAAATTGTCTTATCGGTTGCCAGAGCCAGTACCAAAAAGAAACGTTTAGCGCAACAAATAGGGATTGTTGCTAAAAGCGAAATTGAAAAGCAAAGCCCCGAAAATACGGCTATTTTATTGCGCAAGATACCTGGCGTACGTGTACAACAATCACAAGGAGGAGGCGGGAGTCCTGTTTTACGTGGGTTTGAAGCAAACCGAGTGCTGTTAGTTGTTGATGGCGTGCGTATGAATAATGCTATTTTTCGTTCAGGGCACCTTCACAGTGCACTTAGCGTAGATCCACTAAGCTTAGAACGGGCAGAAGTTATTTTTGGCCCATCCTCAGTTGGTTATGGATCTGATGCCTTGGGCGGAGTCATTCATTTTTACACGCGAACTCCGTTAATTAATCGAAATAAAAAGCTTGACTTTTCAGGCACCTCCTCCTATGACTTTAACCAAAACACAAGTAAACAATCGGCTTTATTTGAATATAGCGCTTCTAAATGGGCCATGCTTCAATATGTTTCCTATGCTAGCTTTGGAGACATTGTTATGGGCAAACGTCGTCCACACGGATATGATAGCTGGGGCAGGGTAGATGCGTTTTCTGAAAACACATCTTCAAACTATACCACGGCTCCAACTCCAAATACGGACACTAATAAGCAACGCAACTCAGGATATGAACAAGTAGATCTTTTACAAAAATGGGTATATCATACTAATTCAGGTCTCAAATTTACTTTTAACATGCAGGGATCAATTTCTGGAAATATCCCAAGATTTGATAAGCTCTCGGAGAAGCAAGATGAAGTATTGCGCTTTGCACGCTGGGAATATGGACCCCAAAAAAGATGGCTCATTTCTCCCCAAGTTAAGTTTATTGGTAACCGTTCTTGGCTACAGTCTGGAAAAATTATAGCAGCTGCGCAATTTTTAGAAGAGTCGCGTATAAACAGAAAATTTGCCAGCCTAGACAGACATACACAGCGCGAAAACCTTTGCGTTTATAGCCTTAACGCAGACTTTAAGGCTAATTTTGGAAAGGGCTTTGATTGGTCATACGGTCTTGAGTTTACACATAATGAAGTGAAATCCACCGCTTTTAGCCAAACCCTTGCAGTTGACAGCAATCAAATCGTTGGTCTGACGGCAAGAAACCCAATAGCTACCCGATATCCTAGTGGAGGAAGTAATTACACTACTTTTGCAGCATACGTAGATTTTAGGTATGATATCACCCAAAATAGTACATTAGCTATTGGCGGAAGACACACCATCACAGAGCTAGATGCTTCTTGGACAGAGCAAGCTCTGATTGATGCGCGATTGGCTCGTGTTAATCAAAAAAACGGATCCTCAAACGTTACTTTAGGGTACACACATCAGCCCAATGCCAATTGGCAGCTAAAAGGATTGCTTTCAACAGGATTTAGGTCTCCAAATATTGATGATTTGGGCAAAACACGCGAGCACAATGGTGTTTTGACTGTTCCAAATATGAACCTAAACCCCGAATATATAGTTAGTACCGAAGTTGGAATTAAGCGTTTTTGGAAGGACGGATCTTTTTTTGAACTCAACGGTTATTATGCCAATATTTATGACTATATCGCACGTGGCACATATCACATTTATGACGATTCGTCTACTCAAAGGACAGATACTATTATGTTCTCAGGTGATGAGGTTAATACGGTGTCTAACACCAATCTTGGCCAGGTTCGTGTATATGGTTTTAGCGCTCAAACCCAGTGCCAAATTACTTCCAAACTGCATTATTCAGGGGCACTGACATTAACCAAAGGCGACGGCAATGACCTAAGTGGGAACCTTCCGTCTATCAGCCCACTATTTACTGTCCAAAAATTAGATTTAAAACTCAATAGGGGAACTCTAGGAATTGAATGGAATTTTGCAAAAGCCAAACACGCAAGTACTTATAGCCCATGGGGTGAAGACGGATTGGAAGAAACACCGATTATGTTAGATGGGTCTTATGCAGGGACACCTGCTTGGCATCGTTTTGACTTCCAGTTTGCCTATCCCATTAATACGTCTTTTAATTTGTCGGGGGGGTTATTTAACCTTTTTGATTCCCATTATAGAGAATTTGCTTCTGGGATTTCTGCGCCAGGCAGAAGCTTAAGGTTGGTTTTAAGGTATCAGATGTAATGACTAGAAACCCGTAATGCATCATTTTTTGACCTAAAATGGTTACTTTCGCAAGCATAATTTTAGCAAGAAATTTTGTTTCCTACATATTCACATCTTGATTTATCCGCAACAGCTGATGAAATTGCTTCTTTTTGGGATGAACACCTAACCTTTGAGGCAAGTGTTTCTACAAGAGAAGGGCGCCCCCCTTTTGTGTTTTATGAAGGCCCTCCGTCTGCAAACGGGCTACCAGGAATTCATCATGTATTGGCTCGCGCATTAAAAGATATTTTTTGTCGCTATAAAACTCAACAAGGCTTTCAAGTCAAGAGAAAAGCAGGCTGGGATACACAC
>Ga0208127_1001127_pt1 | contig 13518 bp, 15 predicted proteins | sample ETNtaG_6_FD_185751 | JGI IMG/M metagenome (GOLD analysis project Ga0208127, IMG submission 185751) | Marine microbial and viral communities from oxygen minimum zone, Eastern Pacific Ocean - ETNP201306SV45 (SPAdes) (version 2) | ecosystem: Environmental > Aquatic > Marine > Oceanic ...
CATAGAAATGAAGCCCGTGGTATTGGGGGTATATTTTTCGATTATTTAAATGAAGGAGACTCTAACTCAGAATTTGAATTTGTAAAAGAGGTTGGATTATTTTTTCACAACTATGTTGACGATATAATCGAAAGAAAGAAAAATGAGGATTGGGATGACCATGATAAAATACGTCAACTAGTTAAGCGAGGAAGATATGCAGAATTCAACCTGCTTTATGACAGAGGAACAAAGTTTGGCCTAGAAACAGGAGGGAACGTAGACGCAATACTAATGTCTATGCCCCCTCAAGCTAATTGGGAATGATGAATGGGGAATGTATATCAGTGGGTAAAAATATTCCATGTTATGTTTGTAGTCGCATGGATGGCTGGTTTATTGTACCTTCCACGAATTTTTGTGTATCACTCAATGGATGAAACTACAAGTGAAACCTCTAATATTTTTAAATTGATGGAAAAAAGATTGTTCTATTTTATTATGTATCCATCAGCTTTAATTGTCTGGATTACTGGAATATATATGGCGCATGCATTAGGGTTATATGGGTGGCTTATAATAAAATTCCTTTTTGTAATAGTGCTTACTATTTATCACATTAATCTTGGAAGATATTTAAATGATTTTGCTAATGATAAAAATAAAAAGAAAACCCGGTTTTTTCGGATGATTAATGAAATTCCATTTGTAATCATGTTCTTCATTTTAGTGTTTGTAATAATAAAACCTGAAATTTAAGGATCATTAAATGAAAGTTGTCAAAAGGAGTTTCCCAAAATCAAGGTTAAGAAGAACCAGGATGAAATCATTTTCTAGAAAAATGGTTTCAGAAAATAACTTTACAATTAATGATGTGATATGGCCGGTTTTTGTAGCAGATGATGGGAAGTCTAAAACTCAAATCAAAACAATGCCAAATGTGTACCGATATCCAATTGAAGTTTTACTAAAGGAATTGGAAAAACCGATGAAACAAGGACTCAATGCTATTGCACTTTTCCCCCACATCTCAGATGACAAGAAAGATGGAGAAGGCTCATATGCTTTGTCTTCAAAGAATGTGATTTGTAAATCTGTAAAAAAGATTAAGCAAGAATACCCAAATATTGGAGTCATCTGCGACGTAGCTTTAGATCCCTATACAAGCCATGCTCATGATGGAATAATAAGCAATGGTAATGTTGATAATGACAAATCATTGAAAAAATTAGTAGAGCAAGCCTTGTTGCTTGCTGATTCAGGAGCTGATATCCTCGCTCCATCTGACATGATGGATGGTAGAGTGGGTAGGATCAGGCAATCATTAGAAGAAAAAGAATATTATGATACAATGATAATGTCATATGCTGCTAAATATTCTTCATCCCTCTATGGTCCATTTAGAGAGGCAGTAAATGCGGGTAAACTAATTGAACCAAAAAACAAAAAGTCTTATCAAATGGATATCGCAAATATTGATGAGGCAATGCATGAAGTTGCTATGGACATAAGCGAGGGTGCAGATATGATAATGATTAAACCAGGTTTGCCATATCTAGATGTCATTTCGAAAGCAAAAGAATTATTTTCAATGCCAACCTTTGCCTATCAGGTTTCTGGAGAATATTCAATGATCATGTCAGCCGTGAAGAACAATCATCTTGAAGAATTAGATATAATTCTTGAAACTATGTTTTGTTTCAAAAGAGCAGGAGCTGATGGCATCTTTACATACTTTACGCCTCAAATACTTGACGCACTAAGCAATTAAGCTAGTTAATTAAGAACATTTCGTCCTATAGCCTCGAATTACCCTTTTAATACTGATTATTTTTCTTTACCTTTTAATGAGAATAAGTCTCATTTACAATAATTTAATTATAAAACTTAAACCTAAGGACAGTTGATGCTTTTTCTATATGATGAAAAACCAATTTCGATTTTCATGAGAGAAAATGAACACAAGATTAGCGTTGAGTTTTGCAATATAAAAATGAAAATGAAACCTTGCCAATTCCGACTTTTTCATCGTTATTTGACTGGTGTAAGTGAAAAAATTAATGAAAATACTGAAACAGTTGAGTTGTTTTTAGTAAAAGATAGTCTCAATGTTACGTTGTCGCTTAAACATTACTTTCAACTAAATAATGCAGTTAAAACCGCCATGGCAAAGAAATTTGGTCACGGATCAGAGGTATTCAATTAAAGTTTGAAAATTTAAGCAAAAATACTTTTTTAGGTATTGAGCATAATTGACCATGCAACATGTGCAAGTTTTTTATTAAAGTCATCTTTTATCAAGTACCAACTCTTCTAAAGTAAATTCTGGAAAGGAAAAAATGAAACAAGCTTTTATATTAATTATTACAGCAACGATCTTTTTTTCATGCGAAAAAAATGTGAAAATAAGTGAAGGTTATCTTATTAAAAAAAAAATAGAAGCATTCAAATTTCTAAGTGATTATCATCATCAGCTTCATATAATGATTGGAGAGGAAGATGGCGATAAAAAGAAGGCTTTAAATGAGTTCAAAAGCGCACCAGTATTAAAAACTAATGAGGAATTAATTCCAATCCAAAATGCCTTAGCCAGAATAGATGATGAAATGGAAGATTTTTCTCAAGTTAAGAGGCTTGATGATTTAGTAGATTATTATCAATCAGGTTTATCCATACAGATTGAGGCAATACTTAGGGGATATGGTTATAAAAAATCATTAGATATGGATGATATTTATACATTTTATTTAGATCTAATAAAATAGTATCCCTTAAAATTCTATTTCTATCCCTCCAACAGGAATAAAACTAAAGTAACTGGTTTCAAATATTTCCTGTTTCTCCCTACTCCAAAAGTATGTTTCAATATTTCTTCTATTATATGCATTCCAAAATTCGAAATAGGTTATAACATTTCCATATTTCATACTTTTTCTTCTTTCATATCTTAAAAATAGATTATGATAAACTGGAGTTCGATGATCATTAAAATCACTATAATCTAGTATCTCTTTGTTATTATAGTTTGAACTCTCTAAGTCAACTTTTGTATAAGGTTTTCCACCAAATAATGACCATCTTAATGAAATCTCCCATTTAGGGTTTGGTCGATATCCACCAACAAGATTAAAAAGATATTCATAATTGTTATTTCTGTTGCGTTCAATTCCATTCTGATCATTATAAATTGAATTATAAACTGATCCACCAACTAGTCCATAAAAATTAATTGCTCTTTTTTTCTCAACAAGTATTTCTATACCATTTGTTTTAGCTCTACCATTAGATATTATGTTTGAGTATGTTCTTAATTCATCCAATAAAAATGTAGGATCAGTGAATGTTTGATTATTTTCCATCATTGGAGCGTGGTAATAATTCTTTTTATATATGGATATCGAAAACTTTGTACTGTTTGAAATTAACTTTTCGAATGTTAAGGAATGCTGAAAAGTATTAATGGTCTTTAAATCATTGTTATCAACAATACTTAGGTACTTTTCAGGCGGATTTTGGAAATACGTGCCCGAATTATAGATAATATTTCCCCAACCCCTATTCAAGGAAAAGTCGATATTAATTCTGGGAGCAATTAAAATATCTTTTTCATGACTGTTCCAATTAAATCTGAAGCCAAGTGAAATTAATGCTTTATTAAATAAAGCTGACTGAATTGTCAAAAAGCTTGATAGATTTGTTACAGATACATCGTTTTTTGATTCAACATTATTTAGTAAGAAGTCGTAATCAAGGTTTCGATTTTGGATTTCAACGCCAAATAGACCACCTATCAGTTCATTAAAGCGGATGTGATTTAATTGTCTGGCATTAAAGGTTTTGTATAGGTCATTAGTTCTTAAGCTTATTGTATCTGATTCATTTTCATAAAAGGTTGCTTTTGCATCTTGGTATGATAATGAAAAAGATGTATTCGAATAAGTATTCTTGTTCCATATATATCTGTGAGCAAGTCCAAGGGTGTTTTGATTATTCTTGAAACTACCATATGTGTTTTCACCAGCGGATTTGGATTCTTCTTTTCCTCTTTCATAGAGGCTATTGCCATTTATAAATAAAATAGTGTAAGCACTAAAGTAACTTGGATTATATTTTAATTTTCCTTGCAAATCACCATAACTAGGTAAGCCTCCACCTGCATTAATAGCGTCAGAAATAATATCAAGGTAACTTCTTCTATATGATCCGATAAAGGAAATATCGTCCGTTAAAGAGCCTTCTACCAAGCCACCAGCTCCCCCCATCCCTATCGATATATTTGCCGCAAGAGAATCTTTTTTCCCATTTCTATATCTTATATTTCCATAGCTTGAAAGTTTATTACCATATTCTGCAGGAAACCCATTGCTGAAGAATTCAATATCATCAACCATTTCAGTATTAATTAACCCGATTGGGCCATTCGAACGTCCATCTGGGGTATTAAAGTGTGAGATACTTGGAATATAAATGTTGTCAATAATAAATCCATTCTCTGTTGGACCACCACCCCTAACGAACATGTCTTGTCTATTTTCGCCAACACTCGCAACACTGGGCAAAGCATTTAAAATCCGGGAAATTTCTTGCCCCGCGCCTGGCGCTCTTCTTATTTCATCATTATTAAAATTAACTGAACTATACTGGTCCAAACTGGTTTTCGAAAAATAGCTCTTTGTTACCATGACTCCACTATAATTAAGAATCGTAGGCTTTAATTGTATGTTGAGGAACTCGTATGCCTTATCTCTTACCCAAATATCTGCTATACTTTTAGACTCGTATCCCATATATGAAACTGAAATAGAATAATATCCATTTTCAAGTCCTGTAATAGAAAAGTTTCCATCATCATCCGAAACAGCACCTACGTTATTGGTAATAACAGAGATGTTAGCACCTACTAATGGAAGTTGATTTACCGCATCAATTATACTTCCATGGATAGAACCTGCCTCCAAGAAATAAATCTTAAAAACTAGGTAAAAGAAAACTCTATATTTTATCAGCATCTATGTTTACAACTTTTTAGACACTTGAGTGTCTGGATTTATAATTTAAAAATTAGACTATAAGAAAGCCTTTTGAATCCTTTCAAGTTTCTATCAAAAGTTGTCTAAGAGCATCTTCTTTAATTCTGCTTCATGCATCTCTTCAGCAGCAATTTGAGTCCTTGCAAACTCCTCAAGCATTATTGAGTTACCATCAACATTATTCAATAAATCATAATAGGATTTTATTGCTTCTCTCTCGTGCTCCAAGCATTCGTTTAAAATATCCTCAGTAGAATGTTTGTGCGTTTCAAGCAAATCACTTATTTTTAATGTAGGGTGTTCTCCTAGGCTTGTAATGTGTTCACCAACAGCCTCTGCATGGGTCAATGACTCTAGTGCCTGCTCTCGAAGCCATTGAACAACAGATAATCTATATGGACCTTGTACCATAAATGCATAGTGAGTGTATTTAACAACTCCTGCCAACTCATGCTCTAATATTTTATTGAGTGACTCCAAAACCTTTTTATTATTCATTTTATTTATACCGACTAGTTATGTATAAAATTAATAAATAGTTAGACCCCAATGTACTAGGTTATAAAATTATTTATATTCATTTTGTTAGCTATCAAGTAGCTGTTTAAGTTTTAATGATAGCTAAATGACAATGATTTATGCCAATTTCAGATAGACAACTTGAAGAAAGAAAAATGCGCCAGTCTAGGATTCTTGATGGCGCTTTAGATGTTTTTAAATCAAAAGGCCTAGATGGAGCTACGATGGATGAAATAGCAAGCGTAGCTGGATTTGGGAAAGGAACGCTATATTATTATTTTGAGTCCAAAGAAGAGGTTTTTTCCGCAATTTTACAACAGGGTTGGCAAGACATTTGGGAATCGCTTGAACCAATAATTGCAATAGATGATTCTCCAAGAAAAATTTTTGTGAATGTTTTAATCAAAATAGCAGAAAATGCCCAAAACAGACCTGGATTGTTTGAATTTCTTTTTAATGTACCCAAAACAATAAAACTTGATGATCAACCCTGGAAAGCCTATCAGCACCGTCTTTATTCAGTAATACAAGGTTTGTTAGAAGACGGAATAAAAGTAGGTGAGTTTCCTAAAGTAGATCCGAAATTAATGTTTAAAGCTTTAGGTGGTTTATTTATGGGTTTGGTATTTATGGGCAACAGGGATGAACCTGTTTCTGAAACAGATGTTGAAAAACTTCTCAATGAACTGATAACCGAACCGAACATAGAAAGTTAATTTTCTTTTAAATAATATAAGTCTTATCAACAATTACAATGTGGAAACCAAAATGGATTCAATCATGGGCTCAACTATACAAAGATGGAGGGGTGAAGCATTTGCTAAAGCAAAAGGGTTGGAAAGTTGTATTTGTTTTTTTCACATACTATCTGGTGAGAGATAGTATTCTATACATTCTTATTCCATGGCTTGGCTACAATCATTTTAGTTCCTGCTTCTAAACTATTAATTGCCAAAAAACATTCAACAGCAAGATAGAAATCGTAATTATTACGCTGATAGTATGAAGTATGGTGAAGGTTGTTTCGTCTCCATCATCTCGAGCTTTATTTGTCTGCGGGATTAATAAATAACATAACCCAGAACCAATAATAGTAATACAACTTACATAAAGCTGAACACTATCATAGTTTCCTTCCATAATTAAAATTGCCAGAGAAACTATTCCAAATGCGACTATGTACATGAACATTTTTGGAAAAATAGCTCTTAGAAAAGCAGAAGCGGCTTCCGGTTTTAAAGTGCTGAAAACAGAGGGCGCAACTACAGAGGACTGAAAAAGAATAATGCCGGAAATAATTCCAGAACAAATGTTATAGTAGTTCAAATTTAAATCCATTTTAACACATGACCTTTTTTGTATTTTTTAAGAGTTTCCTTAACCATTGGGTAATAAATTATATTCTAATACTGTAATGCCACTTTGGTATTCTATAAATCTTAACTTGTAAGATTCTTGGACATCCCCTGTAAAATTTAAGATATATATGTGATCTGGATTAGACACGCTCACTCTGTGAACCGTCATATCATAACTGAGGATTTCATGTTCTCCATTATACTGAAATACTTGGTTATCTGAAACTACATTCTCATTAAAGTCACTAGGCAAAGTTGTAATGTCATCATAAAAAGCACCATCATACAAGGCAATACTTGCTATCCCAAATACTATGCTAGGCATGTTATAATTTTCAGTATCCCTAATAATAGACACATGCCAAGTATCCTCAGAGCTAACTTCATTACCACTGGAAAGGTCAAGATAAATATCACTGATATTTACGTTACTTGTAGTTATTGATATTGGTTGGGAAATTTCATTGTCAGTTGATTCTTCTGTATTATCGCAACCATTAAAAACTATCAGAAAAGATGATGTAAGTATACCATAAAACTTATTTACTTTCATTTTGCTTCCTCTTTTTTAATTATTAGAAATCTCAATGTATAATGATCTACCTCTAAAAGGTCCGTAGGTTTTATCCACATAATTTGTTATGTTTTTTATACCCATACTTATCTTAAGTAATTCTGAAAACCTTGTGCTAAATATTATGTCCACCAATCCAAATGAAGTATCTGTTGCATATCGATAACTTTGTGACTGGTTTAGATATATTCTTGTATTTATAGCTCTTACCAGGTAACTCAATTCAAAGCCAGTTGAATAAGGAGTAGTATTTTTTAGTTTCCTACCTTTACTATCAAATTCATCTCTCAAATTGAGGTTGAATTTTAAAGTTAGGTTATTACTATGAACGTAGTCTGCAAATAACTCAACACCTTGATAAGTGGCATTGGATATGTTTTTATAGGTAAAAACTGTTGGAGAAGAGCTAGGATCACCCATCTGTTCCGTAAGAATTTTATCTGAAAAGTAGTTATAGTATAGTAGTCCATTTAAACGAATGTTATTTTTATTTGAGTATTCTATATTAAAACTCGAACCTATTGACTCTTCAGGTCTCAATCTCGAATTCCCTTTTACAACATATCCTTGATCCACATTATGAAAATTAATAAATGTTTCTTGAACAGACGGTGCTCTAAAGCCTTTGCCTAAGGAAAATCGCGCTTTATAATTATCTTTTGGTATATACATTAACGCAATTCTAGGATTAAAACTTTCTCTTCCAGCGTACATTTCAGTCCTTAAACCATATACGATTTTCAATCTCTCATTTCGGGAATACTCGTTTTGGACATATATGCCAATCCTTTGCATTACGTGGCTAGAGTCAATCAATCTCTTGCTTCGATAGGAAGGTCTATTTGAATTAAATCCAAGCAATATATTATTATTATTGTATTTATATTGCAATTTTGCATCAAAATCAACTAGAGATTCACTTGCAATATTATTAATGGTGAAAGAATCATCAATTCCTGTTTGGCGATATTCTCTTTCATAATTAGATACGTTGAGGCTTTGGTTAAGATGAAGATTTTTTGACAAAATCCAATCATGGGTAAAAGTAGTGGACATTCGACTAATATCTGTGCTGTTTGAAGATATTTCGTAGCCAGTGCTCAATAAATCTCTGCCAGTATCGTTTTGCCCAAAATAATCGAGCATCAACCCATATTGACCCTTCTCATTTCTGGATACCCAATGCAATTCAGTGTTTAAATTTAATTTTGTTATTTCATCTTTATTCAAGGGGGTAATTGATGACTGGTTTAATAAATCCTGTAATTGTCCAGAGGTACCCCAACTAAAGTTTCCAAATTTTTTGGATATATTAAATGAGGCAATATTTCCTGATGAGTTATCTTCACCATTGCCATTATTCATATCGAAAATAGTTTTTCTATATTTTAAACTTAATCTAGAATCTTCTGGCGTTTCTGCGGTTATAATATTTATAACCCCTCCAATAGCATCTGAACCATGGAGTGATGAACCAGGACCTTTGATTATCTCAATCCTATCAATATTGCTAACTAGTATTTGATTAAGGTCAATCATATCCTGAAATTTGCCATTGATAGGTTTGCCGTTTTTCATTACCAGGATATATTTTGATTCTAAACCCATTAAATTGTAGTTGAACATACCATGGGCATCATATGTCTTCGAAATACCTAACTGCTGTTCAAGAAGTTCAGCAACAGAAGTATTTCCTGTTTCAACTATTTTACTTTTCCCAATTACTTCAGAGTAAACAGGAACATTGGATAATGCATATTCACATTTCATGCTTGAAACAATAACATCATCCAACATCAAAAAAACTTCTTTCATTTTTATATCTAAGAAATTTCCTGGTACTGTTTTAATCAACCTATTTTCATAAGCTATGTGGCTAAACTCGATAGAATAAGACGAATCCTCCTTAAGGTTGAGTTCAAAGTTTCCTGAAGCATCTGACGTTGTACCTCTTTTTTGATCTTTTACATAGATATTTACATTTTGAATTGGCTTGTTACTTTTAGTACTAATTACTCTACCATTTATTTTAGTTTCAGATATTAAATAGCTACTTATTACAAAAAGTAAAAGAAGGAAATGACTTAGCCTTTTGGTTTTCATGTTTGAATAAACTACTACAGTTCGAAGTCTCTATATTCTTTTGCAAGTTTGATAAGCATATCTTTGAACTTTTTCATTGTAAAACATGGTTCACTAAATTGAATAAAATATGAACCTTCTTTACAATCAATATAATAACCGTCGGTACTAATAAATGCCATTTTTGCACTTTTATCTTTTATCCCATGCTGACCATGAAGAGCTGAAAAAATGGTATTGCCATGATCATCATTCATATGATCTATGATTTTACTTTCATTTCCATGCCAATCAGGAGCTTTATGAGACCAGTTTTCTGCATCTAACCAAGCAATTTTCCCAAAACCTCCAATCCATCTCGCGTGTTTGATTTTTAATTCGTAAAACTTAAAGTCATGCATCTCAGAATACTTTTTACTTTCTGGAAATATTGAATGAAATCTCATTTTGCAATCATCTAAATCTTCTTCAATTACGGCTCCTAAATCACCTACTAATGTTAATCTTTCACTGTTTTGAATATCTCCAGAATCATTTGGCCTTGAGATGGTTATGCTGGACTTAGAATTATAATGTAAGTTCTCTGTGTGCTCTGCAAGATCACTTAAGTATAGATAAGCTGTCCTGCATTTTGAAGGTACATATGTTACAAAGCTCCCAAACGGGTAATCATTATGTTCTTTTGAAACAGTGGAAAGAATTCCATGTAATCTATTGCGATACAACTTTGTAGCATTATAATCCATATTAGCTAAACTATTCTTCACTTTAAAATCCTATTCGTTAATAATATTTTATTCTACCAATATCTTTATCGAAGTAAACTGGCACCTCATAGACTTCAGAAAGTATTTCATCATCGAAAACATCATTTGGATCGCCCATTTTACTAATTTTACCATCCTTGATTAAGATAATCCTATCTGAAAAATTATAGGCAAGATTCAAATCGTGAAGGACAACGAAGATACCATATCCTTCTTTTGCTTTTTTTCTAATTACATTTAAAATATTTAATTCTCTCTTAATATCTAGATTTGCTGTAGGTTCGTCAAAAAAAATATATTTTTGCAAATTTTTCTGTAATCCATTTGATTGTAATAAGGTTCTTGCAAAATGAACCATGCGTTGTTCGCCTCCAGAGAGACTATTAAACTTTCTTTTTAATAAATGATCTATCCCACATTCATTACTGATTAATTTGATAGTATTTTCAAAATGACCGTTTGCTTGATCGATGGAAGATTCGAGCCAGCCCATTTCAATGATTTCTCTGACGTCAAAATCATAAACTATATTTTGAGTCTGAGACATCATGCTGCGTACTATTGCTCGTGAGGATATTTCAATATCATTTAGATTTTTGCCATTAATAATCACCGAACCACTATCTGGTATAATGTCTCCTGCTAACACTTTCATCAAGGTTGATTTTCCAGAGCCATTAGGACCTATGATACTCAATATTTCCCCGCCTTTAATTTCTAGAGATACATCCCTTAAAATAGAAAAATTATTGATCCCATAGGATATTCTGTTCACTTCAATAGTCATGATTTTCTAATCCGAAAAATAAGCCAAAGAAAGAAGGGAGAACCAATTGCACTAGTGATAAGTCCAACAGGTAATTCAGCAGGTTTTATCATAGTTCGAGCAAATAAATCAGCAAGGACCATTAGAATAGCTCCCATAAGGGCAGAACTTGGCAAAAGAAAACTATGATTAACTCCACCAAGTATTCTAGCAAGATGTGGAACTACAAGCCCAACAAATCCAATCATCCCGGATAAAGATACGCTTATACCCACAATTATTGCTGAAGAAACAATAACACTAAATCTCAATTTTTTTATATCTATACCTAACCGGTAGGCTTCAGACTCTCCAAGCTGTAAAATATCTAATTTTCTAGCTTCTTTTATAATCCAAATAAACGAAAAAATGATAAAAAGTAATGCAGGTCCGATCATCGATATAGTGGCTCCACCAAAACTGCCCATGGTCCAAAAAGTAAGGCCTCTAAGTTCAGAGTCATCACTGATGTATGTTAGAATACCTATCCCGACTCCAGAAAAGGCATTTACAGCTATTCCTGCAAGCAGTAAATATGTGATACCTTCTTTTCCAAACCCTCTGGTAATAAAAAATAATGCAGATATAACAAATGCTGAACCGCATATAGATGAAAGGGGCAAAAGATAAGGATTTGTTACTGAACCCTGGATGAAGTTCGAACCTAGCACAATGAATGAAGTTGCACCTAGTGCTGCACCAGCTGAAACCCCAATGAGACCTGGATCTGCTAGAGGATTTCTAAATAGCCCTTGAAGGCAGGCTCCTGATGTGGCCAATGAAGCACCTACAAAAGCAGATAGTAAGACTCTCGGAAAACGAATTTTAGTAAAAACAGACTCCTGAACTTTGCTCATATCGCTGTATAGATAATCAATAAACGTGACCTTGTAGCTCCCAAAAGATAAAGCAAGCCCTAGAACAACGAGCAAAATAAGTATAGAGGAATAAACTATAAACATTTGATATGAGTTAACATATTTCATCTTTTATCATGGATTCAATCTTGTTGATACATTTCTTTTGCAACTTTTAGTGCGGTAATTATTGTTCGAGGTCCAAACCCTAGCATTGCCATTGAATCTTCAAAAATAAAATTCTCCTTGGATCCCGCTTTTGTATTTTTAAAGATAGGATTAGACGTTAAGGACTTAACATCAGAACCTTTATGCATGTCTCTACTGGGAATTATAAAGTAATCTGGGTCACTGTCTATTATTGCCTCCTCAGAAACGGGCTTCCAACCTTCAAAAGATTCAAAAACATTAATTGCGCCGGTCATTTTAATAAATCCATCCCCTGACGTTCCTGACCCTGCAACAATTGGAGAAGTTCCTTGCATGCTAAGAATGAGCATGACCCTCTTTCTTTTAAAAATTTTATTATCCTGGAAGGTCTTGAGATATTTTACTTTTGGCATGAGTTTATCTTTTATCTCTTCCTGGGCTTTATCTTGGATACCAATGATAGACGCTACACACGATATTTTGTCTATTATACCCATAGCAGTTTGTTCTTCAGGAATTATCCTTAAATCAACCCCAACCTCCCTGATTTGATCTAGTACTAATGGTGGTCCCATATCATTTTCTCCTAAAATCAACTTTGGGTTTAGCGAAAGTATACCTTCCGTCGACAAACTTCTAACATACCCAATAGATGGCAGTTCACTTGTTTGTTTAGGAAAATTTGAAGTAACGTCGATACCAAGAATTCTATCTTCTTCGTTGAGGAAATATAATATTTCAGTAATTGAACCACCTGCTACAACAATATCACTGGTATTGTTAGCAATATTGCAAATTGATAATACAGAAATCTCTGCCAACAGAGAGTTGACAAATAAAAAAAGATGCAACATTAAAATTCTATAATACATAATAAAAAGTTTGATAATATTTTTAGCAACTAAATATATTGAGACTCAGTCTCAATTAAAATATTATATTTTACTTTTTATAAGTAAGACTATGATGAAATATATTTTAAAGGAAGGAAGTGATTATTAATCTGGAATGGTGTTAATTAATCACCAAGATTTCCTAAACGACGATACTTTTCTTTATACTTTTTTAGAAGGTTCTTTTGACGATCTGATAGATCAAGTTCTCGGCCTTTAATAAAAGCCTTTATTGGATTTGTTATTTGCGTCAATGGTTCACTTTCAGCGATGAAGAACGTTGCATCTTTACCCGGCTCCAGAGAACCTATTTTGTCATCAACACCTAATATCTCAGCTGCGGAAAGTGTTATAGAACGAAGTGCTTGGTCTTTCGATAACCCCCAAGATGCAGCTCGCATTGCCTCATCAGGTAAGGTTCTTACATGACCATCCATTGGATAACCCGGATCCAATGATATACAAAAATGGACACCAGCTTCATGAAGAATGGAGGGTAGTTTG
>Ga0208127_1001133_pt1 | contig 13468 bp, 5 predicted proteins | sample ETNtaG_6_FD_185751 | JGI IMG/M metagenome (GOLD analysis project Ga0208127, IMG submission 185751) | Marine microbial and viral communities from oxygen minimum zone, Eastern Pacific Ocean - ETNP201306SV45 (SPAdes) (version 2) | ecosystem: Environmental > Aquatic > Marine > Oceanic ...
ATTTAAGAACAAAGACGAATTCATTATTTCATCTGCCTCTGGTTGAAATCCAGAAGTGTATACCGCAAAATCTCCTGATAGGTTTGGATAGATCATATGGACAGGAAAATAGTTACCTACCTGAGTGTAATATAAATTACCTTGATAATCCACGTCAATACTAAGAGGCTGGTTGACAGTACCTGCTCCCGTACCAAATCCCTTAATCGTTCCACCAAATTGACCTTTGTAGGCCCAAACAAGGTCTCCACTTTCAAGCTCTAGAATGAGAGATCGCTTAAAGTCAACCTGTACAATGCGATACTGATTATTGAACCCACCATAATTATCTGTTACAAATACCATATTTTCATTATCTGCAGGGGCAGTCAATCCCGTGAACTGGCTTTCATCAGACTGATAATACGTATCCAAGTAAATATTCATATCATCCTTACCATCGTAAAAGAGGTGCGGCCTCATCAACGAATCAATCAAAGTAGGATCAGTACTCATCTCACCTTCAGCAATACCCCAATCACTATCGTTTAAAAGTGATATCCATATATCTGTACCTGCGATGGCTGTTGTATCAGTCCCCGTTTGATTATGGGTAAAAGTTGCACTTGTTGAGACCTTATTAATACCAACTTCACTCCAATATTGGTTCCAAAGAAAAATTCTCTGAGATCCATCAATAAAAAAGACGTTCATTTTTTTGTCAATGTCAACGTCGATGGGAGAGATCTCATTTCCATTACGATCGGATAAATTCTTTAATTTTTCAAAGCCTTCAGGAATGCTTCCATTTTGGTCAAAAACCAGGATAGAGTTATTGCCCTTATCTGCAACAAATATTCTTCCATCCTGAGATATGGATATTTCTTCAGGCTGATCAAGACCAAAATCACTATCCCATAAAGGATTCACCTGCAAAAAGGTAGTGTCGCCAGCACCAAATTGGCCTGTGCCTCCAGTATTAATATCCGAAGGAATTACAAAACGATCTACGCATGAAATAAGAAAAATCATTAGAAAAAGGCATGGTAGTAAGGGTTTGATTTTCATAGTGTCAGACCAATACTAAATCGTTTTGGATCGCTAAGATGATCAAAGTTTGCATACCCGTAGTCAACACTAAGATTAAGGGGTCCCACTGGTACTATAATTCCTAAACCAAAAGTAAAGTCTTCTTCCTGCTTGTTAAATTTATGACCAATTCTAAGAAACATTATTTTTGCATATGAATATTCTAAACCAGTTACAATGTATTCAGCATTATCTACAGGGTGATTGAGTTGAACTGAACATGTTAATTTTTGTTGTTTAGATTCTATCGGGTCTATAGCTGCACCAACTCTGAATTGAGTAGGGGGCGAAAATTTTTCAAATGAAGTTAGTTCACTTATTTCTGATCCTGAATTCTGATCAAGTATTCTCTTTTCATAACTACCATTCGGCCCTACTGTCTTTCCAAAATTCGATAATGAAGCACAAAATCGAAGTGATCTAAACCCTGTCCAGTAGAAGGTCCCCATATCCATTAAAAGAGCATCCATCCCATAACCAGCCAAATCTTCAGATACATATTTTAGGGTTAAACCAAAACTAAATCTATCCGTCATTTTTGCACCATAGGTCGCTCCAAAAAACCTGTCTTGGAAGGTGAAATAGTTTCCGGTTCCATCAGGGTGAAACTCTGTTGTCTCTGCCATTGGCTCCATATGCAGAATACCTGCATTAAACCCAAGATAGTGATTTTTAAAAAAGCGATGCGTAAAACTCAAGTAGTCATAGTTTATCCCAGCAGGCCACTTTATCTGCGTTGCGGATAGTTCGGTATCACTTAATTGAGCAATTGCTGCTGGATTATAGTAGACACTAGAGGCATCTTGGTTAAGTGCCACCACTGATTCGCCCATCCCTACTGCTCTGGCACTGACGCCAATATTTAAAAAGGTAAATACTGAAGTTCCCGCTCTTTGACCTCCAAGAATTGGAAATATATTTTGGCAGATTGCTGGAGATAGTAGACCAGTGATAAGGACAGTATGTAAGAGTAAGCGTTTCATTAAAAAATAAACTGTAATCCGATTTCCATTGAACGGAGTTTCCTGTTTCTTGAGGGATCTAGATTAGGATCTGGACTATTCGCCATTCTATAGCCATAAATTTCCCCAGGACCGTATCCTCTTCCAGTATAGGGGTTGATTCTTCTTGGGATCATTTCGTTTGTCAAATTTTCAACCTCTAGATAACTCTTCAGCTTGTAGTTCCCAAGCTTGAAAGTTTTGTAGAATTTAATGTCAACATTCCTACTAGGAATCTCACTTACATACGCATACGGGCGATCATCTTCCCTAGGACCATCGTAATACGCCCTGTCACCAACATAAATGATAGTATCCTGAATCGATCTGGTGTATCGTCTTCCAGATTCATACTCCAGTCTTGTAGAAAATCCCCAGTTACTTGGGTGTGAATAAGAGAGATTAGCAAAAAAATGTAGCGGACGGTCCCAACTCATGTAGCTCTCGCCTAAAGGTTTTTCTGATAATTGACCTGCCTGAACAAGGAGATTATCCATTGGCGAAGAACTCTTTCCAGTAACAATACTGTAATTGAAGTTTAGATCTATGTACCAATTCATAAAGAGCCTACTTTTTAATATGGCCTCAACTCCTCTTGCTCTGGCATAGTCTGCATTGAAATACATGTTGAAGCTAAGATTCGCATATTTTGGGTTAGAGGGCCTGATTGTCTGTGAGGTTTCATAGTCAAACATATCTTTCCAATATGCCTTCAACTCTAATACCTGATCCTCGCTAAAACGATGCTTTACCCCTAACTCGTACTGAACAGTAGTTTTAGGATTCAGGTTTGGATTACCAAATACTTGATAGGTAGACTGGGCTTTCGAGTTTATTTTGGCATATACATACTGAAAGGTAGGTAACTGTGAAAAGTGACCATAATAGAAATAGAGCACATCATTATCAGTAATAGGGTGTGAAATTCCAAACCTCGGACTCAGTCTAGCCTTCATTTTATATGGATCCTCAAACCATGGAAAATTAAATGTTTCATCCTCAAATATCTGTCTAGCTCTATCGGTTATGATAATATTTGATGTGTCGTTAATCGCATCTTCAACATATCTTCCAGGAATCCAATAATCTGTTCTTAGGCCAAGGTTTAGGGTCATCCCCTCAAAAATGATTCTGTCCTGTAGGTAAAATGCTCCAAAATATGTCTTCGCATTATAGCGATCATAGTTTGCTCCAAATCCAGATGACCCACTCCAAGGTTCATCAATGTCCAATACTTGGATGTCTGTAATCGTGTGTTCAAAACCCGTTTTAATTTTGTGTCCTGATTTGGTATGAACGGTCCAATCCATATCAAAACGAGTATTCTCACTACTAAGATCATACCACTCTGGAGCGAAGCCGGTATCATAGAATTCATCGCCATAGGTGATCTGGATATTCCCATCTAAATCCGTATCATCAAGGTTATAATTGATCGGCTCTAGATCTAATCGTTGCTCATAGTCATTCCAGTGGAGATCCTGAACTGCACTATGCTCCATAGTAGTAAATTTACCAACAGTGATCTCGTAAAATGAGCTTGTACTGACAGTGTGGGTCCAGTTCATATTAAAAAGTCGCGTGTCTCTGGTAACCGTATTATAATTATCTAAAATATTCATGTACCTATATGGAAAATAGGTTGAAGAGAATGCCCGTGGCATGAAAAAACCCTGATTGATATTTAGGGATGCATCATAAGAAACCGACAATTTTTTCTTGGCTGTAAGCTCCCAGGTAAGCTTGTACAAAAAGTGCCAATCATTGTTTTCTCTTCCTGCAAGTTTGGACATTATGTCGTCTGCCTTTGATTCGCTCATCAATGATGAGTTCCAATAGCGATGTGGATATAATTTTGATGCGACCGGAAGATTTCCATCATACATTTTCCCATACCCGTTAAGGAAAAATGAAAATCTTCCTGGTAGGTCAATTCCTGAAATAGTTGGAATGGTTTGAAAAAGAAGATCAGGACCACCTAGATTAAATTCTATCCTATCTGTATTGAAATTATCTGATAATAATCTATCACTTGAGTACTTTATTGTTCCCTCATAGTGATCACGGCCTTCTTTAAGTTTAATATTTACTACACCAGACATTGCCTGTCCATACTCAGCATTATAGCCGCCGGTAACAATTTCTAATTCCTCGATTGCGTCTGCATTTACAAATAAGTTTCCTGAATAACCAGATAGAGGATCCTTTACAGAAAAGCCATCAACAACAAACATGCTTTCATCAATCCTACCTCCTCTTATATGTATCTCATTATCCTGCGTAGTTACGCCTATTTGTTCAGATAAAATATCCTCTACGCTAGAGACTACTTTTGCCTCTATATCCTCTCTTCTTACCCTTGCCATTGATGAGGTTTCATCTACATCAAAGAGAGGTTTTTTCCCCATGACAACTACATCCTCCCCAAAGCTAAGGACGGTTTCCTCCATATTAAAATCAAGAGTTACTGTTTCATTTGGAGCAATTAGTACTCCTGTTTTTAGAATAATCTTGTAGCCTATCATGGAGATTTCCACATCATAGCTACCTGGAGATATCTTATTAATCTTGTATCTTCCGTCTAAATCCGATGCAGTACCATAGTAGGTACCTTTTACCATTACATTAACTCCTGGAAGGCCCGATCCATTGCCTGCTTCTTTGATGGTCCCAGCTATGGTTCCAAACTCTTGAGCATTTATGATGGCCAAAAGAAATACGAATGAAATTACTTTCATGCTAGAACTCATTCACAAATAGATGCTGGAATAATTTTATAGCAGAGCCATTACCCTGCAATTTAGGTCTATAACCATCGTGAAGAGGTAGAGTCATTATTACCACCTTGCCTGATAATTCAGTTGGAGATACACGATACTGTCCCATACTGCATACAGTTGGATTACCTGTCCACGCATCATTCCCTTCAGGATCAGCCATGCGATAGACTTCTGTCAAAGTTTCAAATTGTTCCTGATTTGGCCAAAAGCCTTTTACCTTTACAGCGATTAAATGAGAAACTGACAAGTTGAGCATCGAATCTACTGGACTCTCAATAACCTTATTTGGGAAAAGGCGCCCACTTGGATTGAGTGTTGTTAATGAGTCCATTGGAAACCAGGTGAAAGTCGTGTCCTCAAAGTCTATTGGATTAATAAATAAATCGCCTCCACCCATGACAAAGTTAACAAGGCTCGCTTCAGCCCTGTTATAGGTATCGTTTGCAGATGCAGTATTATTGTATGCAGCATACCAAACAACTGTTTTAAAGTAGTTCAGGTTTGCGGTCACATCGGTAGAGGAATACGGCAACTCATCACCTATTTCCCAGAACGAAAATCCATCTGTGCCTACGAGCGTGTCCATCATACCGGAATACCAGGACAGTGCATTGTTAGAATTATCTAATGGATAGTCATCTACAATGAGTATATCGCCAACCACAGGCTTGACAACCCATACCTGTGCCTCTGAAGGGCGGGTAGAATCAGGATATTGTATGATGCTACTTTCTGCACCTGCTATATCCCGACACTTTATAAAAAAAGTATGCGCACCGGGGTCCATATCTGAAAGAGTAATACTTGTCTCGTCTCCATCAAGACTCACCCAACAGGTTTCACATGTATCATCAATAGAATAAAATACATCCGTTATTGTCTCATTACCATCCTGATCGAAGAGGTCCCATATGAAAGTCCTCGTTGGGAAAGTGAAGCTGGTGTCGCTTCCTATATTAGTGATCAAAGGATTCGATAGATATCTGAATGATAGTTCAGGTGGAGAATTCTTTATGGGAAGCGTTAATCGTGAAGGTGTTAGATCCTCATTCCCATCATTATCAACTGCCCGAACCTCAAATGAAAAGATGTCAAGCTCTGATCGTATAGGAACGTAAAATATGCCACTCTCCAAATCAGTAAATGTCCAAGCCGTATCACTACTCCACTTGTACTTATATCCCACTATCTCACCATCTGGATCATCTCCCCACCAATGCAATTCTTGCCTACTGGTTGTGATGGTTGTAAATGCCTGAGATAGTGTATCCCAGAGATAGTCGCTAGATGGCTCCTCATCAATCGCATATATAATATTCCCAAACGAGTCGGTTGTTGAAAAGATAGTGTCCACTGCTACAAGAGTAAGATATGTTTCAGGGAAGCTAAGCTCAATCGGCTCAGACCGATCTTCGTATTCCCATCTATTACACGAGAATAGGACGACAAAGCCGATTAGGTATATGTTTTTCAGATTATTACCAAACTTAAGAGGGCGGTAACTAACCGCCCTCCATTTGATCTATTTTACGAGCAACATCTTCTTGTCAGCGATAAAACTTCCTGCTTTGATTCTGTATATATACAGCCCAGAAGGAACTTTTTGGCCTTTGTCATCAAGACCATCCCAGTTCGCGACATGAAAACCAGGGGAAAATGAACTACCATTCACCAAGGTTCTAACCTGTCTACCAACCACATCATATATGATGAGCTTAACATCCTCTTGCGAGCCAATGGAAAATCGTATTTGTGTTTCTGGATTAAAAGGATTTGGAAAGTTATCATGGAGCGCATATTCATAAGGATTTACCTGAACATCATCTACCGCAACCGTTTGTCCAAGATCTGCAACATCACGAATCTGCACCTTGTATGTCCCAAAACTATAGTTAAAGATTCCCATTACATGATCCAACTCCTGCCCTTCAACAAGTGTGCCCATGAAATTATCTGCTTCGAAGCTTGCCATATCGTCATCAATTAACGCTTCAAAACCAGTTTCATCAGTAATTGACCAATCAAAATCATTTACAGCTGATACTGTTACATTATTCAACTTTACTAGCACGCCTTCATAAGACTCAACCTCATCAGCTAACTGGTGAACATCTTCGCAGCTTACCACAGATGCATTTGGCTCGGTCAAGGTTTCAATCACGGATACCTGGGCATTAATCAATCGAGTATTTCCACCAAACTTAAACAACCAGTCAGGGTCATAGTCAGTAACAAGTCCGGTTATGGAAACATGCTCTCCACGGGTAATCTCAACCACTTCCTCAGTATCAAATACAAGGCCTGCCCACTGTTGTTGCGTACCAGGATCCTGCAACGCATAAGAGCTATATCCACTATTATACTGAGCCGTATCTGCTGTTACGATTCCTGATACAGTAACCTCACAGCCTTCGTATCTAGTATTTCCAGATGGCCATGGTGTATACTGCAGGTCTATAACTCCTAATTGATCTGTTACTACAAATCCTAATTGATCATGCTCATTATCATATGGATATTGACTGGTTTTTGGCTCAGCCTGATCTGTCCCATCGTCTGTTGCAGTAATGTAATAATATACTGAATTATCACTTGAGCTAATTCCTGATAACGGTAGTACGGCAGTGAAAAGAGAATCATCGGTCGAAGTCATGGTTTCAGTGCTATACGTACTACCATCTAATGTATAATGAACAAGTGCCTCTGAAATGGTAGAATTGTCAAGAATAACACAAGATACAACTACCTCAGCATCAGAGGTTGTAGGCGCGCATGGTTCTCTTGACAGACCTGATATTGAAGGTGGTCCAGAACCAAATTCAAAATCATCTGCATACAGGGGGCACAGTTTGTATGCTGTAGAATCTGCATAGCTACCATAATGATGGTATAGCCAGCCCTCCATTGACTGAATCAAGGAGCCAACTGGAGGCGGTCCAAGAACTTCAAAAAATGCAGCTACACTATCCGAATCATCATCAACTAAAACAGAACCCGAGCCATCGTCCGCAGCAAAAACTTCATACTGGAAATCATTACCGGTCACAACCGCATCTTCAACTCGAACCATTACGTTACCCCACTGCTCTGCCTCTGTTGGCCATCGCAGGTCTCCTGTTTGGACTGTGTCAATGACAGGAAGGGGTTGTTCAAAATCCATTATGTTGATGGGCTCTGTAATGAATAGTTCTGTCATATTTGCGGGTCCTGTGGTGTATTCATAGATGTAGCCAGTTGCTTGAATTAAGTCACCTTCAAAAAGTGTTGGAAATGCTGAACTATCTGGATCGTAAGAAAGAATGGCACTCCAGGGACCACCGTTCACATCTGCGAATATGAACTTAATTCCTGAACCAGCATAACTTAATCCAGTTGGCATCGTAACGATTCCCTCTATGGTAACAGTATCTTCCAACATATAAGATTTATCTGATTCTGCATCTTCTCCTGCCTTCATTAAATCACTATGAAGAACCTGCTGAACACGCTGTATCCTTGTTATGCCTGCTTCTACTACATCTCGCGCCAACCGTGGTTGAAGCTTGTAATTCCCATAACTGAAATCAAGAACACCTTCTATATCTGCAAGCTCATGTCCAGAGATGGGATAATAGTAGTAATCCCACTTATCATCACAAATTCCAGTTGAGGTCCCATCTCCAAACTCCCATTCTCCATATCCAAGATCAGGATTTGTTACTGAGACATTTTCAAATCTTAATAAGCATCCCTCGTATGCCTCGCTAATTTCAGATGGCGAAATAAGAGATGGCACCAACTCTTGTTCAGATTCTCCATGAACAATACCAGATGTGACATCGGCTAGTTGTGTCAAATTAAAATATTCATCAACGGTCCCAGTTAAAGTGACCTCATCTCCTTCACCTGGGCCTGAATGAGGATTCCCAACCGCATCTACCCAGCCGAACTGGTCCCATCCATCATAATTAAAACACACTATCCCATTCCAAGGGCCTTCTGAATCTTGAACAAACATGAACCTATACTGATCTGACCCCCAAAATTCGGCAGTAACAATGCCCTGGATGGTGACCTCTTGGCCGCTCAATGGACTTGCATCGTCAGAGCTTGGATCTGAAACAAATTGAATGTCATAGATCGAAGTAATGGTTCCTCCCTCTGAAACAGTAAAGCTAATTTGATCACTAACCATAGGATCCAAGGACGCATGTGAATTATCTACTAACCATATGAGAAATTCATGGTTGCCCTCACTTAGGTCAGTTAAAGATATGGGTTCTGTAGAATAGTGCATTACCGCATTACCACCATTAAGTTGATAGTGAACATGACCATCAACTCCATCACCGGCAGAACCAACACTAAAATTATTTACAGAGAATTCTATGGTCACTTGATTTGTAGACATAGTAGCACCATCATCAGGGCTGACTATTGCAATAGATGGTTCATTTGATGTTGCACCGTGATAACCTAGATAATCCCAGGTATCCTGGTCATAAACAATCCACTCTGAGTTATCCTCACTTGTTCCCGCGGAAGCGCTCCAGTCGCCACCATTACCTCCTGTAACACTTAATTGACGTACAAGGGTATGATTTGCAGTAGCATTTGTTACCCCTGCGACATCCCATCCACTACCAGGATCATCATTGTCTACTCCAACAGCATCAATGATCACTCCGTCTTTAAGGAGAGCAATGCCGTCATCACCATTATAGTGAACAGGACTCTCATATGCCAATTCTAGATCAGCTTCTGCGAGAATCGCAGCGTCAGCCTGATCTGCGGCAACGACATACACATCACCAGCTGCTAGTGTGCCAGATAAAGACACATCTCTTTCCCCATTATCACCCCATGATGTTCCATTATTGGTTCCCTGAAGTGAATATGAAGAAAGGTCCACATCAGCACCTGTTCCATTATAGATCTCTACATACTTGTTGCTAGAAGATCCTTCAGCATATTCAGAGAAAAATAGATCTTCTCCATAAATCATTCCTACTGTTAGTAATATTAATAACACTCTTTGCATTTGATGCTCCTTTATTTAATGATCAAGAATTTACCTTCTTTGATCTTTCCTGAATTTTTATCCTCAACCGTGAAAAGATATAGCCCAGATGCTGTAGCCTGATCATGCATTGTAACCATGTCCCAAGCATGCTCTCCACCAGACATTAGAGGACTCTTTCTTTCGTCAATATTTGCGATATCCTTTCCCACATATGAATCATCATGTTGGATTATATCAACCAAGTCACCTGCCAGTGAAAATATCCTTATCTCAGCCAAAGCAGGTAAATTCCTGAACCATATCATTTTACTTCTACTACCATATCCATCCCAAAGCGCTTGCCCCCTGTAAGGGTTTGGATACACGCTGGGCTCGGAAGTCCACTCAGACTCAAGTTTAGCACTTGTACCAGGGAAGACAAAAACCCGATTCGAATAAATAGAACTTTCCAAGCTTTCTAGATTGGCATCGGAATCTCCCTGATCATACGCCGTTATCGCATAATAATTTAACCATCCATCTTTGATTTTAGAATTCACAAATTTATAATGATAATACGTGCCGCCAATATCAATACTATCGGGCTCACCATAATCGTTGGTTATCTTTACACTTGAAAAACCTGTGTTGTATCCGGTATCATTCAGCTTATCTACCTCAAGAAGCAAAGAAAACTCGCCTAATGATTCATTATCTGTTTTCCTAGCTCCATAGACCCTATAACCTTCAAAATCTTTTTGCTGGCTAATAGGATCCAAGAATGACTCTGAATTATTCTGCCAGTATAATGTTACTAAGCCTGTTTCAACCTGAACATGCATATTAGGAGCTGGTGGAGGAGCAGGAAGTATATATCGATCAAGGATTTGATTGTCATTATTATCCTCGCCTTCATCTAAAATGTTGTTTCGATTTTTATCTTCACCATCATATGCCTTTTGAGCCCAATCATAATTGATTAATAGGTTTCCTCTCCTATCAGGAGAATCTTCACCATACCCATCTGACCATAAGCCGCAAGCAACTGTAAATGCAATGCTACAGGAATCTCCGGGAGCCAAGGTCCAGGATGTAGTATCTGTATTGGGGACTGAGCCGATTGGACCTGCAGAAAGCAGAAACATCCAACTATTTTCAGCTAGAGGGTATCCCTCTTGTGTATATTCTGGGCCGGTACCCTTAGGAACTGATGAAGACATTTTTTCATATCTTTCGTTATCATTTAGAGGCATACTGTATGCTGGATAATCACTGTTATTTGAATTTGTCCAAACCCATTGAGAGTAGTGTGTATTTAAAAGTCTCATTGGGATGGATCCCCCAAGCACAGAAATACCAATATAAGACTGTGCCCAGCCATCATCTCCATCCGTATCATATTGATAGGCTATGTCTCTGTTGAAGCCTGCTTCATCTATAGTTTCATCAAAACCATTTAAATTATCATACCAGGTAAAACCACCTCCGGGGGTATAGTAATCTGTATAATTAAAGTTTGCCACGGATGGATCAGTCCAGATGCCTGCATAAATATCACGTATAGTATCCATAGATGAATTCTTAAATGAATAATTAAGAATCACAAATGCATCCGCGTAAGAGTAATTCCAGGAATAACTCTCTAGATGAATATCCAATCCTAAAGGGTTGTGATTGGGAATCCCAAGATCATCAGATGTAGTCTCACCGTAATCTTTGAAATCTGCAGACATGTCTTGGTGAGAAATAGCATCTGGTGAATAATATTTCGCCATTGAATCCTGTGTGGTTGATGATATAGAAGATTGAATAAGAATAGGAGTTTCTGCAAAAAACTCAAATCCTTCACTGCCTGACTCAAAAACACCATCTACAATAGAAGTAGAGACCCTTCTTTCACCATTAACAATCCCCCCAACCCAAAGTCCTGCATAAGAGAAATGCTCTACTTGTTCTCTAGCAATCTCAGTCTGCTGTTTGTATTGGCATGATGGATGGATACTGCCATCTTCCATGCGATTCCATCCGTTCCCCAAAATTCCAAAGTTTGTGACTGTCAAGCCTAGGTTACCTACAGAAGTATATTTATCGTATTCATCTGCTGCAGAAAGTATTTTCCTTAATTTTCTCTCCTGGCTAAGTAATGTGGAACACGATATTAATATATAAAAAAGTATTCGCATATTATTTCAACAAAACTGCCTTTCTAATTTGAACTGCATCACCATCTGTAATTTTGAAAAAGTACATTCCAGAAGGATTATTATTACCGCTCCATTGGAGAGATTGATTACCAGTATTAAAATAGCCTTTGTTTATCTCTTCAATGAAATGGCCTGAGACATCATACACCTCAATCCTTAATAAACCTGATTGATGAATATCAATATCAAGTGTAATCACAGGATTAAATGGATTTGGATATAAAGTATTTATAACAAAGGAAGCAGGGATCAATGTTTGTTGATTTATTTCTAAGGTTCCATCAAAAGCAGTCCCAGGGGATCCCATGTCTCCATTGCCATATGAGCTCGTTGAGGAAAACCAGCTCCCAATTAGTGCATTATCTATTAATGGATCATGGATCTCCATAGATACACCGCTAGAAAAGGGCCAACCATTTGCATAGTGCACCTCATCCACCACCGAGCCTGAAGCATCTAAGAGGATGACTTCATCATCATTATTAGATAGAGAGTACCCTTCATATACATAATCAACTTCTACACCACCATTTAAAGATTGATCATTATTCTTTGCAAGTACAAAGTATTCTTCTGGAGAGATTAGGATGGAAGCTTGGTCTGAATATAGCTCGTGCTCATCACCATCAAGGTCTTTTATAGACCAACCTTGGAGGTCGATAGTAGAGTCGGTTGTGTTCACTATTTCAAACCACTCACCATATGAATCTGACACTGAACCGGGGTTAGCCATTATTTCCGAAATTACAATACCTTGATCAGAATAGGTTATATCATCAAACCAAACGTCCATATAAACTGGTAAATGATCAGACGCATCGTGTAAAGCATCTGCAATTTCCTCGCTTACTGAATTATTATTGCCATCGTTTATTGCATCGTTGAAATGATTACCATCATTTCCTACAGCCCAATAAGTTCCTTCTACATATTGCATTGGCGAATCCTGATCGAGAATTGACTGCGATACAAATAACCAGTCAAATCGATCATCCATACCACCATTCGCCCCACCCCCAAAACTAGATGTTCTTGGAGACTGAGTGTGGACATCGGAGTATGAACTATTGTTATGCCAATGCCCTATTCGGTTAATAGGGTCAAACATCTGTCCATCATTATCATCACTGCTTGAGGTCAACATGTCAAATGCTGGCTCAGAGGATGAGTTATTTGAATAGATATTGAAATCTCCTCCAACAATAAAAAAGTTTGGAGCGAGATTGTTAAGATGATTTCGCAATATCGTAGTCTCCTGCAGCCTTTGATTGGCGTTTGAGGAACCAGAGCTGGCTTTCAAATGCACACCATATACATTAAACTCAACTCCAGATAAATTATGGAGCATTACCCACTCAATGACATCTCTTGTCCCAGAAGACTGAGCGGTATAGACCACATTCGTACCAACAAATGTAAATATATTACTCTTAT
>Ga0208127_1001139_pt1 | contig 13430 bp, 13 predicted proteins | sample ETNtaG_6_FD_185751 | JGI IMG/M metagenome (GOLD analysis project Ga0208127, IMG submission 185751) | Marine microbial and viral communities from oxygen minimum zone, Eastern Pacific Ocean - ETNP201306SV45 (SPAdes) (version 2) | ecosystem: Environmental > Aquatic > Marine > Oceanic ...
GACCCAAATATCTGCACTCTATTCGATGTTGACGCTGAAAGTGCTCTTAAGTCGAGGAAATACGCACTAGATATGGCGGCGAGTGATAGCTTACTTTGCACAAGCGGTCATATGTTGGAGCCAAAATTCATTCATATTGAAAAATATGGCGCTGGCTATGCTGAGGTAAGTTGAACAGACTATAAAATTGAACTATCTAATTGGTTCTTCGGCAAGCTCAACGTTGCATTGGTAAATTTTTATTCTGAAAGTTTAGTTTAATTTTTTAATGAGAGAACACGATAGTTTATACTCTTGGACACGCTTGTTCATCGCACTATTGCTAGCGACTGTAGGTAATATAGGTATGTGGGTAGTGGTTATTGTACTCCCAGACATACAACAAGAATTCAAAATTGATCGAGGCACGGCATCTATTCCATTCGCATTAACGATGGTTGGTTTTGCAATTGGTAATTGGGTAATGGGGCACGTCGTTGACCGCTATGGCATAACCAAAACCATTATATTGGCAGCAACGGTAAATACAGCTGGATACATTGCCGCAATGTACGTCAATAATGTCTACTCTTTGAGTATTTTACAATTCTTTATAGGCCTAGGAACCGCTGCTGCTTTCGGGCCACTCATCGCGGACACCTCGCATTGGTTTTTAAAAAGACGCGGAATAGCAGTAGCCCTTATTGCAAGCGGAAATTATTTCTCCGGAGCCATCTGGCCTCCACTTTTCAATAGTACACTACAATCAGATGGCTGGCGGGACGTATACTGGATCCTTGCACTATCCACAGTTTTTATAATGATCCCGTTATCATTCTTACTTACAAAGAAAATAAGTGAGGAGACCGCTAGAATTTCAGATGCTGCATCTAGTGATAAACGTCAAAATGTCAGTATATCGCCCAAAGCCCTGACAATTTTACTTTCAATTGCTGGTATTGGATGCTGCGTAGCCATGTCTATGCCACAAGTTCATATAGTGGCCTTTTGTATCGACTTAGGATTTGGCCCAGCCGTTGGTGCAGAAATGCTATCATTAATGCTAATTGGCGGAATTATTTCAAGGCTCATAAATGGTATTTTAGCTGACAAATTAGGGGGTGTTTACACCCTATTGATAGGGTCAACTCTTCAGTGCATAGCTCTTTTTTTATACCTTCCATTTGACGGCCTTGTATCACTGTATATCGTATCGCTAGTCTTTGGACTTTCGCAGGGCGGTATTGTTCCCAGCTACGCAATTATAATACGTGAATATTTGCCTGGAGTAGATGCCGGTACTCGCGTTGGCTTTGTTATGATGTGCACCATAATGGGAATGGCTATCGGTGGATGGATGTCAGGTTGGATTTATGACTTGACGGGATCCTATGCCGCTGCCTTCTGGAACGGCATTGTGTGGAATTTCCTAAACATAGCTATTGTTCTGTTTTTGATAACAAGAAACCGAAAATCAAAGATTATGAGTTTTCAGACGGCTGTCTAGGCAGCTTCCTTCAAAGGCAAAATATGATCTAGGAAAACCTCTTTTAGCTTACTTTGAACAACAACATCAAATTTACCCATTTCTTCGATAGCTTCCTCAATTTGACCAAAGTCTGCTTTTTTCAAATCATCAATTAACCAAGAAAAACTTTCTAACGATCCACTGCTACCAACCGCTAGCGCCGCTGAGTATACTAATACCTTCTCTGATCGATCTATCATTCCTGATGCTATCTCCAAACCGACGTCTGGACGATCATCTAAAACGCAACCAAAAACACCATCGCTTTTTCGTTTGTCGCTATTAGTTTGGCCTTGAGCAATCGGATCATATTCCAGTGCCAATAAAGTTAAATCGCACCCTTCTTCCGTTTTGCCAGTTTTAAGTAATACCTCACCATACTGCTGTAAAATTCTTGGATCGTTTGGATTAGCATCGTAAGCTTTTTTGCCATGCTCAAAAGCAGCTTTCATATCACCCATCATTGTGTTTACAGCGCATTGAAGACGATGGCATTCAAAATCATTTGGATCGATACTCAAAGCGCTAGACATTAATTTGCTAAATTCTGGCATAATTTCCTGCATTGGCTTATCAACATAGCCCCTCACCATAGCTTGTCCCAATGTACAAGCCTTCCAGGCATAGGCTTGAGCATTATCTGGGTCAGCCTCAATTGCCGCATCAAACATTTTGAGCGCATTAGCATTTGCTTCTGCAGTGAACGTGTGGTGCCCCTCTTTTCCTCTCAGCAAAAATTCGTAAGAACTCATATTTTCAGTTGGTTTACGCTTTGCTCTGTTCAGGCTAGCGACCTCTATCTCACCTAAAATTTCATTAATAACACTTCTAACAATTTCATCCTGAACCTCAAAAATATCGTCAAGAGTACGATCAAACTTTTTACTCCAAAGAACTTTCTGCGTGTCTGCCTCAATCAACGAAACGTTAATTCGAACACGAGGACCTGCAGATCTTATTGACCCCTGAATAAGAAAATTAACACCAAATTGAGAAAGAAACTGATCTAAATTTGTATCGCTCTCAGAAAAATTCATACTAGATTGCTTCGATACAATCGAGACCTGTCTTACCATCGACAACTCAGTAAGTATGTCCTCAAATATACCATCAATTAAAAAAGCACTATCTTCATTGGCGTTCAAATTTTTGAAGGGAAGAATTGCAATCATTGGCTTCTGAGTTTTTATTTCATGTTGCGCCTCAGAAGACTTTGTAGGCACACCTAAATTTGTTGTTTTTTCAGTGCAAATCGAAAACACCTCAAACTCGTCTGAGATATTTTTCAGTTTTTTCTTACCTGCTGCCTGAGAAATAGCTTGAATACGAGATACAACTTGTTCGTTAATCGCTCGCGATACTAAAATTTGACCGGGTGAACACTGAGCCTCCAGCCTAGCAGCAATGTTGACGCCATTTCCATACACATTTTCATTTTCTAGGATTACTTCGTCGCAGTGTACGCCAACTCGCCAAAGTAAAGGCTTGTCGTTACCATTACTACTAAGTGTTTCGTTTCTTTCATAAATTCTATCTTGAAAATTAATGGCACAATTAACCGTCTCAATTGGACTTGCAAATTCTGCCAAGACTGAGTCACCGGCAGTATGAAAAATTCTACCGCCGTGTTGCTCAATGTAATCATCAATGATTGCCCTACAACTATTTAAGCTCGAAAGAGTAGCTTCCTCATTTTCTGCCATATGTTTACTGAAAGAAACACAGTCTGTTGCTAAAATTGTTGCAAACTTTCTTTTAACTTCCGACATTTAAAAATTCCCACTTTTGCATACGACTCGACGACAGCTTACGTCATTCTTCAAATTTTTTATAAATTTTTTAACTATTTCTAAACGTATTGTGTATGCTGATGTAAACTATCTATCTTATATTTCTCAACGAACTGAGAAAATTTAATTAAAGTTAAGTAACAAAAAGGATTGAATGATGAAATATAAAGCAACTTGCTCATGTGGTTCCGTTGAAATTGAACTAGATAATGAGCCTTTCCAACAGCTTGTGTGCCATTGTAATAATTGTAGAGGGTGGTCTGCAGCTCCCGTTACAAGTGCAACTCTATTTCAACCTGAAGAAGTGCGGATTACGAAAGGATCTGAGCACGTAAAAAGATATGAACAAAATGAGGGGCATGAAAAGTGCTGGTGTGACAAATGTGGAGGTCACCTAATGAACGATCACACTAAAGGTTATGGTTTTAAAGATGTTTACGGTGCTTTAATACAAAATTTTTCGTTCACACCAACAGCTCATATTAATTACGGAAATTCCATTCTTAAAATAAAGGATGGACTCCCTAAATTTAAAGATTTTCCAAGTGATTTCGGTGGCAGTGGCGAATTGTTGGAAGAATAAATTAATAGTCTGAAATTAGGGCTTTAGTTTCACAACATCTGTAAGTTCAAAGCGAGTTACATCAACTAATCCTAAATCGGAAATTCGAAGCTCTGGTATAACTACCAAGGCAAGCAAGGTGTGCTGCATGTAAGCATTGTTTAAACTACACCCACAATCAATCATCGCAGAGATAATAGCTTGCGCTTTATTTGCTACTTCTGCTGCTTGGCTATCAGACATTAATCCCGCAATAGGCAACTCAACCAGCGCACGTTCAGTACCATCTTTCCACACAGTGACGCCACCGCCAATTTCACCAAGCCTATTAGCTGCAGCTGCCATTAATTTCCTGTCAGTTCCGACGACAATCATGTGATGACTATCATGCGCAACTGAAGAGGCTATAGCCATAGATCCTGTATAACCAAAACCGGAGACAAAACCATTTGTCACAGATCCAGTCCCCCGATGCCTTTCAACTAATGATAGGTAAGAAACCTCTTCTGTGATTTGTACATTCCCTTCTTCAACCGGCAAATCAAACTCGAGCGATTTTGTTGGCGCTTGGTTCTCGATAACCCCAATAACTTTTGCCTTAACAGATGATACCCCTTCAGGTGCTGATATTGTAAAATCATTAGCTTTAAGTTTTTTACCTAATTTTACGGTTTCTCTTGCGGTGCTTGGCCAGGGATAGTGCGGACAATCCGTTAGAAGTTTTCCATGTTCCGCAATACATTGCCCTCTTGCGAATACGCTTTCAATGGGAAGTTCTCTTAGACTAGATGTCACAATAAAATCTGCTCTTCTGCCTGGTGTTATACTGCCAAGCTCTCTTTCCATTCCAAAATGACTAGCAGTATTTATTGTAGCCATTTGAATAGCTACTAAAGGATCACAACCGCAATCTATTGCATGCCGAACGACCCGGTTCATGTGGCCATCATTTACCAACGTTCCAGAATGACAGTCATCCGTACAGAGTATAAAATTGCGTGGGTCTAAGCCCTTTTCAGTGACAGCGGTTATCTGGCTTTCTACATCATACCAAGCACTTCCAAGACGCAGCATGGAACGCATACCTTGCCTAACACGTGCCACTGCGTCATCCTCAGCGACACCTTCATGATCATCTGATGGGCCACCAGCAACATACGCATGGAATGGTATACCTCTATCTGGAGAGGCATAATGTCCACCAACCGTTTTATTTGCATCCATTGTTTCAGCTATTTCGGACAGCATTTTTGGTTCACCATTTATGACACCAGGATAATTCATCATTTCTCCCAGTCCTATTATTCCAGGCCACTTCATGGCCTCAGCAACCTCTTCTGCACCAATTTCAAAGCCTGTGGTTTCGAGTCCAGGCGCCGACGGTGCACATGATGGCATTTGAGTAAAAATATTAATTGGCTGCATCATTGCTTCATCATGCATCATCTTAACGCCACTCAAGCCCAGGACATTGGCTATCTCATGGGGGTCGGTGAACATTGTCGTTGTTCCATGTGGTATTACTGCCGCCGCAAATTCAGCTGGAGTTAACATCCCACTTTCAATGTGCATATGGCCATCACATAGTCCTGGAATAATGAATTTTCCCTTTGCATCAAAAACGGTAGTATTTGCGCCCACGCAATGCGTAGCGTTCGGTCCCACGTATGCAAAACGACCCTTTACAACGGCCACCTCCCAGCCATCGAGTATTTCTCGTGAATTAACGTTTACCAAACGACAGTTTTGAACAACTAATTCAGCAGCCTCTCTACCAGCAGCAACGGCTATTAATCGCGATGCACTTCTCTGCCATGTATCAATTATTTGCATAGATGATTATAAAAACTCCAAACTATAGTTGATAATTCTACAAATATTGAATTCAATATAGACAAACAATAGGCTTAAAAATACTTGAATTTAGATATGAAAGAAAAATATTTTGGTGAGCGTGATCGAAAGGGCCATTACATCCCCAAAAAACGTGTAAGCTATCCACCTATATTTATTTGGCCATTAGCACCTAGCCAAGCGCTTAAATGGATCTTTTCAGTTCCTGGTTATTTCTTACCGTGGAACCTTTTTTATGTTGGGATTGGTTTAGTATCTTGGTTTATCTTGTCACCTGCATTAGAGGATTATGCAAAGTTGGGAATTACTAACTTTTTGCTTGTTTTTGCAAAAAATAGCGTTCTTGTTTTGATATACTATGGAGCCTTTCATTACCGATTATATATGAAACGCGCGCAAGATATTGATTTTAAGTTTAATCCCAAATGGCCCATTGAAAATTCAAAACAGTTTCTCTTTGGTAGCCAAACCAAGGATAACATCTTCCTGACCTTCTGTAGCGGTGTTTTTATTTGGTCTTGTTTTGAAATTTTTATTTTATGGTTTGCCGCAAATAACAATGTAAATTTAATAAATCTTGATGAAAGCATGTTTTATTTCGTTGTGATGCTTTTGCTAATCCACCTATGGCGCGATCTTCATTTTTATCTTATTCATCGGCTCATTCATTATGAACCTTTATACAAATGGGCCCATAAAACACACCATAGAAACATAAACCCTGGGCCTTGGTCAGGTCTCGCTATGCACCCCATTGAGCATATTTTTTATTTTTCATGTGCTCTTCTTTACCTTTTCTTTCCGTTTCATCCAGCTTTTATCATTGTGACACTGGTTCATGCTGGTTTAAGTCCCGCACCAGGTCACGCTGGTTTTGAAAGAATAAAAGCTGACGACGAAACTAGTTTTGATATAGATAGTTATGCGCATTACCTGCATCACAAGTACTTCGAGTGCAATTATGCGGATGGTATTTTGCCCCTCGATCGATGGTTTGGGACGCTTCATGATGGTAGTGAAGATTCATTTCTTAAAATGAGAGCTAGATTAAGTAAAAATAAGAGAGACTAAATTTGAGAAAATATTCTTTTGAAACGTTTAAACTCTTACAAAGAATGGTTTTGGACCTCTAAATGCCCAACCCGAATATTCCACTTCTGATTGTAGTTCGATTTTTGGGAATTTTTCAAAAAACATCGGTATAGCAACTTCGGCAATGAGTGTTTTCGAGATCCATGCTCCAGCGCAGAAATGAGGACCTGCTCCAAACGATATTGACTGTGTCACATCTCTATCCAACCTGAATTCATTTGGTTTTTCAAAAATATCTTCATCTCGATTAGCTGATCCAAACATCAAAAATACGCGGTCGTTCTCAGAAAATTCAAAATCCTTATAGGAAAAATCTTTTGCTATTCGCCTTGGTGACATGCCGATAGGAGACATCCATCTAGCATACTCTTCAAATGCCTTCAGCCAATTGAATTCGCCGTCTAATATCTTTTTTAGCTGCTGTCGGTTTTTTAACAGCGTTGCAATGGTACCAGCAATTGCATCGCGTGGTTCGTTCTGACCTCCCGAGATAGCTAACTTTATATTCGCAGATATTGTTTCAAATTTTTCGTTTACCGATGCAAAAACAGATAATAATGAGGGATCAGAACCTAAACCTTGCTCCATACGTTCCTGAATATGATTATCGATTGAGCGCGTGCAATCGTAGCAATTTTTTTCGACACTTGAGTCTCTAATGTAATTTGCGCAACCATCGATCATACCTTGACTTACTCGATCCATTTCTTGCCAAGTCATGTTTGTTAAACCAGTGACAGACTTTAAAGCTTGCGCAGACACTGGCTTAGCAAATTCATTAACAACATCTATCAAATCTTGGTCAGACAGACTTTCTAGAATAGACTTGGTATGATCTACAAATTTCTGTTTCCAAACTTTTTGCGTAGTTTTAGGCGATACTGTTGGAAAGATTGTACGACGCTCTGCCTTATGATCTTCGCCGTCTTTTCTCATCATATTTTGGCCCATCAGTTTAGTCATGAGTCCGTCAGGCTGAACTGATGAAAAAACTGATATATTTTTTTCACAAATAAATATGTCAGAATGTTTAGTGAGTAGAATAGCATCTAACTCAGGTACAAAAGATATTGGAGCGGAGTTTCTTAATTCAGCAAAAACAGGATAAGGGTTATTAGTAAAATCTGAGTAGTTAATATTGAAACTAATTGGAAGCATAGGCGTTAGCTGGCTTTATCACTCAAATTTCTCAGATAAAGTTTCAATTTTCACAGCTTCATTTAAAAACATTGATGGAGAACATGAAGGATCCAAGTCAATAGTAGCTTTGACATTTTGACTTTCCAAATCAGCTTCTGTCCCCACTAAAGAAAATACACCTTTGCAAATCTGCCCATTAGTTCTGATCACATTCACTGCATTTCCTACAATCACTCCAATTTTTTGAGCATTTACAAGTTGCTCAACAAAGATAAAGGTTTCAACGCTCTTTTCCTGCGGCTTATAAATTTTTGCTGCTAATGAGCCTTGTGATACACAATCCCCAATATTTGGTTCAAAATCTAACAAAATACCGTCATAGGGAGCACGAACGATCAACTCATCCAAATCTATTTGTCTTGCCTCAAGCTCTAATTCACCAATGTCTAAGGCTATTAAGGCTCTTGCTTTTAAAGAAAGCGAGCGTCTATGTGCTTCCTGTGCACGTTGAACAGAGAAAGTTGCCTCTAGTTTCCGTCTTTCCGCCGACTCTAAAGTCGTTTCGTTTACCAGCCCTCTTTGAAATAAAACCTTAGTTCTCTCAAACTCACGCTCCACAAATTGGAATTCTTCTTGAACCCGCCCGATATCTGCTTCTGCTACTTCGATAGAAAACTCGCTATCTTGAACCGAAGCCTTTAAGTCTAACAACCTAGCTTTCGCTGTTTTTAGTGCCAAAACTGCATTTCTATCATCCAATTCTATCAAAACTTGATCACGATATGCTTTGCCTGTTTCTAAGGATTGGCTAGAGACTTTAGCGACGCAGCCACCGGTTTGGTATGAAAGTCCAGTTTCATTACTCGCAAACACCGTGCCTGCTAAGCTAACAGCCTCAAAATTGTTTTCAGAAAGAGCCGCTGTCGATAGAACCGAAAAAATGAAAGCCAACCAGTAATTTTTGAGATTTTCCATAATCTGTAATTCCTCTAACAACTCAACCAAACGATATCATCTATCTATATCAAATTTTCAAAATAATGAGGATTAAATTTCAAGTTTATGCTTTACATCACTACTCAACTTCGTGTGAACCAGAGAAAGTATTGACCAAGATCACTCCTAAAATTATCAACACAAGCCCAACAATAACCTGCCAAGACAGCGATTGATCAAAAATAAATTTGCTTAATACTGCGATTAAAAAAACACCAAGACCTGCCCAAGAAGCATAAACAACTGCTATGGGAATTGTTTTAAGAGCAAAGGTTAAAAAATAAAATGAGCATACATAAGCAGCTACCAGGGCAACCGTTGGAACTATTCTAGTAAAATTTTGAGATACTGGCAAAAGCATAGTACCAAAAACTTCTAAAATAATAGCCAAGGAGAGAAAAATATAACTTTTCAAAAATTCCTCCTTTACCAGATGTTACATAGAGTAATTTTTTTTTATTCAAAACTTAATAAATTCTTTTTGAGCTGATAATCTGTGTTTATCATAAGATAATTGAGTTTAAGAAAGTTTGTTTAATGGAAAATGTGGAAGAACTTAAAGCGCTTAAACAAGAAAATAGCAAACTCAAGTTAGAAGCTCGATTGAGGAAATCGCTCGCAAGTGAATTGGAACGCCAAAAAACTCTCGTGCAAGAGGCTAAAGTTGAAGCAGATGCTCAGCGAGACAAATTACAAAAAGCTTCAGAACAATTATCTAAATATCTATCACCTCAAATCTGTGAAAAAATTTTTTCAGGTGCTGAATTTTCAGCTAAAAGCTCCAGGAAAAAGCTAACAATTTTTTTCTCTGACATTGTAGGTTTTACAACAATTTCTGAGCAGATGGAGGCTGAGGATCTCTCAAACTTTCTAAATTTTTATCTTACGAACATGTGCGATATTGCTCTCAAATATGGAGGAACAATCGATAAGTTTATTGGCGACTCTGTAATGGTCTTTTTTGGTGATCCTGAAACAAACGGCGCTAAAGAAGATGCAGCGGCATGTTGTGATATGGCTATGGAGATGCTCACCTTCCTTGAGAACAATCAGCAACATGTTCAGGAAATGTATAATTTTCCCGAAAAGCTCGAGGTGCGTGTTGGGATCCACAATGGACTTTGCAACGTTGGTAATTTTGGTAGTGCGCAACGCCTAGACTACACTGCTATTGGTAGGGCTGTTAACGTCGCATCTCGATTAGAACAAGCGGCGCCCAAAAACTCAATTTTAGTTTCATCGGCAGTTCATAATTTAATAAAAGATAAATTTGAAACTTCCTCCCAAATTGATGTGAAAGCAAAGGGAATTGATAAACCTATCGCAAGCTACGTTTTAACTAAAAAAACTGCAGCAGACAAAAAAATCAGAAAAGAAATTGATGGTTTAAAAGTGGAATATGATCCACAAAAAATTGATAGAGAGACATTACTTAAGTTTATCGACGAATTATAAATTTATTGCAGTTTTTAAGCTTCGCTCATCGCTTCTATTACAGCAGAAATTCTTTCCACAGTTCCATTATGATCAAAGCTTTCAACTAACGTGTCTGGGTTACCGAAACATTTGTATTTATTATACGCAAAAATTTCAACTTGGGGTGAAAAATCTACCTCATTTTTCAAGAATCCTGCGGGTATGTAAGTCAATCCATCAACTATTTCGGGACGAGTGGCTACCTTGGTTCCGCAGTGCGAACAAAAATCAAACTCTAATACTAGACCGCTACCACCAGCATACTTAAAACTAGATTTGTCACCTTCAACAGAAACTTCATCCGTTGGAAATACAAAAGCCATGTGTACCCCATTCCATAGTAAATCACAGTCAACACAGTGACACATAAAATGTAGAAGCGGCTTTTCAGGAAACTCCAGTGTCACTTTTCCGCAAAAACAAGCTTTTTTCATTTTTTTCTCCAGGGATATAGTTTCACTTTTTAATTTAGCCTACAATTAAGGGGATAAATTTCAAACAAAAAGTTTTAAAATGGAAGCTGAGGAATAACTGATAAAATGAAGGATAATAATAAGAAAAAAAAAGTGGCCTTAATAGGATGTGGTCTGATTGGACAGTCATGGGCTATCAGTTTCTTAAGTGCGGGTTTCAGTGTATCATTATTCGATCCAACCGAAGGCGTAACTGAGGCCGCAAAAGAAAAAATAACAGCTAGGCTGAGCGATCTGCAAAATCATGGATTAATTAGTAAAAGAAAGATTTCCGATTATTTAAACCAAATTTATCTTGCTCCAAGTATCTCGAAAGCAGTGGAAGACTGTGTATATGTTCAAGAAAGTGGCCCTGAAAATCTCGATATTAAACAGGAACTTACTCAAAATATTGATAAAGCAACATCAGAAAACATACCTATCGCTAGTTCGACATCTGGTATTCCTACATCACTATACGCTAACGAAGTGGAAGGAAATTATAGGTGCATAGTTGCACATCCTATAAATCCTCCTCATTTAATCCCGGCTGTGGAAATTGTCCCAGCTCCTTTCACAAGCCAATCTACGACAAAAACTGTTAAAGAAATTATTTCGTCAATAGGCAAAGAACCCTTAGAATTAAACAAAGAAATACCTGGTTTTGTGGTTAATCGCCTCCAAGGCGCTCTTTTAGCAGAAGCATTTAATCTCATAAAAGAGGGAATTTGTTCTGCACAGGAGATCGACAAAGCAATTTCGGAAGGTCTTGGACTTAGATGGTCGTTTATGGGCCCCTTTCAGACAATTCACTTAAATGCGCCAGAGGGAATAGCTGGGTATGTCGACAGATATGAAAAAATGTATCAGGGAATGTTTGAACACCTTGATATTGAATGGTCGTCAGTAATTAAACTTGGTTTAGAAGAAGAACTTTTAAAACTTTACGACCTGAGCGAACGTGAAAAATATGAAAAAGACCGAGATAATAGGCTTACAAAACTTATTTTACATAAAACAAAGACTTAACAGCAGAACATGTTCAATTTTATATTTCAAAGAATATTTTTTAAATAATTCAACAAAATAATAGTAATTTCCAAGTAACTTGGAACAGATATTGCAAATGATCCCTGAAATAGAAGGGATTTTATAAATGTTAGATAATGTTGATGCAGCTTTAGAAAGTGCAATAGCTTCGCATGAGGCGGGTGATTTAATCGTCGCAGGTGAAAAGTATCTGGAGATTTTGAAGGCAGACCCAAGCCATCCAGACGCAAATCATAACTTTGGGTTGCTTACTGTAAAATTAGGCGAGCCGGCCATGGGTGTTCAGTTTCTAAGAACAGCGATAGAAACTAATCCTACAATAGCACAATATTGGGTCAGCATCATTAACACCTTGTTAGAAATTAAAGATGTTGAAAATGCAAAAATAGCTTTGGATAAGGCTCTAGAAGTTGGGCACGATGGTGAGGTTTTTGAGAAGTTATCTTCTAACATTGAGTTACTGAGATCCTCAGCAACTGAAACCGAAACTGTCTAAATTAACTTTACCAAGTTTATAAAACCCAAAACTAAATGCTCTACAGATCTGAAAAGCTATAGTTTGGAACGCTTTCCAAATAGCTTAGCAGAGCTGTAGAGCCAAAACTGTTTATTTACTCGTTTTAGATCCAAGTCCTCAAACTCATCTAGCGAGTTCTTTTTAATTTCCTCAAGCGGTCTTGGCTGTCCCTTTTTAAATATTATACCTATGTCAAAGTCATCAAAGACTTTCACAGGTTTCATGCCATTATAAGCTCCCAATAACTCAAGGCTGTAACGACCAAAGCCTAATGTGTGAGCCATGTGTAAAGATCCAAATCCCTTAAGGCTTAATGAATTGGCCAAATTTGGGACCTCTATGTAAATCAAACCATCTTCTTTGAGCCAGCTGACAGCTTTTTCAAAGGCTTTTATTGGTTTAGTTAAATGTTCGAAGACATGAAAAGAGGTAATAATATCCATTTTCTCTTTGCACTCAAAGCTATCCCAACCACAGTTTGCAACATCAAGCGCTTTTTGCTCTTTAGCATATGATGCATACAAATGCCCCGGCTCAAATCCTCGGGAAATTGCACCCTCATTTTGAGTAAGCTCTACAAATTCCCCAGAACCACATCCAAAATCTAGTAAATGTGAATTTCTCAGCTGGTAAGGTTCCAGCTTTGCCAATCTAGACTTGGCTTCGGACTGTCTCTTTCTGATGTGCTTTGAAGTTGGACCAGAACTAACCCTTTGATAGTCTTTTCGATAACTATTTGAATAGTAGTCTGCGAGTTCTTTGTCCGAAAGCATAAATTCATGGCGAACTAAAGCACACTCGCCACATTTTGCATGTGGTAAAATTTTAAATCTTCTATCATATTTACTTATTATTGTTCTTTTAGCACTTCCACAAATGGGGCAAGCAACTGGTTTTCCGTTTCGAGAGTATTTTGTAAATGGCAGATTTTTCATTTTTTTGTGGAATGCTTGCAAATTATTTTAAAAAGAAGACAGTTGGTTAGTTAGCTATC
>Ga0208127_1001144_pt1 | contig 13411 bp, 10 predicted proteins | sample ETNtaG_6_FD_185751 | JGI IMG/M metagenome (GOLD analysis project Ga0208127, IMG submission 185751) | Marine microbial and viral communities from oxygen minimum zone, Eastern Pacific Ocean - ETNP201306SV45 (SPAdes) (version 2) | ecosystem: Environmental > Aquatic > Marine > Oceanic ...
GAAAAAAACAATAAAATACGATAACTTAATTTTAGAAGTTTTAAAAAACAACCCAAAAAAAGGTTTTAATTTCAGACAACTTAAAGCGATCATAAAAGAAAAAAATGAAAAACTCATTAAAAGATCTCTACAAAATCTAAGTTACAATAGTTACATATTAGAAGTTTCCCCAGGAAAATTTTTATTAAATAAATCAAACTATGTTGAAGGAGAAATTGATAAAACAAAAAAAGGATCAGCATATTTAATATCAAAAGAACATGATAAAGATTTTTATATAAAACAAGAAAATATAAAAAACGCGTTAAATGGTGATCTAGTTAGTTGTTTAATAATTAATTCCAAAGAAGTAAAAGTTGTTGATGTAATAAAAAGAAATAAAAAACAATACGTAGGGTCTGTTTTTTTTCAAAACAACAATCAGTTTGTTGAATATAATTCGAATAAAGACAACATTATTTTTAATATTAAAAACAAAACCTTAAATGAAAACGATATTATAGTTTTTAAAATAAAAGATTGGACAAGGTCTACACCATATGCTGAGATGGTAAAAAATCTTGGACAAAAAGGAGAAGTAAATAACGAAATACACGCTATTTTAGAAGAGTTTGAACTACCATATGAGTTCGAAGAAAAACACATAAAAGAAGCTAAAGAATTAAAACTACTTCAAAATAAAACAGAAGATAAAAAAAGAAAAGATCTAACAAAAATAACAACGTTTACTATCGATCCTGATAATGCAAAAGATTTTGACGATGCGATTTCTTTTAAACAAATAAAAGAAGACGTTTTTGAAATAGGAATACATATTGCAGATGTATCACATTTTCTAAAAGAGAACACCCTACTCGATTTAGAAGCTCAAAAAAGAGCAACATCAGTTTATTTAGTTGATAGAGTTGTTCCTATGTTGCCCGAAACAATTTCAAACAACCTATGTTCTCTTAATCCTAAGGAAAATAAATATGCCTTTTCTGTTTTGTTTGTGTTTGAAAACAGAAAGCTAATAAAAGAATGGTTTGGAAAGACAATAATAAACTCAAACGAACGTTTTTCTTATAATGAAGCCCAATATATTATAGAGAATAAATCTAACATAATTCCAAAAGAAATTTCTTTAAATAAAAAAGAAAAAAACATTTCATTTGAAATAATAAAAGCAATTATAAAAATTAATGAAATTGCAGAAACATTAAGAGAAAAAAGACATCAACAAGGCTCTATTTCTTTTAATAAAACTGAGGTTGGTTTTGTTCTAGACAAAAATAAAAACCCAATAAAAACCAAAATAAAAAAGCAGTTACAAGCAAATAAGTTAATTGAAGAGTATATGCTTTTAGCAAACAAAAAAGTTGCTGAACTTTTTACAAAAGAAAAAAAGGGAATATTTAGAATACATGATTATCCAGATGATGAAAAAATTATAACCCTTGAAAGAATTACAAAAAAACTCGGCTATAAGACCCAGCTTAGAGACTCAAAAAACCTAAACACACAGCTTAATTTACTTTTAAAACAAACACAAGGTAGCCCAGAAAAAAATTTAATAGATACTTTAGTTATTAGAAGTATGAGCAAAGCAAAATATTCAACTAAAAACATTGGACATTTTGGATTAAATTTTGAAAAATACACACACTTTACATCGCCCATTAGAAGATACCCTGACGTTATTGTTCATAGGGAGCTTGAAGAAATATTAAACAAAAAGAAAACAAAAAAAGATTTAGAAAAAAAATGTTTACACAGTTCAAAAAGAGAAGAAATTGCAACAAAAGCCGAAAGAGCGTCTATTAAATTTATGCAAGTAAAATATATGTCCACAAAAATAGGAAGAGTTTTTAATGGAACAATTTCAGGTATTAATGACAGGGGTCTTTTTGTCGAATCGGAAGAAAGTAAGGCTGAAGGCTTTATTCAAATTAAAAATGTACCAGGAGACTATTTTATCTATAATGAAAAAGAAATGTTACTAATAGGAAGACACACAAAGGAAGAGTACAGGCTAGGCGACAGTATTAAAATAAAAGTAGATGGTGTAAATGAGATAAAAAACCAAATTAACTATACCTTGTTAGAAAAAACGTAATTTTATAAAATAATCTACAGTAAATGAATAAATACATTTTTCTTTTTTTAACACAAATTCTTTTTTCACAAATTGAAAAAAACATTGGTGATTTTCAAGAACTAAAAGTTTTAGATGGAATAAATGTTGTGCTGGAGCCAGGGGAAGAAAACAAAATAAAAATTACAGGAGATAACATTGAGAATGTTGTGGTTATAAATAAAACAGGGTCGTTGGTTGTTAGGATGCAACTAGTAAAAAAATTAAAAGGACAAAATACGGTTGTAAAATTAACACATAAGAGCAGAATCTTTTTAATTGAAGCAAAAGAAGGAGCAACAGTAATTTCAAAAAGCAAAATAGAGCAGTCGACAATATATCTAAAATCGGCATCTGGAGGCCAAATAGAGCTAGACATAAACACAGAGAAAGCTACAGCAAATGCCAATAGTGGAGGTGTTATAAACCTTAAAGGAAACACCTTTTCTTTTAATGCTAATGTAAAATCAGGTGCAATAATTAAAGCATACGAATTAACATCAAGTCAAACAGATGTTAAAGCTTCTTCTGGAGGGTCTTGTAAGGCTTATGCTAGAGACATTTTTGAAGCAAATTCATCTCTTGGAGGGTCTATAGAGGTTTTTGGAAATCCAAAAACATTTAACCAGGTTATTTCACTAGGAGGCAGCATAATAGAGTCAACAAATGATTAGCGAGTTTCTTCCTGCTGTTTTTTTAGGATTAATACTGTCTTTCACGATAGGCCCAGTTTTTTTCACAATTCTAGAAATAAGTGTTAGCAAGGGTTTTAAGGCTGCTGTTTTTTTTAACCTTGGTGTTGTTTTTTCAGAAATTGTTTTTTTTGCAATAGCATACGCTAGTACAAGCAGCCTTTTAGAATCTATACAAGAAAATCCATCTTGGAAGGTTTTAGGAGGTGTTTTGCTTACCTTTTATGCCGTTGTGACTCTTTTTGGAATGTATCAAAACAAGGAAAAAACAGAAGACTTTAGTTTTGACAACGATAAAGCTTCTCCAAATCTTTTCAAAAACGTCATTCGTGGCTTTTTGCTTAACATTATAAATTTTGCTGTTCTTGTCTTTTGGATCTTAATTGTTGCTAACTATGGTCCTGAGTTTAAAGAAACAAAGTATAAACTTGTAATATTTTTTTCAGTTATTGTTGGAACATATTTTAGTATAGATCTTGGAAAGATATATTTGGCTCAGCAGCTTAAAAAAAGCCTTACAAAAAAAGTAATTAGCAAGATAAAGGTGGCTGTAAATTCAATTATTTTAATTATTGGCCTTGTGTTAATATTTAAGGGTTTTATGGAATAAAAAACCCCTTATAAAAAGGGGTCTTAGAGGCACCGAGCGGATTCGAACCGCTGTACAAGCTTTTGCAGAGCTCTGCCTAGCCACTCGGCCACAGTGCCAGCGTTGGGCAAAAATACACTTTTTTAAATTTTACAATCTCTTTTTTGGGCTAATTTTACAGAGACACTCTCAACATCACCGTTTATAGGAGGACAAATTTTTGCAATGTTAACCGAACAAAAAACAACCCTGTTGTCTTTAACAAAAACGGCATCAAGAATTCTTTTAGCCACACTTTCAAGAAGTTTTGAAGGTTTAGACATTTGTTCTTTTACAATTTTGTTTAATAAAACATAATCAACAGTGTCTTTTAAATTATCAGATCCCGACCCCTTCTTTAAATTGGCTTTTACAGTTAAGTTAACTAAGTAATCGCTGCCAATTTTTGTCTCTTCTTTTAAGCACCCGTGGAAGGAGTAGCAACGAATGTTTTTTAACTTTATTTTTCCCATCAAACAAAGATAGTTTAAAGGAATAAAAAGAGTCAAGAATTATTTAACTTTGTTTTTTTATTTAAGTGAAGGAGTCTAAAAACTTTATTGAAAACATAATTGATGAAGACCTTTCTTTAGGTTTTAACAAAGGGCTTTTAAAATTTAGATTTCCACCAGAGCCAAACGGATTTCTACATATAGGTCATGTTAAGGCAATTTGGGTCAACTTTAGTTTGGCTAAAAAGTATTCTTCACCAGTCGTTCTGAGATTCGATGATACAAACCCTGAAAAGGAAGAACAAAAATATATAGATTCTATAAAAGAAGATATTACATGGTTGGGATATTCATGGTCTGAAGAAAGGTATGCTTCTGATTATTTTGACCAACTACATTTGTGGGCAAAAGACCTCATAAACCAGAATCTTGCTTATGTTGACTCCCAGCCATCTGAAGAAATTGCAAAACAAAAGGGAACACCAACAACCCCAGGAACAAACAGCCCTTTTAGAAAAAGAACTGTCGAAGAAAACCAGCTTTTATTTGAAAAAATGACTAGCGGCGTTTTCAATGAAGGCGAGCATGTTCTTAGAGCTAAAATAGACATGAGCTCTGCCAATATGCTTATGAGAGACCCGGTTATATACAGGGTTTTAAAAAAACCACACCCAAGAACGAAAAACGAATGGTGCGTATATCCAATGTATGACTGGGCTCACGGTCAATCGGATTACATCGAACAAATTTCACACTCTTTGTGCACCCTTGAATTTAAGCCACATAGAGAATTATACAACTGGTTTTTAGATAATCTTGTTCAAAATAATAAGGTTAGGCCAAAACAAAGAGAGTTTGCAAGGTTAAACCTTAGCCACACAATTACCTCAAAAAGAAAACTTATGTTTTTGGTTAATAAAAAGATTGTTTCAGGCTGGGATGACCCAAGAATGCCTACCATCTCTGGGCTAAGAAGAAGAGGGTATCCCCCCGCTGCTTTAAAAGAGTTTGTTAGGCTTGCAGGAGTGGCAAAAAGAGAAAACATAATAGAGGCGTCATTATTAGAGTTTTGCGCTAGAGAAGAGCTTAATAGAACGTCCAACAGGGTTATGGTTGTTACAAACCCATTAAAACTTACAATTACCAACTATCCAGACGACAATCAAGAATTGGTTTTCTCTGAAAACAACCCTGAGAGCCCCTCCTCTGGAGGCAGAGAAATTCCTTTTAGTAAAGAGGTTTATATTGAACAAGAGGATTTTAAGCCCGAAGCAAACAGAAAGTTTTTCAGGCTAACAATAGGAAAAGAGGTTAGGTTAAAAAGCGCTTATATTATTAAAGCAACAAGTGTTGTATATAATAAAGACAACTCTATAAAAGAAGTTTTGTGTACTTATGACCCAAAAAGTAGAAGTGGATCTGGAACTGAAGAAAGTCAAAGAAAAGTTAAAGGAACCCTTCACTGGGTTTCTAAAAAAACAGCGATAAAGGTTCAGGTAAATCAGTATGACAGGTTGTTTGAACACCCAAATCCAGCAGATGCGCAAAGCGAAGAAGAGCTTTTGTCTATGATAAACCCAAACTCCTCTACAACATGTTTTGCATATGCAGAGCCATCTCTTTCAAAAGCACAGGTTGGACAGAAGTTTCAGTTTCAAAGATTAGGCTATTTTGTTGTTGATAGCAACACGTCTTCCAATATTGTCTTTAATAAAACCGTTGGGCTTAGAGATAATTGGAAAAAATAACCTATTTGTTTCCTTTTTCTTTTTCTTTTCTCAAGGCAGCCTTTTTCATTTCTTCGCCAATTTGATTGCTAGCAGTAAAAGAGGCAACCATGTTGTTCAACATTTCTGACCCCGCCTGAGGAGAGTTTGGAAGTAAAATTAAATTACTATTACTTTCAGAACCAACCGACTGCAAAGTGTCGTAGTGTTGTGTAACAACAATTAAGGCTGAGGCTTCTTGAGAATTTATGTCTACTCCATTTAATACCTTTACAGAATCTTCAAGTCCACGAGCAATTTCTCTTCTCTGATCTGCAATTCCTTGCCCTTGAAGTCTTTTGCTTTCTGCTTCAGCTTTTGCTCTTTCAACAATTAAAATTCTTTGAGCATCTCCCTCAAATTGTGCAGCTACTTTTTCTCTTTCAGACGCGTTAATTCTGTTCATAGACTCTTTTACTTGAGCATCTGGGTCAATATCCGTAACCAAGGTTTTTATTATGTCAAAACCATAGTTTTTCATAGCCTCGTTTAACTCACTTTTTACCGCAATTGCAATATCATCCTTTTTTTCAAAAACATCATCAAGAATCATTTTAGGCACCTCTGCCCTTACAACATCAAAAACATAAGAGGTGATTTGATCTTGAGGAAAATCAAGCTTGTAAAACGCATCATACACCTTGTCTTTGATAACCTTATACTGAACAGAAACCTTTACTTTAACAAAAACATCGTCTTTGGTTTTTGTTTCTACAACAACATCTAGTTGTTGAATTCTTAAACTCAATCTTCCCGCTACACGGTCTATGATTGGAATTTTTAATTGCAGACCAGAGTGTCTGACAGATGTAAACTTACCAAATCTTTCAACTACCGCTGCAGACTGTTGTTTGACAATAAAAAAGGTTCCATATAAAATTAAAACAGAAAATAATACAATTAAAGGAAGTGAATAAATCATATAAATAAAGAATTAAGGTTAGCTGTTAAGATACAAAAAGAAAACCTTTAAATAAAGCGTTCTGGCCAGAATGTTTTTATTTTTTTTCTAGAAAACTTATTAGTGATGAAATTCTTTTTACACAGGTTTCACCCCCAACTAAGGATATAATTTCAAACAAGTCTGGCCCAGAAAGATCTCCAACAACAGAGATTCTAAGCAACCCCAAAACTTTGCCAAACCCCCAATCTTTTTCTTTAGACAAAGCCTTCAGGTTTTCTTTTAAATTTTCCTGACCCTCTTTGTCTTCAAACAAAACAGCGATAGAGTTTAAAATTTCAATACTATTTACGTTTTTAAATTTTTTAAGACTTTTTTCTGAAAACACAACAGGATCAACATAGAAAAACTCACAAACTTTAAAGAGATCATTTATAGTTTCTAGCCTTGGCTTTACAAGGTCTATTATCTTGCTTGTTTGTTGGTTGTTGTATGTTTTGTGAGCTTCTCGAAACTCTTCTTTTATCACTGATGAAAAAACGTCGTTTTCAGTTTTTTGTATATGGCTGTGATTGAACCACTTGTTTTTTTCAGGATCAAATCTAGCCCCAGACTTGTTAAGCCCTTCGAAATCGAATTCATTAACAAGCTCAGAAAGTGAGAAAATTTCTTTTTCGTTACCTGGATTCCACCCAAGAAGGCTCAGGAAATTAACAACTGATGCAGGAAGATAGCCAAGCTCCTTGTAGCCCTTTATCTCTTCTTTGTTTTTTTCTTTCCAAGAAGTTGCGAACACAGGAAAACCAAATTTATCGCCATCTCTTTTTGATAGCTTTCCTTTCCCTACAGGTTTTAGTATAAGTGGCAAGTGAACAAATAAAGGTTTTTTAGAACATTCAAACGCATCGTATATCATCCAATGCAATGGTAAAGATGGCAACCATTCTTCCCCCCTAATCACATGGGTTATTTCCATAGCCATATCATCCACAACATTTGCAAAATGGTATGTTGGCATACCATCACTTTTATATAAAATTTTATCATCAACCATGTTTGAGTTTACAGAGACAGAACCCCTTAGAACATCTTTACAAACTATAGTTTTGTTAGTCGGTGATTTAAATCTAACCACATACGGCTTTCCTGAAGCTATCATCTTAGAAACCTCTTTTTCGCTCAAACTCAAAGAGTTTTTTAAAGTTTTTCTGTTTTCGTAGCTGTAAGAGAAAACCCGCCCCTTTTTTTCATGCTCATAACGATATTTCTCTAAATCTTCTTTTGTGTCAAAAGCGTAATAGGCCCTTTTTTTATCAATCAGTTCTTGTATCGCTTTTTTATACATTTCCCCCCTCTCGCTTTGTCTGTAAGGCCCATTTCTTCCAGGGTTAAAAGGGCTTTCATCCGGCTCTAAACCACACCATCTTAACGAATCGATAATGTGTTCTTCGCTTCCGGCCACATACCTGTTTTTGTCAGTATCCTCTATTCTTAGGATAAAACTCCCGTTGTTTTTTTTTGCAAACAAATAGTTAAATAGCGCTGTTCTAAGCCCTCCTATATGCAAGGGGCCAGTAGGGCTTGGAGCAAAACGCACACGAATAGAGTTGTTCATTTTTTTACAAAAATAAGGACTTAGTTGGTTTATTAAACCTCTAAACAGCCATTTATTTATTCAAACGTTTGTTTTGCCCTAAAATAATAAACAAAAAAGTGTTTTTTCAATATAAACTTTAACAAGCTATATTTGCAAAAAAATTAAATGCGCATAGAATACGTTTATAATACCACTTTTTCCTTGGATGATGAGAGTGTTATCACAGAGTGGCTTGTAAAAGCAGCCAAATCTGAAGGGTATTGTATTGGAGAGCTGGTTTATGCTTTTTTTAATGACAACGATCTTAAAGACCTGAATTACAAGTATTTAGGTCATGATTATTTTACCGATGTTATTTCTTTCAACGACTCTGTAGACAACGTACTCAATGGCAACATAGCCATTTCTATAGAAAGGGTTTTAGAAAACTCTAAAAAGTTTAACGTTCCATTTCAAGACGAACTTTTAAGGGTTATGGTTCATGGTTTGTTGCATTTTATGGGCTATGATGATTCTAATGTAGACGAATCAAAGGTTATTAGAAAAAAAGAAGACGATAATTTAAAAGCGTTCCACGTGGAACAATAAAGATGTTTAAAGAGGTTTATGATGTTATTGTTGTCGGCGCTGGACATGCTGGTTCAGAGGCTGCCGCCGCTGCTGCCAACATGGGCAGCAAAACGCTTTTAATTACAATGAATCTTCAAAACATTGCACAAATGTCTTGCAATCCTGCAATGGGTGGAATAGCAAAAGGACAAATTGTGCGCGAGATTGATGCTATTGGCGGATACAGTGGAATCGTTACAGATGTTTCTGCGGTACAATTCAAAATGCTTAACAAGTCTAAAGGTCCGGCTATGTGGAGCCCAAGAGCCCAATCAGACAGAATGCGCTTCGCTGAATCTTGGAGAAATATGCTTGAGAAAACTAAAAACCTAGACTTTTATCAAGAAATGGTTTCTGGCATACTTGTTTCAAGAGATAAAGTTGTTGGCGTTAAAACATCGCTTGGTCTAGAAATCCACTCTAAGTCGGTTATACTTACAAACGGCACTTTTCTTAATGGTTTAATTCATATTGGCGAAAAACAGTTTGGTGGTGGTCGTGCGGGAGAAAAGGCGTCTTTTGGCATAACCGAAGTTCTAACTGATTTTGGCTTTGAGTCTGGAAGAATGAAAACAGGGACACCGCCAAGGGTTGATGGACGGTCTTTAAACTATGATGTTATGATTTCACAACCAGGCGACCAAAACCCTTCAAAGTTTTCTTATTCAAAAAAAACAACACCACTTATAAAACAACTTGATTGTCATATGACTTATACAAGTCCGCTAGTTCATGATTTATTAAGAGAAGGGTTTGACAGGTCACCAATGTTTAATGGCGCAATTAACAGTGTTGGGCCAAGATATTGTCCATCAATTGAGGATAAAATTAATCGTTTCTCTGAAAAAGACAGGCATCAGATTTTTGTAGAACCTGAGGGCTGGAACACTGTCGAGGTTTATGTAAATGGTTTTTCCACCTCTCTTCCAGAAGACATACAGTTTAAAGCGCTAAGCTCTGTTGCGGGGTTTGAAAACGTTAAGTTTTTTAGACCAGGTTATGCAATTGAATACGACTATTTCCCTCCTACCCAACTGAAGAATTCTCTGGAAACAAAACCATTGTCAGGGCTTTTCTTTGCCGGTCAAATAAACGGAACCACAGGTTATGAGGAGGCTGCAGCTCAAGGCCTAATGGCGGGCATCAATGCACATCTTTTAATAAACGAAAAAGATCCTTTTGTTTTAAAAAGAGATGAGGCTTATATAGGCGTTTTGATTGACGACCTTATCACCAAAGGAACTGAAGAGCCTTACAGGATGTTTACGTCTCGTGCAGAATATCGAACTCTTTTAAGGCAAGATAACGCAGACCTTCGTCTAACAAACAGGTCTTACAAGCTAGGTTTGGCGTCCAAAGAAAGACTGTTAAGTGTTGAAAACAAACAAAAGAACACAGACTCTTTTGTTTCTTTCTTTAAAAAAACAAGCATAAAGCCTAGTGAAATAAACCCTGTTTTAAAGTCAAAAAATTCCTCTGAAACAAAACAGTCTGTTAAGCTTTACAAGGTGTTTTCTAGGCCAAATATATCTATGGATGACATGCTTTCTCTTGATCCTGTAAAAAAATATTTTTTAGAACACAAGCTAGATGTTGAGGTTTTGGAGCAAACGGAGGTACAGGTAAAATATTCAGGATATATTGAAAAAGAAAAAGCAAATGCCATGAAGTTAAACAATTTAGAGGCTCTAAAAATACCGCCAACTTTTGAGTACTCTAAAGTTAAGTCTTTGTCTACTGAGGCAATACAAAAATTAAATAAAATTAAACCAACAACACTTTCTCAGGCCTCTAGAATTAGTGGTGTCTCGCCCAACGACATAAGTGTTTTGATGGTGTATATGGGCAGGTAGTGTTCCACGTGGAACACGCAAAATATTTGTTATGAGGATTAAAGATTATTTTCTAACACAAGAAGAGTTTGCTCTTAAAGAAACAGAAATTAAAGGGGTTTTGAAAACCGTCCCAAGACCGGTCTTCTCGGATGTATCAAGGTACTACAACTCTGACAAATATTTATCACACAAATCAAACAACTCTGTTTTTTCTAAAATTTACTCTTTTGTCAGAAAAACCAACCTTCACTCTAAAACAAAACTTATAGCGAAGTACTCAGGCGTAAAAAAAAATGTTTTAGACTATGGATCAGGCGGGGGGCACTTTTTAAAAGCCTTAGAAAAGAAGGGTTATAATCCGTTTGGTTTTGAGCCGTTATTTTATACGCCCACCAAAAACGTTTTCAACAACATAGAGTCTTTAAAAGGTGTTGGAGAAAATTTTTTTTCGGTTATAACCATGTGGCACTCTTTAGAACATGTGAACTCTTATAATAAAACGCTTGCTTTGTTACAAAGGCTTTTAAAACCAGGTGGAATTTTAATAATAGCCTGTCCCAACCATCTTTCATATGACTCTATACATTATGGAAAGTATTGGGCTGGATATGATGTTCCTAGGCACCTTTGGCATTTTTCAAAAAAAGGGCTGATCACTGTTTTAGATAGTCTCAACTTTTCTTTGATTAATACAAAACCAGTTTTTTTTGACGCGTATTATGTTTCAATGTTGTCTGAAAAATATAAAAAATCTAAACTATGGTTTTTTAAAGGTTTTTTCTTTGGACTTCTTTCAAATGCGTATTCTTTAGTTTCAAAAAACCCGTCATCAAATGTTTTTATCTTTAAAAACAAAAAATAAAGCGTTTTAAGCGACTATTATATATCAACCCACAGAATCTGTAAACCACAAAATTTATAAAACAAATAGGGGCACTTGTTTAATTGCAAGTTAATAGTAAAAAAAAATAAACAAAAAAAAGCAATAGAAAAAAACTATTGTATTAGCCGTGTAAGTTTCAAAGAAAGGTCCATGAAAATAAAATTTGGATTTCCATTTGATTCTATGCCTGTAATTGCACTTTCAAGTTCTTGTGAAATTTCTTCAATATTGTTTCCGTGTACATATTTTGAAAAAGACTCAAAATTAAGGTCAGTTTTTGGCTCAAACGCAACTAAAGAGTCCATTCCGTAGTTTTTCATCAGGGCGCTTCTAAAAATATTTAAACTAAAAGTCAAAAAACTTTTTTGGACCTCTCTGCCTTCTTTTGACATTGTTTTACTCCATTCCACTAATGCTAAAACCTCTTCTTTATTTGACCTAACCTTAAAAGCAGTTCGAACCCATTTTAAAAACCACTCTTCAAATTCTTTTTCATTTTCAATTTCATAAACAAATTTTAAAGCAGTTCGTAAATTTCCAGCGCAATTAATTGCAGCTTTTTTAGCGACAGATTTTTTTACCCCTTTTTTTATCAAATAGTCCTCAATTTTATTTTTACTTAAAGGCCCCAATCTAAAAATTTGGCATCTTGAAACAAGAGTTTCTAACAGTGTTTCTTCTGATTCACAAACAAATAAAAACAAGGTTTTTTCTGGCGGCTCTTCAACAATCTTTAACAACTTGTTGGTGGCTGCTTGATTAAGTTTTTCTGCCATCCAAATTACCGCCACCTTCCAGCCACCTTCATAAGACTTCAAAGACATTTTCTTAAGCAGGCTTTCTGCGTCGTCGCTTCCAATCTTTCCCTGTTTGTTCTCAACACCAAGTTTTGAATACCAGTCTAAAAGGTTTCCGTAAGGATTGTTGTGTACAAACCCCCTCCACTGCTCTAAAAACAAATCAGAAGAAGGTTTTGATTTAACCTCTTTGTTAGCGGCATTTGGAAAGACAAAATGCAAATCAGGGTGTTTTAATTCACTAATTTTATAAGAAGAGCTATTTGCGGGCAAAGATTTTTCAATAACATATCTAGCGAAAGCAATTGCCATAGCTAAACCCCCAGTTCCCTCAGGTGAAACAAACAATTGACAATGAGGAATTCTTGATTGAGAGTGACTTTTGACAAGTTCCTGCTTTAAATTTTCTTGACCTATAACTTCACTAAACAACATCTTCCAAATATAAAAGATTAAAGCTTAAATAATATATAAATACATATCTTTGATGTCCAAAAAATGTAAATGAAATCTATATATCATAACAGCTTTAATAACCAAAAAGTATTAATTAGGGTTGATTTTAATGTTCCTTTAAATGATAAAAAAGAAGTAACAGATAATTCAAGAATAATAGCAGCACAGAAAACCATTCAAAAAGTATTAAACGATGGAGGTATGCCAATTTTAATGTCTCACCTTGGGAGACCAAAAGGAGAAGACCCAAGCCTTTCTCTTGCACACATTGTTCCCGAAGTTGAAAAAATTCTTAAAGTGAACGTAGTGTTCACCCACCAGGTTATTGGAAATAAAACAACAGAGGCGGTTAACACCTCAAAACCCAACCAGGTTATTCTTTTAGAAAACTTGAGGTATTACAAAGAAGAAAAAAATGGTGATGAAAACTTTGCAAAAGAGCTTTCAAAATTAGGAGACAGCTATATAAACGATGCGTTTGGAACAGCCCACAGAGCCCACGCTTCCACTGCCGTCATTGCAAAGTTTTTTCCAAACAACAAATTTGCTGGAGACCTTCTTTTAAAAGAGGTTGAGTCTATTAAAAAAGTAATGGAGTCTGGCGAAAAACCTGTTTTAGGGATTTTAGGCGGAGCCAAAGTTTCCTCTAAAATAACCATAATAGAAAATATAATTAATAAAG
>Ga0208127_1001146_pt1 | contig 13402 bp, 17 predicted proteins | sample ETNtaG_6_FD_185751 | JGI IMG/M metagenome (GOLD analysis project Ga0208127, IMG submission 185751) | Marine microbial and viral communities from oxygen minimum zone, Eastern Pacific Ocean - ETNP201306SV45 (SPAdes) (version 2) | ecosystem: Environmental > Aquatic > Marine > Oceanic ...
GATTATTTCGCTTACGGGCATTTCTTTGAAGTATTCTTTTAGTTTTTTTAATTCAAGATCGGTAGGTTTTTTTGAAATTGGAAGTTCCACACTAAATTTTGCCATGAAATTCCTAAAACAGCATAACTTAAGAATTTTGAAAAAATAAAATTATTGACAAAATCTAGTCATAAAATCATCTATTATCTACTAGTGTTTCTAAAGATAGTCCAAAATACTCACTATTTGATCCATTAAGAGATTTCATTAATTCAATTTTTAATGATCTCAATTCTTTCTTATTTTTCATACTTGATATACAATGATATTGAAAATAATATTGTCCTTTTAATTCAAGTAAACCAATAGCTCGTAGTCAATTAACAATGTAATAAAATTATTAAAAAATCCTTTTATGACAAAAATAAAGTAAAGCAAGAGAGATGAAGTTTTGCCCCATATGCGATACAAAGCTTTCAAAAAATTTGAAAGATGTAGCAGCACCAGGAATATGTCCAAAATGTAATCCAGAAAAAATAATTCCAAGAAAACCAACATACGGAGTAAATTATTCAGGAAGAACAAAACAATGTTCAAAGGGTTGTGGTGCAGAAATTTATTGGGATGAGGAATTCAAATCAGATAGTGGAAAATTCATTCCAATAGATGCAAGAACAGATGAACCACATAGTTGTAATGGTCCAGAAAGTTCAGCAGGATACTTTCCAGATGAAATAAAAAACATTGGAAATAAAATTACACCTAAAAAAATTACAACAGAATTAAAAATTGCAATACCTGAAAATATTTTATTTGACGTAAATAAAATTCCAAAATTAGAAATAGATAATGACACAATTATTCATGATTTAGTTGAAGGACATAGAAATCAGACGTTTGCAATTATTCATTATGAAAAATTAATTTCTTTGGAACCAGAAAAAATACCAATTGAAGATCTAAAAGATGTTTTATCAACAAAGATTATTGAGGGATTAAAAAAATACGGATTTTCAGGAGTTCTGCCATTTCAAAGTGAGTCAATACGTTCAATTTTAAAAGGAAATAACTCCATAATTTCAGCTCCAACAGGTTCTGGCAAAACAGAAGCGTTCATCATACCAATTTTACAAAAAATACTAGAAAACCCAATTGAAGGGGTTTTTGTTCTTCTAGTATATCCATTAAATGCATTAATTGATGATCAAGTTTCTAAAATTTCTGATTTAATTGAAAAATGTGAGTTAAACGATATAATTTCCACATATTCGATTCACGGTGGACAAAGTTCACAATACAAAGAGAAAATAATTTCAGAATCATATGAAAAATCAATAATTCTAGCAACAAACTTTGATTTTATCAATTATCATTTAATTTTACAAGATAAAAAATGGAATCAATTATTTAAAAATGCAAAAATTATTGTCATGGATGAAGCACATTCGTACACTAGTTTTCATGGTTCTAATGTTTACCATGTATTAAAAAGAATGAAAAATTATATGAAAAAATTTCAAATAATAGGATCTTCTGCAACATTAGATAATTCTAAAGAATTTTTTTCAAACATGTATGATTTACCTGAGAAATCTTTTACATATATCAAAAGTAATTCAAAAAGAAAACAAAACATGCATCGATTTTTTATCATGCCAAGAAAGTATGGTCAAAGAACTACTATGGAAATGATTACAGCAACATGTAATAAAAAAAATTCAAAACAATTAGTTTTTAGTAATAGTCATAATGATGCAGAATTTTTAGCTTCAAATGTAGAATCAATAAATGAAAAAATCAGAATACAAATTCATCGTGGAGGGCTAGAACAAAAAGATAGAAAATTATACGAATCACAGATGAAAGAGGGGGAGTTAGATGTTTTGTCATGTACGCCTACATTAGAGCTAGGAATAGATATTGGAAATGTAGATGTAGTAATTTCTGCATTCAAGAATGAATATGATTCATTTATTCAAAGAATAGGCAGAGCAGGAAGAAAAGGACAGAAATCATACGCGATATGTGTTTTTGATCCTGAAGATGCAGCTTGTCACTATTTTGCACGAAACATTCCAGATTATCTTAGTCAAAATCACTATGTTGAGATTAACAAAGAGAATTCCATAATTTCAGAAAAACATGCAGCATCAATTGGAATGGAAAAACATGCAGCACTAGAATCAAACAAATCCAAATTTTTTGATTTTGCAAACAGCATTAATCTAAGGGGAGCATCAGGAGAAATTACTATTTTTCATGATTCAAAAAAAATTGGAACTAGAGACACACCTGTAGGATATTACCAACTTCATCAAAATGGAATATATCATTTTAATAAAGAAAATTATCAAGTTAAATCAATAGTTAAAACTCAAAATGGTGCAAATGCATTTTTAGAAAAATCTAACGAGATACACAAAAGAACAATCCCAATAGTAAAAACATCATTAATTCAAGTATCAGAAAAAGAATCAATTAAAAAAGAAATCAACTCCCATGCTAAAAAAATCTCATTACGTTATGGATTGATTAGCATGGATAGAACAATTACAGGTTATCTAAAAGGAAATTATAACGACACTGCAGATAAATTTCAAACGTTTGATGGCAAATCAATTTCAAATTGGAATAATTTTAGTTGGAATTCAAAGCATTATTGTACAAGTATTGCCATACCGACGGAATTTACATCTAAAATAAATTCAGATTTAAAAAATTCACTAACATCAGATTCAAAAATCCACACAATTACACATGTTTTGGTTAATGCAAGTAAAATTTTAACAAAATCAGAATCAAATGATATTGATGCGTATTATGAAAACGGAATAATTCATTTGTTTGATAATACATCAGATGGATATAATGGATGTAGTAAAATGATTTATGAAAATTTTGAAAAAGTTATGAAAACTTGTCTAGAATTAGTTACCGAATGTAATTGTAAAGCTGAACCAAAACAAGATACAGAATCAGAAGAATGGGGAGGTTGTCCAAAATGTACCTTTACAACAAATTATTGTCAAACAAAAAATAAAAAATTATCAAAAAAATCGGCTTTAGATTTTTTTTCCATTATGTGTAGTGCAAGTCAATGACACCATTAAAAAAAGCAGAATTATTTGCAAAGACAAAACATGGAGGAGATTTGAATGAAATCGGAATATCTTACTCAAATCACTTAGAAAATGTTGTAAGTAGGCTCAAAAGTTTAGGAGTAATCGATGAGGAAGTACTTTGTGCAGCATGGTTGCAAGATATTTTAGAAGATACAGATACTAGTTTTGATGAATTGTTTGAAAAATTTGGAAGGAGAGTTTCAACATTAATTTTATCATTAACAAAAACCAAATTAGTAATTGATACAAATGATAATACGACATTATCATTAACAAAAAAAAGAACAGTTTCAAAAAAACAGAGACAAAAAGAATATGGAATTAAAATCAAAGAATCAGAAACAGATGCAAAATTGATTAAATTATGTGTCATATCTGCAAACTTAGGGAATTTAAAAACTATAGTTATTTCAAAAACAAAGAAAAGACGAATACTAAGAGAATTAAGATATTATCTTTCAATAATTGAAAAAGATCTTACAAATTATACAAAATATCCACAAACAATTACGTTGCTAGAAACAATCAATCAAAATTTAAAAATTCAAAATCAAACAGTTATGAAATTAAAAAACAAATCCAATACAGGCACAAAAAAAATCTGAAAAGATCAAATTTGAGATCATAATAAATTAGAAATAAATACTATAGAAATCTCAATTAATTATGAATTTAAAGAAAAGTCTTGCAAAGTTTTGCATAATGAAAAAAGTTCGTGACAAAGCAAACGAAACTGACGACGAATAAAAAATTATTAAATTTTTAACATCCTAATGGAATATTTGCATTTTTGCATAATGTGTTGTATATAGCAAAACCAAAAATTACAGATGCAAAAGTTGCCAGCGGAATTAAAAGGAAAACGTTAGTCTTTCGTCCCATGAAAACTGAAAAGAAACACGCCTATAAAGTTGTGACAGTTTCTAATCAATGCTAATAATAAGAAGTCCTTTGGTTTTGGGGTTTTGTAATTTAGTTACCATTTCTCTAGGCACTAAATCAGAAGCTTTATCACATTTGACTGAAAGTGTTCTAGGGCAAGTAAAATCACTTTTTCGTAAAACAATATCTTCTTGATGAGTCAATGTTAAATTTGAATGTCCTTTTCCCTTAAGAGAAAATTCAATATCTTCAACCTTAAATAAAAATTCAATTGTATTTTCAGGATTTTTTAATTTATTTTTTAATTCTTCAGGTAAATCTTTGCAAGAAGAGTTAGCACTAACTCCCACTATACAATCACCCCTTGGGGTCAAATGAGATTCTTTTGTAATCTCTATAGTGTTTTTATGATTTGATCTAATATTTTCATGGCCAAAAAATTCGATTTCATACTTCACGCTAAATCAAATAGGCTAGACTTAAATTAATCCTTCACGGCATTTTGATCAAATGCTTCCTGCACAACAAGGTTATGATCGAGCAATTACTGTATTTTCACCTGATGGTAGATTGTATCAAGTAGAATATGCAATTGAGACAGTACGAAGAGGAACTGTTGCCGTAGGAGTAAAGTGTAAAGAAGGAATTGTCATTGCCGTGGAAGAGAAACCAAGAAAATTACAAATTTCAGAAACTGCTCAAAAGATTTTTCAAATTGATGATCATGTAGGAGTTGCAGCAGCAGGATATATTCCAGATGCAAGAAGCCAAGTAGACAATGCAAGATTCTTTTCTCAAAGTAACAAGATGATTTATGATGAAGAAGTAGAAGTTGAAACAATTGCAAAACATTTAGCTGATCAATGTCAACAATATACACAATATGCAGGTGTAAGACCATACGGCGTTGCTTTAATTTTGGGAGGAGTTGTAAACAATACTCCTCAATTATATCTTACAGACCCAAGTGGAACTTACATTTCATATGATGCAATTTCAATTGGCTCAGGTTCTGATAGTGTTACGGACTTTTTAGAAAAAACATACAAAGAAGAATTAACATTAGATGAAGCATCAACATTAGCAGCTGCAGGAATTTATCTTTCAAGTGAAGATAAAGAAGGAACCAGTCACATCAGAATGGCACATATTAAAACAGAAACAGGTTCCTATGAATTAGTTTCTGATGAACAAATCGTCAGTTATGCAAATAATGCTAAAGAAAAATATCCACACGGAAAAAATTAATTAGTTAAAACTACTTGTGAGATTAAATTACATTGAAAATATCTGTTGCAATTCCTACATCCTCATTACAAGATGAATCATTAAAGATAGATAAAACTAGAAAAATTTCAGTTTTAGCCAGAGCATGTGCAATTTTTAAAATTGATACAATCTATGTCTATAACGAAGGCAACAATGGTTCTGACGGAAATTTCATGACAATGATTCTAAGATATTTAGAGACACCACAATTCTTGAGAAGAAGATTATTTCAAAAAGTTAATGATCTTAAATTTGCAGGAGTCTTACATCCATTAAGAATTCCAAGTCATAACACTCCAACAAATGCAAAAAAAATTGTTGCAGGAGACATCAGAGAAGGAGTAATAGTAACTGTCAAAGGTAAAAAATTTGTAGATGTAGGAATTAATCAATTAATTCAATTTTATGGTAAAACACCAACAGGAAAAAGAGTAACCATTCAATTCAAGGAAGGATATCCAAGATTATCAGTTAAAGAAATTGATAATAGTGAATCAGAAAATTATTGGGGATATGATGTCAAAGAGAGATCCAACCTATTTTCATTGTTATCAGAATGGAAAGGGAACATAATCATTACATCAAGAAAAGGTAAAACAGTAACAAAAGAAAATCTTGAGAAATATACAAAATCTAAAGAAAATTTACTTGTTGTTTTTGGTTCTCCAGAGAAAGGTGTTCATGAGATTATCGGAGGAAGAATGAACAAGGTGCAAAATTCAAAATCATTGAATTTCTTCCCAAACCAGGCAACTGAAACAGTGCGATTAGAAGAAGCATTGCTTGGAACATTAGCAATAATTAATGCTCAAAAATCATTATAGGGTATGGCTGAACGAAAAAATTTTTTGTTATTTGCAATAGGTATAGGAGTTATGGGAGTAATTATTGGATCAATTACCATTTGGAATATGATTTCAGATGTTTTAAAATAATCAAATCCAGTCATGGTCGTTAACCTGTGAAAATATTTTGGTTAACCATAACTAACAGGGTTTAATAAAGGGAATTCGAGAGACGATTTAACAATGGGAGCTCGGAAAAGACATTCACCACGTAGAGGAAGTTTAGCATACTCACGTAGAGTACGTGCTAAAACTATGGAAGCAAGAATAAGAGCTTGGCCAAGTAGATCTGCATCAGAAGAACCAAAAATTTTAGCACATTGTGGATTCAAAGCAGGATGTGTTCAAGTAGTAAGTATTGATGATCGTGAAAAAGTTCCAAATGCAGGAAAACAATTAGTAAGTTTAGGAACTGTATTAGTTACTCCACCAGTTTTAATTTTAGGAGTTAGAGGATATTCAAAAGATTACGATGGATTACATGCAGAATTTGACGTTTATGCTGAAGATATTCCAAAATATGTTTCAAAAGAAATGACTTTTAAAAATAAAGAAGGAGCATTGGAAAATGCAGAAAAAAGTCTAAAGAAAATTAAAGAAATTTTTGCAATCGTTGCAGTATCACCAAGAGCTGCAGGATTAGAAATGAAAAAACCATATATTTTTGAAGCAATGGTTAGTGGCGGAGATATTGAAAAACAATTTACACATGTTAAAGAGTTACTAGGAAAAGAAATTAAGATTGATCAAATTTTTGAAACAGGTTCAACAGTAGATGTTGCAGCAATTACAAAAGGTCATGGATGGCAAGGAGTTATGAGAAGATGGAATGTAAAAAAGAAACAACATAAATCAAGAAAGACTGTTAGAGAAGTTGGTTCATTAGGTCCAATTTCTCCACAAAGTATCATGTATACAGTTCCAAGAGCAGGACAAACAGGTTTTCATCAAAGAGTTGAATATGATAAAAGAATTTTAGTCATGGGTAATACAGATAACGATAAATTAAAAATTAATCCAGACGGAGGTTACAAACACTTTGGATTAGTAAAAGGTGATTTCATTATTTTGAAAGGCTCAGTTCCAGGAACTTATAGAAGATTAATTAAATTAAGAAGTCAAATTAGAAACGCACCAGCTAAAGTTAACAAACCAAATATTCTGGAGGTTGTGATATAATGAAAATAACAACATATACAACTACAGGAACTAAAGATGGAGAAATTGAATTACCATTAATTTTCTCAACTCCATTTAGAAGAGAATTAATCCATAAAGCTTACACAAATCTTACATCTCACAAATTCCAACCACAAGGAAGACATCCATCTGCAGGTCAAGATGTTGTAGCAGATTCTAACGATCCACCAACAGGTCAAGGTGTATCTCGTGTTGCAAGAGCTCAAGGTGGTGGTGGCGGAAGACAAGGTCAAGGTGCAGAAGTTGCTTCAACCAGAGGCGGAAGACAAGCACATCCACCAATTGTAGGTAAAGTAATTTACAAAAAATTAAACAAAAAAGAAAATAAACTAGCATTATGTTCTGCAATTGCAGCTACATCATCAAAAACTCTAATTGAATCAAGAGGACATAAGATTGAAGGAATAGAATCATTCCCAATAATTATTTCAGATGATATTGAAAAAATTTCAAAAGCAAATGATATGACTAAAGTTTTAGATTCTCTAAAATTAACACAAGATACAGAAAGATTAGAATCTAGAAAATCACGTTCAGGACAATCAAGACTTAGAGGCAGAAGTAAGAAAGTAGGAAAAAGTGTCTTGTTTGTAACAAAAGATTCCAATGAAGTTTCTAAAGCAATTGGAGCATTACCAGGCGTAGAAGTAAAAAGTGTAAAAGACTTGAGCGTTTTAGATTTAGCTCCAGGTTCACATCCAATTAGATTAACAGTATATTCAAAATCAGCAATTGAAGAGATTGCAAAAATAAAATCAACACATCTAGAGGTTATGGTGAAAACACAATGAACGTAGATACAGCAATGAAAATAATTGTCAAGCCATACATTACAGAAAAGACATTTGCAATGATTGAAAATGAAAATAAAATCTGTTTCATAGTAGAATTATCAGCCAAAAAACCAGAAATTGCCGAAGCTGTCAATACACTTTACAAAGAAAAAGCAATCAAAGTTAACACAGCAAGAACAATTTATGGCAAAAAAGCATTTGTTCAATTCGAAAGTACTGAAAAAGCAAGAGATCTTGCAACAAAGATAGGAATGCTCTAATATGGACAATAAAACTCGAAGTACATTAACATTGGAGGAAAAAATTGGTTAAAGAATTTCAATATAGAGGACTTACTAAAGAAGAGTTAGACAATACTTCATTAGAAAAATTATTCTTGCTGTTTAATTCTAGACAAAGAAGATCTTTGACTAGAGGAATTACAGATGGAAAAAGAAAATTGATTGAAGAAATTAAAGCTGCAAAAGCAGGAAAATTGAAAAATCCTATCAAGACACATCTTAGGGATTTAATTATTCTACCATACATGGTAGACGTTACAGTAAATGTTTTCTCAGGAAAAGAATTTCGACCAGTAACCATTACAACAGAAATGGTTGGTCATTATTTGGGAGAATATGTCATAACAAACAAGAAGGTACAACACGGTGCACCAGGAGTAGGAGCATCAAGATCCAGCCTTTATGTACCATTGAAGTGATTGATATGGGTAGATTCGATTACGCTTTCCAAAATTATGATGCAACTAGACATGTTAGATCATCAGTTAGAGAAAAAGACATGTCACACAAACATGCAAGAGAAGTTGCAGTTGCAATCAAAGGTCTATCTATTGAAAAAGCAAGAGACTATTTGTTAGCAGTAATTAATCAAAAAAGAGCTGTTGCATTCAGAAGATACAAAAACCAAGTTGGACACAAAGCAGATCCTGGAATGATGGCAGGACGTTATCCGCAAAAAACAGCAAAAGAATTCATCAAAGTTTTAGATAATTTAGAATCAAATGCAGAATACAAAGGAATGGATTTGGACAGATTAAAAATTGTAAATGCTACAGTGCACAAAGGAGTTATTGTAAAAAGATTTATTCCAAGAGCAATGGGTAGAGCAACTCCAAAGAATAATGTATTAACACATGTGGAATTGGTGGCCCAGGAGATTTAGATATGTCAGCAGTGAAGAACGTTATCAAAGACAATTACAACATGATGTTGTTAAAAGATTATTTGAGAAATGCAATTAAAGATGCAGGATTTTCTCATGCAGAAATTTCAAAAACCCCAACAGGTACAAGAGTTGCATTACACGTAACAAGACCTGGAATTGTCATAGGTAGAAAAGGTTCAGGAATCAGAGACCTTACAGAAAAACTTGCAACAGATTTTGGTTTAAAAAATCCTCAAATTTCCGTTAATGAAATAGAAAAACCAGACTTATCATCCAGTGTAATGTGTAACAGAATGGCATCACATTTGGAAAGAGGAACTGCATTTAGAAGAGCAACCATGTGGACAATGAAACAAATTATGGAAAGTGGTGCTATGGGAGTTCAAATAACAATTTCAGGAAAACTCAGAGGGGACCGTTCTGCATTTGAAAAACACGTTGCAGGAATTTTACCTAGAGCAGGACATCATGCAGATGTAATAGTTGATGAAGATATTGCACATGTAGAAACAGCAATGGGGTTAATTGGAATTAGAATTAGAATTGCAAATAAAGAAAAAGTAATTCCAGAATTTGAATTAATTAAAGAAAAGAAAAAGAAAGAAGCAAAAGAAAAACCAGCTAAAAAGGTTGAAGAAGTTAAAGTTGATGGTGACGTTAAAGTCGAAGTTGTTAAAGTGGAAGGAGACGAGAAGAAAGCAAAATCAGAATCAGAACAAATTGCAATTGAAGAAGAAAAAATGAAAACATTAGAAACATTAGAAGAAGATGAGGCAACGATGAAATGACCAAAATCAGTATGAAAACAATAAACAATTTGAATGAGAAAGATCTCAAAAGTAAAATTCAAGAAAGTAGATCAGAGTTATCAAAACTAAGAGTAGATTCTGCTAAAGGAACATTAAGAAAAGAAAGTGGCAAACTAAAACCAATTCGCCACAACATTGCAAGAATGTTGACCAGATTAAATCAAATGGAGAAAAAACAATGATTACCAAAGATACAATTTCAAGACACGAATTAATCGGTTTAGAAACAAAAGTAGTTGAATCAAGTAACTCACAATTAGTAGGATTAAATGGAAGGGTAATCAATGAAACAAAATCTATGATTACGATAAATTCTAAAAAAGGCAAAAAAATGATTCCAAAATTAACAAGTAATTTGAAATTTTTCATTAACGGTGAAAGCATTCTGGTTAAAGGATCATCAATAACAAAAAGACCATTTGAAAGAATAGGAGCAAAAGCATGACTAGAAACATAGGAATTAAAGTAAATGCACCAAAAGAAGAGGCAAAAGAGGGCGATAACAAAAACCCATTTAATGGAACATTACCAATTCGTGGAAAATTATTTGAGGGCAAAGTCATAAAATCAAAGGCAAAAGATACCGTTGTAATTCAAAAAGAAGCACCAGTTTACTTTAATAAATTCAAAAGATATGCTAGAGGCAAAAGTACAATCCATGCACACGTACCATCAAACTTAGAAGTAAAAGAAGGAGATGTAGTCATCGCTGCAGAATGTAGACCATTAGCAAAATCTGTTTCATACGTAGTAATTGAGGTAAAAGCATAATGGCAAAACAAGCTGGCAAAGGCGTAGAAGAATTCCGTCCATATGTAACAAGATCAATTCCAGTTGGAGCAAATATCACATGTGCAGATAATTCAGGCGCAAAAATTTTAGAAGTAATCAATGTACCAAGACACAAAACAAGAGCATCAAGACTTCCTTCAGCAGCAGTAGGTGACTTTTGTAATGTTGTTGTAAAGAAAGGACCAGCTGAGTTAAGAAAACAAGTTTACGGTGCAGTTATTGTTAGACAAAAATATGCAATTAGAAGATTAAACGGAATAAGAGTTTGTTTTGAAGATAATGCAGCAGTATTAATTACTCCTGAAGGAGAAACAAAAGGAACTGATATCAAAGGACCAGTAGCAGCAGAAGCCTCAGAAAAATGGCCTAGAGTTGCTAACTTGGCATCAACGGTGGTATGATAAAATGGTAAAACCAACTAAAATGCGCAATCGAATGATTTTCCAAGCAACCATGCAAACTAGAAGTAAACAATTGGGTGCTAATTTATCAAAAGACTTGCAAAAAAAATATGGTAAAAAAAGTGCTAGAGTAGTAGAAGGAGACAGTGTAACCATACTTAGAGGAGAATTCAAAGGAGTAGACGGCAAAGTTTCAGATATTTCTACACAAAAATCTAGTGTTGCAATTGAAGGAGTAAAGAAAGAAAAAACTAAAGGCGATAAATTTGATGTTTACATACACACATCAAATCTAGTTATTACTTCACTAAACACAGATGACAAATGGAGAATGGCAAAATTAGAAGGAAAAGATCCTAGAAAACAACCTAAAGAAGCAAAAGTAGAAAAAGAAGTCGAAAAAAAGGAAGATGAGAATTAATGGTAAGTATTGCAGGTAGTAAGAAACTCAAACGACAAATGGCTCCACAATTCTGGGGTATTGCAAGAAAAGATAAACGATTTATAATTACTACAAGACCAGGTCCACACAAAAAGAATTATGCAATTCCATCAGCAGTATTTCTCAGAGACACATTAAAGATAGTTTCAAGTTTAAGAGAAGCTAAAGCATCAATTTATGCAGGCAAAGTCAAGATTGATGGTGTTGTTAGAAAATCACTACATCATGCAATTGGATTAATGGATGTAATAGAATTAGAAAATGTTCCAGAAATTTATCGTCTCGTACCAACTGAAGGAAAAATCTTAAAACCAATTAAAATTACAGATGCAGAAAAATCTAAAAAATTAGTAAGAGTTGTAACTAAAACAACAATTAACAAAGGTAAAACACAAACAGGATTTCACGATGGTCGTTCAACACTTGAAGAAGTAGATGCAAAGGTTGGAGATACATGTGTAATGCAAATTCCAGATCAAAAAGTTTTAGAGATAATCAAACTTGAAGCAGGATGTCAAGGATTAGTTACAAGAGGTGTTAACGCCGGACAAATAGGTAAAGTTGAAAGTGTAGAAGAAGGTACATTCATTCTTCCAAAAAGAGTTATTCTAATTTTAGGCGATAAAAAAATCGAAATTCCAGCTGATGTAATTATGCCAATAGGTAAAGAGGAGCCTGTAATTCAATTAAAGTGATAATATGTCTCAAGTAACAGAATCTCCAATGAAAAAAATCTCTTTAGAGAAAGTAGTGTTGAATATGGGTATTGGTAAATCAGGAGACGTAATTGATATTGCAAAAAGAGCATTAGAACAAATTTCAGGTAAAAAACCATCAACAAGAAATGCAAAAGAAACTCAAAGAGAATGGGGAGTAAGAAAAGGCGAACCAATTGGAGTTGCAGTTACAATTAGAGGTAATGATGCAGTAGTATTATTGAAAAGATTGTTAGAAGCAAAGGGAAACACAGTCAATGGTAGAGCATTTGATAATTTTGGAAATTATTCATTTGGAATTAATGAACACATCGACATTCCTGATGTAAAATATGATCCACAAATAGGAATTTTGGGTCTTGGAATTTCAGTTACATTAACTAGACCAGGTTATTCAATCCGCAAAAGAAGTAAACACAAAGCTAGTGTAGGAAAATCACACATCATCACTAATCAAGAAGCAAAGGATTATCTAGCAAAAGAATATGGAGTTACGATAGTATAATGCCTAAAGATAGATCTTATGAAACCACTGGAAGAAAAAAACATGATTTTGGAAGAGGTTCCAGATGGTGTAAGAGATGTGGAGACTATACAGCTGTTATTCAAAAATACGACTTAATGTTATGCAGACGATGCTTTAGAGAAGTAGCAACATCTTTAGGGTTCAGGAAAAATCGGTGATACAAGATGCCAGCAACTAATATTTTAGCAAATTTGTTCGTTACATTGTACAATAACGAGGCAAGAAGGAAATCAGATTGTATCATCCTACCAACTTCAAAATTAGGTGTTGAAGTTCTAAAAACACTTCAAAAAGATGGGTATATCGGAGAATTTGAACATATTGATGATAAAAGAGGCGGCAAATTTAAGATAAATTTGCTAGCAAAAATTACCAAATGTGGTGCTATTTCACCAAGATTCAAAGTAAAAAATGATGAATACAATAGCTGGGAACAACAATACTTGCCATCATATGAT
>Ga0208127_1001147_pt1 | contig 13400 bp, 18 predicted proteins | sample ETNtaG_6_FD_185751 | JGI IMG/M metagenome (GOLD analysis project Ga0208127, IMG submission 185751) | Marine microbial and viral communities from oxygen minimum zone, Eastern Pacific Ocean - ETNP201306SV45 (SPAdes) (version 2) | ecosystem: Environmental > Aquatic > Marine > Oceanic ...
CGGTGTTCCTGGAGAACTTTATCCAGAAATTGCTGTTGGAGGCATAGAAAATCCTATAGGCGCTGATTACGCCATAGCTCCACAAGAAGTTCCACATTTGCGAAGTCAATTTCCAGACAAACTTAATTTGATGGTGAATTTGGCAAATGATTCCATTGGTTACATCATTCCAAAAAGTGAATGGGATGAAGACGCCCCCTGGATCTACGGAGAGAATGAAGAAACTTATGGCGAGGTGGTATCTTTGGGTCCAAATACTGCGACTATAATTCATGAAAATCTTGTTGAGCTCATAGAAGAATCAAAAATAAATGGAGCAGAAAAAAACAGTGAATAATATTACAGAGGGAGGGTGTTTTTGCGGTTCAGTTCGTTATAGCCTTGAGTCCTCCAATTACCCCTCTGCGAATTGTCACTGTTCTATGTGCAGACGCACTTCAGGGGCCGCTTTTCTTTCTTGGATGGCTATTCCATTAACTGCTTTTGAATACAGCAAAGGTAAACCCAAAAAACTCATTTCTTCTGATCAAGGAACCAGATACTTTTGCCAAGATTGTGGAACTCCTTTAACCTGCCTTCTAGACGAGTATCCTAAATATATCTACGTCACAATCTGTAGCCTGGACAATCCCCAGGACTTCAAACCAAATGGCGATATGTTTGTTGAAGACATGCTTGATTGGGTAAAAAGTTAATGAAAGTTTATTCATTGTTTAAATATACTCTGTCACTGTAGAGTAAGTTTAAACAGCCATGAATAAGAAATTCACTCCAAAAAAATTTATGCTATATCTTAATATCGGCATGATAGTTTTTTTGATAATGCTAGGATTCAAGGACTATTTGTCTGGAATATCACCTGGTGGAGATTATTGGGGGACACTTATAATACTTTTTGCAATACTTCCAGGAACCTTACATATACAAAATACAGAATGAAATTCACTCTTGCGCACAAAACCGTTAAAGTGGATGGCTTGAAATGGGGAATTAATTCATGACGACAGTATCAGAAAATAGGGCAAGTAACCTCGAATTGCCCGAGGTAGACTGGTTGGATAGAAAATCAAATCCTGATAAGTTTTTTGATGACCTTTCTTACGCATTGTCAGAATTCGGATTTATGGTTTTAACTAATGCTCCGGGATTTTCTGATGAATTTCAGCAACATGCATTTCGTGAAGTGCGAGGATTTTTTGATGCTTCTATGGATTTAAAAAAAACCGCACATATATCAAATACACCTTATTTTCGTGGGTACAGCCTGCCAACTCGAGCTGATCGAGGACATGGTCAAGTAATTGAGGCTTTTCAGTACGGCTTCGAACAAGAGCCTTTGTGCGATTATGACGATAAGACTAAACCAATTCATCACCGACTTTTTCGAGGACCCAACACATGGCCAGATGGCGATTCACTGCCTGGTTTTCGTCCTTTAATAAACGACTTGAATGAACGCTATCATCGTCTGACTCATGAATTAGGCGAAGCCATTGTTCAGTCTCTAGGTGAGGATGTAACGTCATTTCGCGAGTACTTTGATTTTGAAAACCCCGACTTGGCGGCAAGTTTAAATCATAATTATGGCTTACAGGCCTTTGCTGAAGAAGACCGCGAGAATGTTAGAAAAGAATATAAAAAATTTGCTAGCGAAAAAGTAGGTGCACATATCGATGGGCCTCCATTTATTGCATTATTGATTAATGATCGACCGGGATTGCAAGTAGTTGCAGCAGAGGGGCAATGGATTGATGCACCCGTAACTTGTCGAACAGCGCCGGGGGATTACCACGTACCCGTAATTCCAGGTTCGGTTATTGTGAACACAGGAGGGACATTAATGCATTTAAGTGAGGGTAGATATTCGGCTACACTTCATCGAGTGAACACCACCCTGATTCCCGAAGGCGAAACTAGAGTCTCTATGCCTTACTTCCTATTGCCTAAAATGGAAGGAGATTTAGTCCCTTTTGGTAAATCCGAAGCTGATTTGGTAGGTGCTGCTGGCTACGAATCTGGACGCGACAGAGGAGCCAATGCAAGCGTTAATCGAATGGGAACTTTTCCACAAGTTACACGACGCTGGTGGGTTGAAGAATACGAAGAGTTGCGTCAAAAGCAAAGAGATGAGGTAGAGGCTGAAACTCAGGCCGCTTTTAAGCTTGCTAAAGAGCGGGGCGAGCGTTTTAAAAAACAATTAGATTAAGCTCAAAACCACATGAATGATCATAAATTTCAATCTGGCGACGAAGGTGTAGTTCCTTACAAGTCTTCTAATCCTTTTGAATTCTTTCATATTTTGAATTCTACAGAATGTGATGAACAGGATATGTTTGGCTCTCTAATTTTTCCAGATGAAAAGAGAGATAAATACCCTCTGGTTATCTGCATGCATGGAAGTATGGGATGGAGAGGACATCACCACGAGCACTCGGTTAATTTTCTAAACAATGGCTTTGCTATATTTAGAGTAAATAGTTTCGATGCCAGACAAGTTACATCAATTGTTGAAGATCAAATACAGGTGACATTAGCAACAGTTATGTCCGACTGCTTCAATGCCTTGAAGATTTTGTCCAAACATCCAGACATAGATGCCTCGAAAATATTTATTGCAGGATGGAGTCTTGGGGGCAGTACTGCAATTTATTCAGCGTGGGAACCTCTAGCAGAGAAATTGGCCCCCGATGGAGAAAGGTTTGCTGGACACTTGGCTTTCTATCCAGGTGCATTTATGTGGCCTGAAGAGATGCGCTGGAGCAAAGCACCTATCATGACTCTTATTGGAGCTGACGACGACTATACACCAGCCATTCTCATTGAAAAACTTTCACCAGCGATAAATGAAAATGGAGGTAACAGCCAAGTAATTACTTATGAAGACAGCCATCACTCTTTTGATTCAATAGATCCTGTCGTTTATGTGCCTAATGCTATTGCGGTTGGACGCAGACATACTTTTGTCGGAAGAGATGGTTCTCATTATCATGAAGACATAGAGGGCAAAAGAACGCTAATGAATGAGCCACATGAAAGAAGTCAGCTGTTTAAAGATCGAGCCAAAATAGGTGCTCACTTAGGTAGAAATTGGAAAGCCAGAAAAAAATCGATGATAGATTCAGTAAATTTTCTTCTATCGAATATATGAATAATGCCTTCGAGCCAAAACAAGCACTTATCAAAAACTTTAAATATTGGTTTGTATTATTTAAGCTAATAACTTAAAGTTCTTCGCCCATATTTAAAAAGATGAGACTGACACAAGAATATTCTGACAAAACCGCAATTAGCTTGTCTGCATTGTGCCTGGCGCATTGCCTTTTAGTCCCTTCTTTTTTAGTTTTTCTTTCCGGCTATGTATCACTCTCATACAATAACGAGTTAATACACTACGTTCTTTTATTTATTGCAATTCCCGTGAGTCTTTATGCTCTAATAACTGGAGTAAGAAATCACAAATCTTATACATATTTATATGCTGGCCTTGTAGGCATTACTGCTCTTATTTTGGCAGTCACTCTTGGAGCCCAAATCTGGGGCGAAACCGGCGAAAAGGCTTTGACCACAATAGGCGCGATATTGGTCGCCATTTCACACTTTAAAAACTACAGACTTTGTAGAGAAGTAGAGTGCGATAACTGCCATTAAAGATTAAGGGCTATATATTCCCCATTTCTTCAGAAATAATTAATTTGTTATTCACCTCAATCAAGAGCTAATATGTCTCTAGGAGGAGAAATGAGAAGAATCATAACTGGACATAATGAAGATGGAAAATCAGTTGTTTCAATTGAGGGGCCACCATCAAGATCGCTAGGAGAAGACGCTGGCGGATTATACGAGATATGGAATACTGATGGAGGAGGCTTTGACACTAAGTCTCTAGAAGATAGGGCAGATATAGACGTTGTATTGTCGCCTTCTAAAGGGGGAACAAAGATAAGATATTTTCAAATCAATCCAATTCCCGAAGGTGTTCCAGCTGAAGTGATAGAGGCATCGACAGCAGCAGCTTTTGAGAAGATGGGGGCTGCACATCATCGAGTAGACACTTCAAGAAATGCCGCTATGCATGAAACAGATACCATTGATTACATTATCTTACTCAAAGGAGATGTGACTTTGGTGCTTGATGAAGAAGAGATTAAGGTAAATCCTCATGATATCGTGGTGCAAAGAGGAACCAATCATGCATGGGTCAATAACGGCACCGAACCTGCTTTGTTAATAGCTGTACTAATAGATAGTAGTCTCGTTTGATAAAGCGGCTTGGTGACTAAATACTTAACGACTATATGTTTGTTAGGAGGGGGCGTCCTTCCTATATTGGTTGATGTCAATACCTCTCATTTGTTAAATCCTGACTGGGACTCTCATGCTCGAGTTCATGAAGCATGGAGACTATCCACTAACTTTTTAATATTTTCCTTGGGAGTCTACTTATTATGGAAGAAAGATAAGGAGGTCCTTGGAGGGCTGATGAGTCTTTGCATTCATTTTGGTTTTGTTATCGGCGCATTATTGATGCCCTTGTATGGCGGAGATCCTGTAGGTGAAGGCATCCCTGAGCCGGAGATCTTGATGGTGCCATTAAATGTATTCTTTTTTAGCTTTATGTTCCTCATGCAAAGCATAGTTATAGCGTTCGTGATGAAAAAAAAGAATAAGTCTCTAACTGGAGAGCCGAGCTAAGAAATGGACTAATCGCTAACTTCTGCTTTTATCCATTCATCAATCAAATCTTCCAATATAAATAAAGGCACTATCCCTTGATTTAAAACTAAGGAGTGAAATTTTTTTAGGTCAAATTTATCACCCATTTTGTTTATCGCCCTATCCCTAAGCTCTAAAATTTTAAGCATACCCATTTTGTAGCTGGTTGCTTGAGCCGGCCACACTATATATCTTTCTATTTCAACCCTTACTTCGGTATCAGACATTCCAGTTGTTTTCTTCATATATTCCATGGCCCTTTCCCTTGTCCACTTCTTATAATGTAAGCCTGTATCAACGACCAGTCTGTTTGCCCTGAACATTTCACTTTGAAGAACCCCCAATTCATCGTACAAGTCCTTTGTCATACCTACCTCAACAGCCAATTGCTCGGAGTATAGAGCCCAACCCTCAGTAAATGCAGACGTCCTGTAGCCAAGCCTTCTGTATAAGGTCAAATCTTCGTTTTCAAGATTAAGGGCAATTTGAAAATGATGTCCTGGCACCGCCTCATGAAATGTTAGTGTTCTCATTCCAAATTTAGGCGTTTGTTTTATGTCATAAAGATTTGCATAAAACACTCCTGGACGAGACCCATCTAAACTTGGAGATTGATAATATCCTCCTGCAGCAGTTTTTTCCGAATATTCCGGCACCGCCCTTACTTCAACGGGGCTTTTCGGGAATTCTTCAAAGTAGGGCCTAACATCTTGTTCGGCTTCCTTAACCATTTGATTGTAGTCACGAATGACAATCTCCTTTCTGTCCGGGGTATCTTCATATAAAAATCTGGGATCCTCATTTAGATCATTCATCATTTCGCCAATTGGTTTATTCACCTCATAACCAAGCTCTACGAATATTTCCTTCATTCTATTGCCAATTCTCGCCACCTCTTCTAAACCTATTTGATGAATTTCTTCAGCCGAGTAATCGGTGGTGGTGTAAGACTTAAGCCTTAAGTTATAGAAATCATCACCTTCAGGAAGAGACCAGACACCATGATGCAAGTTGGCGTTCTCATAGTTTTCTAACATGAATTCCAAGATTAATTTAAAACCTAACTTAACTTCCGTCTCAATAGTTGTGCTCAGGTCTTGTAAAAGTATATTTTTTTCAGCTTCTGATATATCAATTTCACTTATTTTTTTTATAAATATTTGCATTAGTGGATTCTCAGAATCTTCGTAGCCAATAAGCTCTCTAAGCTGGCCTATTACATGGTCAAAAACAAATCTAGGAGCGAATATTCCCAGTTTTTTTTGTTCTTCAAGCCAAATAAGGTTGGCTTTCAAGGCATCATCAAACATCTTAACTCTAGCAATATAGTCTTCTGCTTCTCGCTCATTTCTGATTGGGTGAGTATCTGTCATGAATTCAACAAGATTTAAGTGATTACCACTGATCTGATTAAAGGGGTAGCTGTGATATCTAAATCTTTCAAATCTTTCAATATCTAACTCAGTATCAAATACAGCTATTTTGTGAGTAATTTTCTGATTTGAACTCAGTTTATTAACTTTATAGCTTTTTAGAGTATCTAGGCGCTGTAAGTTATCTCTATAGTTATTTTCATCATCTTCTAGGTTAGAGATGGATAGTTTTTGATTATGTCCAAGTATGGGGCTGAAGTCATCGAATATACCTAGATAGGTCATATATTCGGGTGAATCAAAGACGCCAACGATCAATTCTTTGGCTAGAAAATGATCAAGTGAATAAGGCTTTTTAGAGAACAGATTCATAAGATAAAGTGAAGACATCACCAATATAATAAAAATCAGGTATCCGAAATATTTTAGAGTCCTTTGCATTTACATCTCCCGAGTTGAGAACTTTTCAAGGAAAACCAGTTGCCCATTCATAAAATTCTTTTTACTAACTCATTTAATCTACTGCTTTATTATAGAATGAAAGGACTCTTTAATAAGAAATTGCATTATGAACTTTTGATTTAACCATTGAGGTATATATGAAATATTTAGTTTTTTTAATTTTTTCCTTTTCAATCTCCCTGAAGGCAGACATCTATGAGATAAGAGATTATACGATCGAAGAAGAATGGTTTGACGCCTATGTTTACTGGGCTGAAAACCATTTTATGCCCTATGGAAATGAGCGCATCGAAATAATAGATTTTTGGGTAAGCACAGGTGAAGACGCAATAGTCGAAGGAACAAACCCAATTGTATCTCCCAACGGACAGCCCAATGTTACCTGGGTTGCTAAATACAAAAATAGAGCTGAAAGGGATGCTTTCTTTGCAAATTTAGATGTAGACCCTGAGTGGGAGAAAGTGTGGGCTAAACATCCAAACCCAGATGCCTATATTCACTCTAATGCTAGATTTTTCGTTTCAGTGAAATAATTAAATAATTTGTGATTTGCCCAATCTGTTCGGGAACTAATGTTTTTTCTTTTCAGCTAATAGGCTCTATAGAATATTTTAGATGTAAAACCTGCCTGGGGTTATTTACAGATCCTGAAAGCAGACTAAGTCCTCAGGAAGAAAAAGAAAGATATTCTCTGCACAATAACGATGTTGAAGATCCTGAATACAGAAAATTTCTTTCAAAGCTATATGATCCCCTTATCAAAAAACTTAAGAAAGAATCTAGAGGCCTCGATTACGGTTGTGGCCCAGGTCCCGCCCTGGCTTCTATGTTAAGGGAAGGGGGTTTTTCGGTCGATATATACGACCCTTACTTTTTTCCTGATGAATCTTACAGGGACAAAGAATATGACTTTATTACTTGCACAGAAGCAGCAGAGCACTTTTATGAACCGCAGAAGGAGTTTAATAAATTAGATCAAGTGCTTGCCTATAAGGGCATTCTCGGGGTTATGACTAATTTTTATGAAGACACTATAAACTTTGAAGACTGGTACTACAGGAAGGATCCCACTCATGTCGTTTTTTATACCGTAAAGACTCTGCAGTGCATAGCCGAAGAGAGATCCTGGAAGGCAGACATTCAAAGCAAGAATGTTGTTTTTTTTAAAAAATAAATATGCTTGAATCTATTCATCATTTATACAAGGAGATGTAATGAAAAAGACTTTGTTAATACTTTCTATGATTTTACCCCTGTCCTTCGTGCAATCCATGCAAGACGAGGCTACAAGCGGCGAAAATCCCTTCCTTTTAATTGCAAGAATTCAAGTAAAAGAAGGGCGGGTAGAAGATTATTTAGATATTGCCGATACAGTAGATCAAATTACACAAGCAGAAGAGCCTGGAATGCTTTTCCATAATTTTGATCAAGACCCATCTGACCCATTAAGATTTACATGGAGTGAAATATACGAGAACAGTGATGCCTTACTTGTCCATTTTGGAGCATCCTATGCGGCCGATTATGTTGCTAAGAGCAATGAACTTGCTGATAGTTTTGAGATAGAAATTTATGGAAATTTATCAAAAGAGGCAGAAGAAACCGTCAGGTCTTTTGGATTTCCATTCAAGCATTTTAAGACAACAAGAGTTGGGTATTCCAGGGATGAGATCTTGAATAATAACCGCAGCAGAAATATATCACTTGCCAAGGAATTTCTAGACACTGCCTTTACTGATCCTGAAAGAGCCAAATCACTCTTGCATAATGACTTTTCCTTTCAGTTCATGGGCATATGTACACTCTGCACAAAAGAAGATGCAGATAGCTTCTTTAATGAATTTCTTCCTGAGGTAGGAAGACTCATTCCTGAAGGTATAGCTTTAGATATTACGGATGAAATTGGAGATAGTAATAGCGTTGTCTTGAGAGTTTCTGGCACCGCACAAGGAATTAACGGCTCTTATAATAATAATTATGCTATGGTTTATACTTTCAGAGATGGAAAAATTATAGCCCTCAATGAATACAATAGTGATCTATTGGCAGAAACGAGGCTTTATAAGAAACAAGTTGTACCAACTAACTAAGGGGGAAAAATGTACAGTCACATAATGGTAGGAGCGAACGATATTGAAGAGTCTAAGAAATTCTATGACAGCACCTTTGCTGTTCTAGGAGCTGAGCCCGGAGTGCTATCAGTTAATCCAACTGGTCATAAGCGCTACATGTATTTTCTTAATGGAAATGTATTTTTAATATCTGAACCGATTGATGATCAAGAAGCTACACACGGCAATGGAAGTACAATAGGTTTTGCGGTTGAAAGTCCTGAGCAAGGAGATGCGTGGCATGAGGCCGGTATTAATAACGGAGGAACTACATGCGAAGATCCTCCAGGAATGAGAGAAGGCATGGGAATGAAGCTTTATCTAGCATACCTTAGAGACCCATCAGGAAATAAGCTTTGCGGTATTCTTAATCTAAGCTAGATTTATGGAATTAGAGCTTGATCAGGCCAAGCTATATTTCAACGTAAAAGGTAATAAAAGCAATCCACCCTTAGTGCTTTGGCATGGGGCGGGTTGCAGTTCGAGGATGTGGGACGTTGTCATAGAAGAACTGCAAAGAGATTTTTACACTATTGCTTTTGATATCAGAGGGGCAGGTCGTAGCGTTAATTACAGTCAAGATAAAGAATCCTATACCTTTGAAAGATATTCAGAGGATTTAAACAAAATCCTGGATTATCTCGATATCGAAAAATTTCACATATGGAGTATGGCTTGGGGAACTAGAGCGGCCATTGCCTACTCTTCTATGTATCCTGATAGAGTTATCTCTGCCGTATTTAGTGATGCCAGCATAGGACATGCAGATGTTGAGGCTCAAAAGTCAGGCCTGAAAGAAGCTCTCAAAGAGCAAGAAAAATTGGGTATCGCTCCATATGAGATGCCACAAAGCTGGAATGAGCATTTAGATGGCCAAAGCGCAAGATTGTCTTTGGGCGCCGCCTCATTATTTGATTTGAATAAAGCCTTCAAAAAAATTTCATTCCCATTTTTAATTATGACCGGGGACTATGATCCCAACTTAACTTCCAGTCGAGATATGATAAACAACTCTGACAAGGGAGACTTGAGAGTCTTAGAAAATGTAGGCCATGGATCTGTTTTACAGAGACCGGACTTAACTTTAGAAAACTTTTTAGATTGGCACAGAAAGTAATAACGAGATTGATATGCTGAAAGACAAGACTATTTTAATAACAGGCGCGGGGAGTGGACTAGGCAAGGCTTGGTCAAAAAAATTCTCTGAAGAGGGCGCAAGAGTTTTCGCATGCGATATTAATGAAGAGGGCTTAACAGAATTGAAAGATTTAGGTATTGATACTCAAGTTATAGATGTTTCTAGCGCCTCTCATGTTCAGTCCTTTGTAGAATCAGCCATTACTGATACCGGAAAAATAGATGTCTTATTCAACAATGCCGGTATGGGCTTTGGATATAAACTAGACAGTTTTCCAGATGGTGCATTTGAACATCATGTCTCGGTACATTTATTTGGAACAGTTTATGGAATGCGATATGCACTTCCTGTGATGCAAAGACAAGGATATGGTCGAATTATCAACACTATATCAAGGAATGCAGAAACCAATGTAGAGGGAACCTCCGCTTATTCGGCAGCCAAAGCTGCAATATGGTCTGCAACTAGAGTGGCTGCAAAGGAAAATATTGACCACAACATTCTGATCAACATGATCATTCCCGGCCCAACCAATACCAATATTTGGGGAAAGGATATGCCGCATCTTCAAAGTCCAGAAGATACTTATCCTACGGCTAGATTATTGGCTTGCCTTGAGGAAGGTGGGCCTACAGGAAAAGTTTATTGGAACGAGAAAGAATATCCTATGTTCAACCAGGAAAATTCAATCCTAAAAGGCTAAACGGCCGGCGTTTACGCCGACCGTTTAAATGCGCTTAATTTACCTCGAATACTTCAAATTTTAGAGTACCAGCAAAAAGGTCAACTTTGCCTTGAGCGTGATTAATGACCCCATTATTGAGAGTATCAAAAGAATACATCGTTACTATTGTGCCCTCTCTACTCCATGAGCCTTGAAGAGAAGCATATTGCAACTCGCCATCTTGATTGATAGTTCTTGCTTGTCCTGTAAATTCTCCAGACATTCCATCATCAGTGCTTACGGTGAAATTATGTGTTAAGTAGACTTTACCATAGCCTTCTCCCACCACTCCTTCTGAAGTAATTGTGCTCTTACCGTCACCTGCAGTCCAAGAGGTCATTTTAAAGTTAGCTGGGAAACTCTCTCCGCTAACATCGAAAGTGAATGCGTTTTGCGACATCACAACAAAAAGTGAAGCTATAGCTCCAATTGCAATCTTATTTTTTATAATTTTTAACATAATATTATCCTTTAGATTTAAAAAGTTAGTTCACTCTAACTCGTACATACTTTAATCGGTCTATATTTATAAACAACAAAAAAAATAGGCCTTATGGCCTATTTTTTATTAATTTTTAATAGTTATTTCGGCTCTGCGCTTGGCTGATAGTCGTAGTAACCATCTGTAGGTATCATCAAGTGAACATAAGGAGAACCTTTGAACATTACATAAGGTGCGCCTGTATCAAAATCAGTTGTTTGGGTATCTAAACTTTTAGGATCTTTGGGTAGCAACATTAAATGAGGGCCAGATTCAATGAAGTGAATAGGATTTGATCCTTCTCTATCACCTTCAGAATATGCCCTAAAATTATCAACTCCAGTATCACCATGTAACATCCACAGCCATCCATCACTATCCATTTCGGGGATAGTATTGTTCATATAAGCATCAACCCAGGCAAGAGAAGCCGCATCTCCACACGCAGGATTTGCATCATGAGGTGTATTAAAACCTCCTGCAGGCATAGGATTAAAGGCAACGCAAACCCAGCCATTTGTTCCTTCTCTGAGCACTTCTCCATTTGCTCCCTTAACAGTAGCAAAATCTCCAATAAAGTCTGGTGCGGCAGTGGAATAAGCCCAAATCTGCCATTCAGCTGTATTGTGAGCAACCTTAGGCTCATCTGCAAAAGTAAAATTAACAGCTAAGAAACTGACAATACTAATCGCTATATATTTTTTTAACATTTCTTCTCCAATGATTATTTTGTTAAGGTCAGTATATCTTTTCATTTAAAAAAGGAGAATATTATGAAATTTATTAAATATGGCTTAGCGCTAATGCTGTCAGGAATTTTTTCTTTATCAGTATTGGCTCATGATCCAAAAGGTGAATCATTTTCATTATCCGGCAAAATAACGTCTGTTGAACTTACCGACGACGGAGGAACTATAACCGTTTCTTCGGAGGCCGGAAGATATGGAAAAGTTTTCTTAACTTACAATGTGAAATTAAATCCAGCCTTACCAGATCAAGGTTACTTTTCAGGAAGAGGAGTTGGATTTAATGACGGAGTAAGGCAAGCGGGATCTAGACAGGGTGTTTTTAGAAGAGAAGGGGCCATAATGAAATTTTGGTCCTTAGATGACGTGACTGATGGCAATATGAACTATTGTGAGACTGTTATGAATTTAGAAACAGAAACTGTAGAGATGACCTTTTACCCTTTTTAATTTTTTTCAAAAAAGCCCTCCTAACGGAGGGTTTTTTTATATAAGGTAAATTTATGGGTGCAAATGATTTATTAGAGATCGGAACTCTCTTAAAAATAGTTCTGTGGATTGAAGTTGTTGTATATCTAGGTATTGGGATATTCGAAATACTAGATTCTTTCTCAGAAGAGAAGCCTTGGAATTTAAGAAATGGGAAGGTGAACAGCTATTTAGCAATGCGCGAAGTTGTAAGTTATAAGATGCACGCTGCCGTATGTTTTTTGCTTGGATTTATTGCATTAAATGGTCTTATAGAAGGATCAATAACTCGATTTGAGTTGGAGCTCATATTTTTGAGCCTTGCTTTAATAATGATGCTTTTATGGATGGTCGCTCTTCCAGGCAGGCTTGGTTTTATAGTGATTTTTCTTACTAAGCCAGAAACAAGCTTGCAAATAGTCATGTTTATTTTCTTTGCTGATTTAATAAGACCATGGGTATTGTATTTATGTATTTTCTTGAACTTATGGGGATTGATTGTTTACTTCATCCAAACGAGAAAAAAATCAATTTACCCCTATGATTATTCAACTATTAGACAAGATGCCTTAGATGCAGGACTTGAAGTCTCAAAGGTTGAGGCCATGGACAAGGCCGCTGGCTATCCTAAGTGACCAAATTGATCGATATCAAGACCCATTGGCAAATTTTAGCAATTCTCTTAGTAGGATCTATTTTAAGGTTTTTAAACTTAGGACTTATTCCTGGACCTATTTTTGATGAAGTCTTTTATCCAGTTTTTGCTCTTAATTACTTAAGTGGAGAGACCTTTTTCTCGGTACATCCTCCACTTGGGTCCTATATCCTCACGTTAGGAATATATTTATATGACATTTTACCTTGGACAGAGACTATCAACTTTTTCCTTGCCGAGGTTCAAGATATAGACCCTCTTTCTTACAGATGGACGGGGGCTGTTTCTGGGACTGCATTAATTTATGTAGGCTACAAGCTGGCCTTGGAGTTATTCGAGCATAAGCGTTTTGCCTTATTAGTAGCCTTCTTTTTTATGTTAGATGGATCTTTATTAGTAGATTCGCGCTTGGGTTTGATTAATGTTTTCTTTTCGCTTTTCGGATTTATGGCCGTGTTATTTTTCTTAAAAGGAAACAAGAGTAAAAATATAGGCCATTTTATGATTTCTGGTTTTATGCTGGGAGCGG
>Ga0208127_1001150_pt1 | contig 13398 bp, 13 predicted proteins | sample ETNtaG_6_FD_185751 | JGI IMG/M metagenome (GOLD analysis project Ga0208127, IMG submission 185751) | Marine microbial and viral communities from oxygen minimum zone, Eastern Pacific Ocean - ETNP201306SV45 (SPAdes) (version 2) | ecosystem: Environmental > Aquatic > Marine > Oceanic ...
CAAGGTCAGTATGCAGAAGATGTGAGAGATCATTGGTTAAATTAAATGAAAATGAAGCCATTGAGAGGAATAAATTAATTTACTTAAATAGACTCTCTGATTTACTGTTTGTCATTGCAAGAAGTATTAATCAAGAATTGGGGATTAAGGAGCCTCTTTGGCGGCAAAGTTAATCTAAATTAGATCTGAAATAATTCCAATCAAACGATTTGCCAGGGTCTGTTTTCCTGTCAGGTGCAATATCAGAATGTCCGACTATAGTTTCTTTTTTTATGTCCGGAAAAAAAGACATTAATTCCTTGGTAACAGAAATAAGAGATTCATACTGTTCTTTTTCGTATTTACTTTCATCAGTCCCTTCTAGCTCAATTCCTATTGAAAATTCATTACAGTCTTCTCTGCCTCTAAAAGTGGAAATTCCTGCATGCCATGCTTTCTTATTAAAAGGCACAAACTGAGTAATTGAACCATCTCTTTTGATCAGAAGATGACTGGAGACCTTAAGATCTGCTATGTCTTGAAAATAAGGATGCTCTTCATGATCCAACTGATTAGTAAAAAACTTCTCAATATGATCACCTCCGTAGTTTCCAGGGGGTAGACTAATGTTATGTATTACCAATAGAGAGACTTCATTTGATTTCCTGTCAGAACTATTCGGAGATAAACAAATCTTTGCTTTTTCTAAAAAAAATGAATTATCTATGTTCAAGAAATTCTCTACTGTTTAATGAATGGTTTAGGTTTCTTTTTCTCTTTCACCTTGCCTTGCTTCTTATTCTTTCTGGATTGTTTCAACGCTTTTTTAAGTTCTTTTCTCTGAATAACTCCATCAGAGTTTAAATCCATCCTTTCAAAACGAGCGCTTATTGGTGCGAGAAACTCTTCTTCTGAGATATTACCATCACTATTTGTATCCATAAGTTGAAATCTATTTAAAGAATTGGAGTTAAATTCCTCTAGTGTGATAGACCCGTCTCGATCTGAATCCATTTTTTTTATTTGATCCAATATTCTAGGTGCTGCATAAATATTGGAAGATAAAATCCAAATTAAAAAAGCCGTTAAAAGATATTGTAGTTTCATATTTTTCTCCGTTCCTCTATTAGACAAAAAAGTTAAGGAAAGGTTCTAATCACCTTAAGCCTTTAGGTAACCTAAAAGATATCCCTTCGTCTGTTCGGTTCTTATCTCCAACCAAATTAAATCCATAGGCTGAAGAAAGTTTTTCTATAACTTCTGATACGAGGTGTTCAGGAGCAGAAGCACCTGAAGTAAGTCCTATTTTCGATTTTCCTTCAAGACAATCCAAAGATAAGTCGTCAATACTATCGATGAGATATGCCTCTACACCAGATCTTTCAGCTATTTCCCTTAGTCTGTTTGAATTAGAGCTGTTTTCTGACCCGATTACCAGAACAAGATCAGATTCTAAAGCCAGCTGTTTAATTGCGTCCTGTCGGTTTTGAGTTGCATAACAAATATCATCTTTTTTTGGCCCTTTAATATCAGGAAATTGATTAATAAGGTATTCCTTAATTTCTTTTGTATCATCTACTGATAATGTAGTTTGAGTAACAAAAGCCAAATTGGAAGGGTTCTTAAAAGATAATTTTTTGGCATCATCGATGTTTTCAACTAGGGTTATTGTTCCTCCAAAGGATGTATCAAACTGCCCCATTGTCCCTTCAACTTCAGGATGATTCTTATGACCGATTAGTAAGCAATCAAAACCCATTTTGGCATAAGTATTTACTTCAGCATGGACCTTACTTACCAAAGGACATGTTGCATCAAAAACATCCAGATTTCTTTCGCCAGATTGAACCTCTACTGCTTTAGAAATTCCATGAGCACTATAAACAACCACCTCGCCTTCAGGGATCTCTTCAATATCCTCTACAAAAATAGCGCCAAGATTCTTTAATTCTTGAACTACCGTCTTGTTATGAACTACTTCATGTTTTACATATACAGGGGCACCATGGATCTCTATGACTTTTTTTACAATTTCAATTGCCCGATCTACTCCGGCACAAAACCCTCGAGTATTAGCTAACCTTATTTCCATTTGCTTTAGATTTAGAAATTACTATATCAAGAATATAAATAAAAACTCCAATTGTTATAAATGTATCGGCAAAATTAAAGATATAAAAAGAATAAGCCTCATAGTAAAAGTTTATAAAATCAATTACATAACCTCTGAAAGTTCTATCTAATAGATTTCCTATGCCTCCAGACAAGATCAGTAATAACGCTAATGACTCATATCGAGTAAGTGATTCTGTTATCAATATAAAAATTAAATATAAGCAGACCAGGAGAGTAAGAAAAACTAGCAACCATCTACCAAAATTTCCTCCATCATCAAAGAGGCTAAATGCTATTCCTGTGTTGAGAATCAAATAAATATCTAATATTGGCAGCAGGTTTAGGCTTTCGCCAATTAAAAAGTTTTTTAGAACCAGGTACTTAGTTAATTGATCAATTGAGACAAGAGACAATAAAAATATGACCTTTTTCATGAGAAGTATCTCACTTACGCAAAAGTTCTAATTTCACCGTTCTCTTCGACATTTTCGTAACATCTTTCACAAATAGTTTCATGACCTTTTATAGTCCCTACTTCAGGTCTGCTGTGCCAACATCTAACGCACTTCTCATGTCCGATTTTTGAGACATTAATTTTTAAGCCTTCGATGTTCGTTTCATTACCATCTTGACCAATCTCATAAACTGTTGCTTCTGATGTTATAAAAATGAATCTCAGCTCTTCAGCGAATTCATCAAGGAGCTTTTTTATACCTGAGTCACAATATAATTCTAAGGCAGCATCCAAAGAAGATCCTATGATTTCATTATTTCTAGCCTCTTCTATATGTTTATTTACTTCAGATCTTATCTCTAAAACCTTTTCCCACTCTTCATCTGAGAATCTTAAATTTCCCGTTTCAGCCCAATCTTCAAACCACTCAAGTAAATGAACAGATTTGATATTGCTATCTAAAGATTGCCACGCTTCTTCCGCTGTAAAAGAAAGTATTGGACTTACCCATCTCAGCAGAGCCTGAAGAATATTAGCTAAAGCGACTTGAGAAGATCTTCTTGCATTGGAATCTAATTTAGCTGTGTAGAGTCTGTCTTTCAGTATGTCCAAGTAAAATCCACCCAGGTCGTTAGCACAAAAGTTGTGAATTTTCTGAAAAGCCTGATGAAAGTTGTAGTTTAAATAATCATCTTTAATTTGTTCTTGTAGTTTCTTGCTTCTTAAGATCATCCACTTATCTAATTCAGTAAGATTATCAGGTTGAACAATTTGCCCATCATAATCATTAAGATTTCCCAGAAGGAATCTGATTGTATTTCTAATCCTCCTATAAGAGTCCGCAGATCGTTTGAGAATATCATCCGATAAAACGATTTCTTTCGTATAGTCAGTAGAAGCAATCCAGGCCCGTAAAACATCTGCACCCATGGTTTCCCAGATTTTTTGTGGAGAAATCACATTACCAAGAGATTTAGACATTTTTTTTCCTTCGCCATCCACAACGAAGCCATGGGTTAGGACTGCCTTATAAGGAGCACATTCATTTATAGCCATGCTCGTTAAGAGTGATGATTGAAACCACCCCCTATGTTGATCAGAGCCCTCTAGATATAGATCCGCCGGAAATTGAAGTTCATCATTAGCACTTAAAACACATGCGTGTGTAACACCTGAATCAAACCACACATCTAGACAATCTGTTATCTTTTCATAATCTTGATGATCATCTACTAAATCCTCAATGGCTACATCATGCCATGCTTGAATACCACTAACCTCTACTAAAGATGCCACTTTTTCTATCACTTCTTGTGTTTTGGGGTGAAGTTCGCCAGTTTCATTGTGAATCAATAATGCTATGGGAACTCCCCATGATCTTTGTCTTGAAATACACCAGTCAGGTCTACTTTCAAGCATGGATTCCATGCGTGCTTTTCCCCAAGACGGTTCCCATCTAACATCTTCTATAGAATTTAAAGATTGCTTTAGTAGACCTTCTGATTCCATGGAGATGAACCATTGAGGGGTTGCCCTGAACATAACTGGCGATTTGTGTCTCCAGCAATGAGGATAGCTATGTTCAAAGGAAGATTCAGAGAGTAAAGCCTCTTTCTCTCTTAGCAATTGGATAATATTTTCATTTGCTTTGAAGACAAACTGACCTGCAAAATGCTCAACATCTTCATGAAATGTTCCATTTCCTTTAACAGGACTTAATACTTCAAGACCATTTGCTTTGGAAACAGCATAATCTTCTAATCCGTGTCCTGGGGCGGTGTGAACCACTCCTGTTCCTGCTTCGGTTGTTACATGATCACCTGCAATTATTAAGGAATCACGATCAAGATAAGGATGAGAGGCCTTTAGACCAAGTAATGAAGATCCTTGGCAAGAACCCAATACTTTAAACTCAGTAATGCCTACTCTTTCTAAGGTAGCCTCTACCAAATCTTTTGCCAAGATGATGTTGATATCCTGATTATTAAATTTAATTTCAATAAGCTGGTATGAGAAAGATTCATTAATGGTGAGAGCTAAATTTCCAGGCAATGTCCAAGGTGTTGTGGTCCAGCTGGCAACGAAGTTTTTATTATTGCTTTCAGCTTGAAATATCTCCAACAATGATTCCTCTTGTATCGGAAAGATAAAATCAATCGAAGTAGATATTTTATTTTGATATTCTACTTCAGCCTCTGCTAGAGAAGACCCACAATCTACGCACCAATGCACAGGCTTATCACCTCTTTGTAAGTGTCCTTTTGCAATAATTTTTCCTAAAGATCTTATGATGTTAGCTTCAAAAGAAAAATCCATTGTTACGTAAGGATTGTCCCAATCCCCTAAAACACCTAGTCTTTTAAAATCTTTCTTTTGGAGTTCTATTTGGGAGTGAGCATATTTCCTGCAAGCATCACGAAATTCTGATGCATCTACCTTATGTCCAACCTTGCCTACTTTTTTTTCTACATTCAATTCGATAGGCAATCCATGACAATCCCAACCCGGCACAAATGGAGCATATTTCCCATTTAGAGTTTGTGATTTGATGACGATATCCTTCAAAACTTTTTGTGCAGCATGACCAGTATGTATCTCACCATTTGCATAAGGAGGACCATCGTGCAAAATAAATTTTTCTCTCCCTTTACGGGCCTTAGCAATCTCTTGAGTAAGGTTCATGTCTTCCCAAAATTCAATCATTTTAGGCTCTTTCATAGGCAAGCCAGCCTTCATAGCAAAGCCTGTAACTGGAAGATTTAGAGTATCTTTGTAGTCAGTCATAATAAATTTTTTGGCACTTTAACTGAAATATTGCTTAGCAGTTGAAATATCTTTAAAAATTTGTTCTTTTAATTCATCTAGCCCATTAAATTTCTTTTCATCTCGAAGCTTCTTAAGGAATTCTACGTTGATTTTCTTTCCATATATACTCTTAGAAAAGTCGAATATATGGACTTCTAAAACGGGGTTTTGACCGTCAACTGTAGGTCTAACTCCCATATTTGCAATACCGCCGTAGGTCTTACCTTCTAGGTCTACTTTCACAATATATACTCCAGCAATTGGTAGTTTATTTTTAGGCAGCCATAGATTTGCAGTGGGCACTCCAAGTTGGGTACCTAATTGTTGTCCATAAACAACCTTCCCATAGAAGGTATAGGGTTGCCCAAGCAATTCCTTTGCGTGTTCAAAATTTGCATTAGTAAGTGCACCTCTAATTCTTGTGCTGCTAACCCTTTCGCCATGAAGAGAAAAAGTTTTTGTCTTCTCAACTAAAATATTATTTTTTTCTCCCCATTGCTGAAGGAAGCTAAAATCCCCTTCTCTATTGGCGCCAAATCTAAAGTCATCTCCAATAACTAACTTTTTGATAGAAAGTCTAGATAAAACGTTATTAATAAAGTCCTCCGGAGTCATCTTTCGCAGTTGGTTATTGAAATTTAGAAAAAAAGCATATTCAACGCCAAGTTCCTTTAATCTTTTAACTTTCTGCGACCAAGGAAAGATTCTAGGTGGCTTTTCTTCGTCAGTTCCAAGAGACTCAGCAAAAAATTCTCTAGCATGAGGCTCAGTGAAAATAACAAGCTTCTGCCAATCATTGGTTTCTGCATCTTTTTGCATATTTTGAATAATATGTTGATGTCCGAGATGTAGGCCATCAAAGTTTCCTATCGTTGCGATTAAATCGACATCTTCATGCTTGGACAGAAAAAGATCTATATTTTGGATTCCTCTAATTAAATACATACTAATTCAAAAAGTCTTTAATTTTTAATCCTGTCAATCTTAATGCAAGTAAATACAGACCTATACTCAGAATCACGATTTTTAAAATATAAAATATTTTTCCAAAATCTGTTAGAGCTCTTAATGAAGCCGCATCTTGACCAAAATAATAAAGAAATACTGATAAGAAAAAAGAAGCAAAGCTCAATCTGATCCAAAATAAAAACCATCCGTTTGAAGGTTGATAAATATTCCGACTGTAAAGCATTAACAATAAAGTTATCACTGTAAAAAACGCAGAAATGGAGCTAGCAAGAGCAAGACCTATATGTCCGTAGCCAAGATTGAATCCGAGAAACCATGCAAGCAAAGCATTTAAAATCATAGAGGCCAAAGCTACATACATAGGTTTTTTTGGCTCCTGTCTAGCAAAGAAGCTAGGGGTTAGAATTTTTATCATCATGAAGGCAACTAATCCAAAGGACAAAGCAATCAGACTATATGAGGCCTGTAACGAATCGTTGGCGCTAAAGGCCCCTCTTTCAAAGAGAATAAGTATTATTGGCTCAGCCAGCATGGTTAAACCTATTACTGCTGGAACGCCAATAAGAAGAATTAATCTAATTGACCAATCCAGTGTATTTGAAAATGCTAACTTATTCTCCGTTACAAATAATGAAGATAAGCGCGGTAAAATAACTGTCCCAATTGCTATTGCAAAAATACCTAAAGGTAGTTGCATTAATCTATCTGAAACATATAACCAACTCGGACTGCCTGTTGGCAATAAAGAAGCCAATATGGTGTCTATAAGCATGTTAATCTGACTCACGCCGCCAGCAATTATTCCTGGAATCATCAAAAATAATACTTTTCTTACGCCTGGATGTTGAGTATCTAATTTAAATCTAGGCAATAGACCCATCGCAGTTAGTGCAGGTATCTGAATAAGTACTTGAATAATACCAGCAGCAAATACTCCCCATGCTATTGCATAAATGGGTACCTCCAATTGAGGAGCAAACCATAGAGCAGCAACAATTAAGCTCAAGTTATAAAAAAGAGGAGTTAACGCAGGTAAAGAGAATTTTTGGTAAGAGTTAAGAATTGAACCTGAAAAGGCGACTAGAGAAACAAAAAACAAATAAGGAAAAGTAATTTGAAGAATATCTATAGCAAGTTCTTTTTTTAATGGTTCTGCATAAAAGCCTGGTGCAAATAACATTACAAAAATAGGTGCAAATAAAAGCGCTAAAGTTGTCACCAATAAAAGAACTAGGGATAAGGCTCCAAAAGTATTATTTATTAGGCTTTCAACTGAAGATTTTTCTTTTTCTTTATACTCAGTTAATACTGGTACGAATGCTTGATTAAAAGCACCTTCGGCAAACAGCCGTCTAAATACACTCGGGATTTTCATAATAACCACAAAGGTATCTAAAGCAACTCCTGCTCCCAAAAGACCTGTGATAACTATGTCTCTTGCTAAACCTAATATTCTGGATATAAAAGTCCAGAAAGAAACTAATCCGCTACTAGCTAAAAGCCTTAAAGATTTTTTTTGAGATGAAACGTCTTCGCTCAGACCTATTCCTCTTCTGTAGGTTTGAGATCTAAAGAAACTGAGTTGATGCAGTATCGAAGCCCGGTGGGTTGAGGTCCATCTGGAAATACATGGCCAAGATGTGCTTCACATTTACTGCAGTGAACTTCAGTTCTTACCATACCTGCTGAATGGTCTTGTTCGGTTGCCACATTATCTTCTTGAGAAGGTTCCCAAAAACTTGGCCAACCTGAACCAGAATCATATTTTGATTCAGAGCTAAATAACTCTACATCACAGACTATGCAATGATAGGTTCCAGGAGTTTTTACTCCATCATACTTTCCACTAAAGGCAGGTTCTGTACCTTGATTTTGAGTGACGTAATACTCTTCTGGAGTAAGTTTTTCTTTTAAATCTTTTTCGTTAGTCATTGTTATGCACTCACTGCTTTTGATAAAACACTTCTATAGGAATTCTCAAGACACATTTTATCTTTATATCCGTTTTCTAACATCATTAAATGTGCTTTAGGTAAGTTATACCATGGACACATCATAAACAAATGATGTTCTAGATGATAATTAACCCTATGGGGAGCCAATAAGAATCTAATAATTAATGAAGCTTTTGTAGTTCTTGTCTTATCAAAATCGCTTTCTCCAGGTGTTACGCAATGTTCAGCAATATTTCTGATTCTTATTATTAGACTGTAGTAAGTAAATGCTGGAAGCCACCATAATAAAAAAAATAGAGACCAGTGAAAGAATATTGATATCAAAATAAAAACTATGAAATTGACAATAAAGAAACCATGAATTTTATTCCAGATTCTACTCACCTTATCGGGAAAATTGTCAGCCTCTGTTTGAAATATTGAAATGAGAGAAGAAGAATACCTTTTGTAACCGGTAATTCCGGTTAAGTCTCTAATTACTTTTCTAAAGAAACTTTTCTTATTTATTGGAAAAGGTGCGCTAAGAACTATATCAGGATCATCTTCCGTTTCAGTGAATCGATGATGTTTCAAATGATAAGGCCTGTATACCCTATTATCTTGAAAAATAGGATATGCACAAAACCACTGAGATACAAAATCATTGATCTTGGAATTAGAAAACAAAAGATTATGAGCTCCGTCATGCGCAAGAACTGCAAGAGCAAACTGTCTTGAACCAATAATGACAACAGAAGCTAAAAAAGTAAGGACGCTAGGATAGTGATAGAAAACATAAAGACCAAGGACCATTAGCCCCCAATCAAATATAAGAGCAAAGATATTCCTTAAATCGTTTTTTTGTCGAATCTCACTTAACTGAGATTCGCTTAGAATATCTAAAGGCTTAATCCTAATTGATTCCATGTATTGATTATAACTAAGGTTGATAATGATTAAAATTTAATCATTAAATGGAACTGATTGGCTATCTTTATCTCTTGCCTGTTGGAATACTTTGCTTGATCCTTGGCCTCTTAATTGTTCTAGCCAAATAACTCCATCATAAGGCATGCTATTTCCCCTGGTTCCTACAAAATCTAAATCAGAATCATTGTCTAAATCAAGAGGAATCCATTTATCGTACATCCCGCGTTTTCTTCTTAAGATATTATTTTTAATCCACTTATCTCCTTTGTTCTCAAACCATACAACACTGCCATAAGATTTATTTTTATTATCAACATCATCTACATCCCTGCTACCAAGACTGTAGGAGCCTGAAAATATATCTTCATCTCCATCTCCATCAATATCAGCCAAAGTAACACTTACAAGAAGGTCAGGCTCTATGCTCCCTATCTTTTCAATATTCCATTTATCTTGGGGGTTTTTAGGTTGAAATAAAACATAAGCAGAATTTGGCCAAACTGAACTAACTATATCTAGTCGACCATCTCCGTTTAGGTCTGCATAATCCATATTAAAACCAGTTATCCAAGAATCTTGTTCTATTGAAGTTGAGAAATTAATATCGTGCTGAAAGAAGTTTAACCCTCCCACATTTTCTAACCATAAAACTCTTCTCTCTCCTCTAGATCCAACAACTATATCCATATCTCCATCTAAATCTAAATCCACAGGTTGAGAATTAATAGGAATACGAACCTGCGTTAAAACCAACTCATTCCATTTTTCACCTTCTAAAGGATTATCAGGCAACAAATAAATAGAAATATTATTTAGGGGTGCGCTAGATATATCTGGATTCTCTCCTCCCTTATTGGCCGCTACCACTTCAAGCTTTCCGTCATTATTAAAGTCAGCAAAAAAAACTCTAATAAAAGAACCACGGTTTAAAGTTATCTCAGGGACAGTCCGTTCCCATCTAACTGAACGATGATTAGTTGAGGGATTTTTGAAATAGATAAGATGTGCAAGTTCACATGCGACTATTATGTCGGGCCATCCGTCTCCATCTGCATCAGCAATATCTACATCTTCAGCAGACGGTGCTTCAGATCCTGAAGCCAACGTAGTTAATTCCCACCTAAGAGGATCGCCCGTTCCCCATGCAATTCTTACATAACCTTTTGGGACACCGTATTCTGTATCTAGTTCATGAACTGAAACAATGTCTAAGTGACCATCTTTATCCAAATCGGCAACCTCAAGTCCATCGCTACCAGCTAAGTCAGATGGCCCTGAGAAAGAATCATCAATTATATGTTCTTTCCAAGAAATATCAGGTTGACCACTTGAGAGGTCTAAAATCAATCCAGTAAAAATGGATATAATTAATTTTGAATATATTCCCATAAGTTATTGATAAAATTGGAATCTTTAGGAAAAGAGCCAAGTCTTACTAATATTAACTCTTCGCTTGGAACGATAGCTAGAACCCTACTTCCCGCACCCAAAGCAAGGATAGTGTCATCAGGTGCATTTGGTAATAGCTTACCAGGAGAAAGATTTTTATCCCATGTCATGTGGCTTGTAGAGTTGTTAAGCCACCATAAGTATCCATAAGCTTCGTTTTTATTTTGAGATTTTGTGAAAGACTCTTCAAAGAATTTTACATCTGAAATAATGGAGCTATCTTTAGTCATTCTTTTGTTGAGGATAAATTCACCAAACTTTAAAAGATCTTCTGCTGTAGTGATAAGTCCGTATTTAGAGGAATCCTTTCTAAACCCTAAGGGGCCTTTATTTCTTTCTTGCCAGAAAGTATTTTTCATTCTTAGCGGTTCAAACAGCCACTTTGAAGAAAGTACATTTATATCAAGATTCGTTGCCTTTTCAAGAACAAATATTAACTGACTATATGCTCTGGTGTTATATGACCATATAGATCCCGGTTCAGATAGAAAATTAAAATCTACGTCTAAACCCGAAGTCATGGCAAGTAAATTTTTTATAGTAATTAGATTCTCTTTTGTCTCTTCAAGTTGAGTCCATTTTCCAATATGAGTACTAACTGAATCATTGATATTCAAGATCCCTCTTTCTTGAGCTATACCTATTAAAATTGATACCAAACTTTTTTGAATAGAGGCAACGTCCTCTTGACTTCTATTTTCGATAGTTCCATGTCGAAAAAGATTAAAGAACATAACATTCATTGGATTAAGATTTTTTTCAACCTTAAACTCTTCATTAACAATTAAATCCCCTCTTTGAGAGATAAGAAAACTTGTAGTTTCACTTTCAACGAGGTATTCAAATAAATCGGTATTTGCGGTAATTTCAGAAAAAGAGAAAGTAGAAATAACTGACAAATATACTGCAAAAGAAATTTTTCTAAATCTCATGGTAATTACATCTTATCAAAACGTGACAGTTAAAAAAAACGGCCAAAAATTGACCGTTTTTTTTGAATTAAAAAGGCTTAATTCGTTGTGATGGCCTTTATATTATTTGCGGAATACACTCTAGGCGCTGCACAGTCAGCTATCTGTTCAGGCATAGAGCCACTCATCATGGCGTTCATCCTTGCATCCCTATATTCACCATATTCCTTCATAGTACTAAACGAAATATTTATATAGTAATCAGTAGAGTTTTGAGTATCTGAACCTCCTCCTGCCCACCATCTCCAAACTCCACCATTATGACCTATTCCATCGAGAAACTTATTCCATTCAGTATCATTTGCCCTAAGGTCAGAAACACTCTTTCCATCTTTAAAGTTGCAACTATGAAAAGCCCAATATCCAGTATCTCCTTCAACAAGCTGATTTGCCGGTCTTCTTGCTTCAAAAATATCCCAATGACTCCAAGAAGCACAACTAACTAGGTTTTGCCACTTACCAAATACCTTAGTTGCATTGACATTAAACCAATCCAAAGAGGCACCCATATCACTATTATTTGAGGTAAAACCCGCCCAGAAAAGGTCATACCCACCGTCATTGTCAGCAAATAAAGTTGGGGTGAGAACCCAGCCTTCATAAGGAACAGGATAATCAAGCGCATACCAATCTTTTTTGACCATGTTAAGAACATCCTCAACATCCTTACCATTTTGTAAGTTACATTGAAGCACCTCACCTGTATAAGTTGTATATGACTGATGATCATCAGCCATAAGAAAGTTAAGAGATATAAAAGCAGATATAAGTAAAAGAATTTTTTTCATTGTTTTCTCCATTTTTAGTTTGATTCAAAAGGTCTATTTCTAGCATTAAATACAGAATAAACTCTGGGGTTATCACAAGATAGGATGCTTTCAGGTCTTTCAGTCACACCCCAAAAAGAATCATCTTGAATAGATCCATACTCTTCCCAAGAATTAAAAGAAATATTTAAGAAGAAATCGCCTTCAAAAGAGTTTGAAGTGCCTGCTACGGGAACCCATCTCCAAACACCGCCGGTGTGACCCAATTTATCCATATACTCATTCCAAGATTTATCATTTTCTAATAAATCTTGAACTGTATTGCCGTCATTCAATGAACAACTTCTGATTGCCCAAAAAGTATTTTTACCCTCTTCAAATTGAACCTTCGGAGTTCTTGCTTCAATTGCCATGTAATAACCTTGTGATGCGCAGTCTGTAAGAGACTCCCATTTAGCAAAAGTCTCAGAAGCTTCATCAGAAAACCATGAGTCTTGAACAATACCCATATCCTTATGGTTATTTGTAAATCCAACCCAGGCTACATCAAAACCTAGCTCATCACCAGACCTCAAAAATGGTGTTAGGTAAAAACCACTGTAAGGTACAGACCAGTTCTCATCAGCATAGGGATTCAAATCATCTTTCATAAAAGAAACTAAATCATCAAAATTTACTCCCTCTTTGTAATTACATTGATAACCTTCCATTCCATATGAAATAACATGGTCATCTGCAGACAAAGACCCAAAAGAGAGACTAAAAACTATGCCGAGTATTAAGTTAAATTTATGCATTTTTTATTCAAAATCTTTAGTTACAAATTGCTCTAAATCAGATGCAGAATCATAAACTCTAGCATTGAATAGAAGTCGACTTCCTGTCCATTTCACCACTCCATCTAAAGTTTTTTGAAATCTTAAAACCGCTTTATTTGAAGCAATTTGATCCTCCCAAGCTTCCAACTCGGCAATAGATTTATATCCTACTGTCAGCAGGTGAGTTGTTTCATCTGCACCAAAAGC
>Ga0208127_1001152_pt1 | contig 13372 bp, 18 predicted proteins | sample ETNtaG_6_FD_185751 | JGI IMG/M metagenome (GOLD analysis project Ga0208127, IMG submission 185751) | Marine microbial and viral communities from oxygen minimum zone, Eastern Pacific Ocean - ETNP201306SV45 (SPAdes) (version 2) | ecosystem: Environmental > Aquatic > Marine > Oceanic ...
AGTGAGCTGGCGATCTGCCCGGCCACTGCCGTGCAGATTGTGCGGCACATTGATCCCAGGGAGTATCCGGCGCTTATTGAGGCGGCATCGCAGGTGCGCCGCGTGCAGGTTATCCATATCGAAGACGAAGGAGCGCTGGCGCTGGCCGCGCAGTACACGCCCTATGTGGATGCATTTTTGCTTGACTCGGGCCGGACCTCCGGCGCGGTGCCGCAGTTCGGCGGCACGGGTGCTACCCACGACTGGAGCATCAGTGCCCGCTTTGTCGCGCAGACGGCGTTGCCGGTTTATCTTGCGGGCGGCTTGAAGAGCGCCAATGTCTACGACGCCATTACCCAGGTCCGCCCTTTCGGCGTGGACCTTTGTACCGGTGTGCGGACCAACGATCAGTTGGACGAAGGTAAGCTCAAGAGCTTCATGGAAGAGGTCCGCCGTGCCGGCGAGGCCCTGAGAACATAAGCGCGTAAATCCATGGCCGGGTTTATGTTGCGATCCCTGCGTAGATCACCAGCATCAGGCACACCAGTGGCGTGATGGTGCAGCGAAGCCGCCAATAACCCTGGCTGATCAGATCAAGTCTTTGCTGGCGATAATCCAGAAGCAATTGCGCTGCAAACAGCACCGCGAGCGCCAGCACCCCGGCCGGGCGCTGAGCCCATAACGCCAGGGCGAAAACGGCGAGAGCAAAAACGTTGCTGCCCACCAGAGACACGGTATCAGCGCGTGACAGGGCGCTCCCCCATTGTGCTCCCGCCATGAACGCGCTGATGACGACGGCGTAACTCCAGAGCCAGATGTCGGGCGAGGTGCCGGGCAGGGCAATCCAGCCTGCTTTCATTATCGGCGCCATGACGAAGGGAATCACCCCAGCAAAGGTGAGGGTGCGAATGATGGCAGGGGGGTGGTCGTTCACGCTCTCTCTCGTTTGCATCGCTTGGAGCAAAAGCGTACCTCATTCCAGCAGCGCTGCCATTTTTTTCGCCAGCGAAAGGGTCGCTGACACGTCGGACAGATTTTTTCGGGCAGATCTTGCTTGCGCACGGAGGGTGGGTTGCGGTTAACGAAGCTCGATTATGAGTGAGAGTCTGCCGATAGATTGTCAATTGCCACCCGACGCGGCAGTGCTACATTAATACCACTCACGCCAAGCGTAGCTTCGTTATGCCTCACCCCGTTACTCCCGAGATCTCGAATCTTGATCAAATCGCTGATGATCAGTGGCAGTCTCTGGCGGCCGCGGCGCAGGACCGCCATCATGCCTGGCACACGCCCACGTTGGGTAATGTGGGAGAGGGGATGGCGCAACTGAGAACGGTTGTCTTGCGCTCCGCTGATCCCGGCACGCGTATCCTGACCTGCCATACTGACAGTCGTTCACCCAAGATCGTGCAGTTGGCCAAAGACCCCGGGTTTTCCTGGCACTTTTATGATCGCGACGCAAAAATCCAACTGCGCGCCTACGGTACAGCCTGGACACATCAGGGGGATGCCCTTGCCAGTCAGCGCTGGCAGGCCGGCGCGTGGCGCAGTGCCCAGTGCTACCGCACGCCCATTGCCCCGGGGGAGGTCTGTACGGAGGACGATCTTGATATCGATGCGCCGGTAGACCCTGCCACGGGCGAAGAGCACTTTGTCGTGCTGGCCTGCGAGATCGATACCCTCGACTGGCTGTTTTTAAGAGTAGAAGGGCATCGCCGCGCCCGTTTCCTGTGGACGGAGCGGGGCTGGCAGGGCGAGTGGATTGCGCCCTGACCTCGTGACTCGCCGTTTTGGCATTCAAATAGCCGGATCTTCGTGAAACTGGGATTGCGCCCATCAAAAACTGGCGCTTGGCATCACGCGAGTTGGGAAAAATCCTCCTCATAATAAGTAAATCTGATGATAAGTAAGAGAAATGTCTATTGGTCTGACCTAAGACGTTGCGGTAACGTCCCCCTCACCTCGGGAGTCGGGTACCTTTGATTTCGAGGTCGGATTTAAACCAATCACCCAAAATGGGAGACAGAGGAAACAACAATGCTGAAACGTAAACTGATTTACCCGGCGCTCGCGATGGTCAGCGCTGCGGCTCTTTTGGTGGCAGGGCCTGTGCAGGCCTGGCAGCCAAAGAAGCCGGTTGAGTTCATCATCATGGCTGGCACCGGCGGAGGTGCTGACCAGATCGCACGCCTGCTGCAGGGCCTGATCGAAAAGAAGGGCCTGAGCTCACGGCCGTTTATTCCGATTAACAAGCCTGGCGGTTCAGGCGCCGAAGCTCTGCGCTACATGCAGGACAAGGCGGGTGATAACCACACCGTCATGATGACTTTGAACAGCTTCTACACCACACCAATCATCCAGCCTGATCTGGGCGTCGATCCGACCAAATTCACGCCGATCGGCCTGATGGCGATGGATACCTTCCTGTTGTGGGTCCATACGGATCGCTCCGACATCACCGATCTGGACAGCTACGTTTCTGCCGTGAAAGCCAAGGGCCTTGACTGGAAAGTTGGCGGCACCGGTTCCGGCCAGGAAGACAGCGTGCTGACCGCGATGATGGAAGCCGAGTTTGATTACAAAGTCACCTACATCCCGTTCCCAGGTGGTGGTACGGTGGCCAAGAACCTGATCGGCAAGCAGATCGATTCAACGGTCAACAACCCGTCAGAGCAGATGTCCTTCTATCAGGCGGGCAGCTCCAAGCCGCTGGTGCAGTTCACCGGTGAGCGTATGGCTGCTTTCCCGGACGTCCCGACTGCCAAGGAACTCGGTGTGAATATCGAGTACTACATGCAGCGTTCGGTCAACGGACCTCCAGGAATGGCGCCTGAAGCCGTGGAGTTCTACACCAATCTCTTCCAGGAACTCTTTGACAGTAAAGAGTGGCAGGACTTTTGCGTCAGCGACGGCTTGACCTGTGATGAGATGATCAAAAACGATGCACTCGGAAGTTTCCATGCCAACCAGTATGTTGCGCACCAGAAACTGATCGAGCAGGTAGGTGCCGCCGCCATCACCGGCGAGTAATCCGATCTGTATTCCGGGCCGGCTTCCGCTGGCCCGGACATTCCGTACAATAAAAGGTACAAAGCATCGCGCTGATCGCCCCTGCGGCGTTCGGCGCGATTGCGTTCTTGGCAAGAAGACAGGAAAAGGGGGGGAGCTAAATGTCGACACGTACAGCAGAGTTGCTGGCGGGTATCGGCCTGCTCGTCTTTTCTTTGGCGCTCATGTGGAGTGTTTACGCTGACGGCTTGACTATCGGATGGGTCGACGGACGTGGACCGGGCGCCGGCGTGTGGCCGTTCTGGCTGAGCCTCGGCATGGCGCTGACTTCTGTGTGGACTCTGGTTCGCTGGGCTCGCAGGACCACACCCGAAAGCCGAGACGAATCTCCCTACATCGATTCTGATCCGCTCGCGCTTGTTGCGACGTCCTTCATCGCGTTGACCGCGATGATCTTTCTGGTCTCGATCGTCGGGACGTACATCGCGATTGCCTTGTTTCTGGGCTTTTATATGAGGGTCATCGGCAAGCACTCCTGGGGCATGACCACTGTCTCGGTGATAGCGACGGTGATCGTCATCTACTTCCTTTTTGAGTGGCAGTTGACCAAGTACCTGCCTAAGGGTCTGCCTATCTTCGAGGACGGGTTTCTGTGGATAGATAATTTCCGTTGGGAATATCTGATGTAGTTACCGCTCGTGTAACCGAAAACCAAGACCGAAACCAAGAAAAGAATAGACATTACGAGATGGGAGAGATTGCAAACCTATTAGCCGCCGGACTGCTGCAGGCCCTTGAGCCGTTGAATCTCGGCATGATTCTCGCCGGGTGTATGGCGGGGCTTTTCATTGGCGCAATGCCGGGGCTGGGTTCGGTTAACGGTGTAGCGATTTTGCTGCCGGTAACCTTTCTGGTGCCGCCAACCGCGGCGATCATTTTTTTGGCAGCGCTTTACTACGGTGCCATGTATGGAGGCGCCATCAGTTCAATAACGTTGGGGATTCCCGGCGCGTCTACGGCGGTAGCGACGGTCTTTGACGGCCGGCCGATGGCGCAAAAGGGGATGGCCGATCAGGCCTTGATGGGTGCGGCAATAGCGTCTTTTATCGGCGGCACCATTTCCGTCGTTCTTTTCACCTTGTTCGCACCGCCGCTTGCAGAACTCGCGCTGAAGTTCGGTCCGCAGGAGGAGTTTGCCTTGATGGTGCTGGCCTTTGCGACTTTCATCGGGCTGGGCGGGGACGATATTCCCAAGACAATATTCTCGATTCTTCTGGGCCTCGTCATGGCTGCCGTTGGTTTCGACATCATCTCCGGCCAGCCGCGTCTTATCTTCTTTGACATGGTTGAGTTTCAGCGTGGCATTGGTTTTCTGGTGTTGGCTATCGGCATATATGGCATTGGAGAAATGCTGTGGACACTAGAACAGACCAGCGGCAAGGTTCAGATCGAAAACGTCAAGACCACCTGGTCGAAGTTCAAGGAAAACCTCGGACACATCAAAAAGTATTTGCCGACCACAACGCTAGGTTCGGTGCTCGGTTTTTTTGTGGGCACCCTGCCGGCGGCGGGAGCCACGCCTGCATCGCTGATGGCCTATGGACTTGCCAAGACTTTCTCCAAGAACCCGGACAGTTTCGGCAAGGGCAACATCTCAGGCGTCGCAGCACCTGAAGCGGCCAACAACGCGGCCTCAACGGGTTCCATGCTGCCTATGATTACTCTCGGTATTCCAGGATCTCCGACCACGGCCATTCTGTTGGGCGGCATGATTATCTGGGGACTGCGACCGGGACCGCTCCTTTTTGCCAACAACCCGGATTTTGTCTGGGGCCTGATTGGCTCGATGTACGTCGCCAACTTCGTGACGGTAGCGCTCAACCTTGCGCTGATTCCCCTCTTTGTTCGTGTTCTGGCCATGCCGTTCACGATCCTGACACCGATAATCTTCATCCTCTGCTTTGTGGGCGTTTTCGCTACAACAGACCGGATGTTTGATGTTTGGCTGATGCTGGTGTTGGGGTTGGGGGGCTACCTTTTGCGAAAGCTTAACTATCCGGTAGCGCCAGCAGTGCTGGCGATCGTGCTGGGCCCACTGGCAGAGCGCTCGATGCGTCAGTCGTTGATCTCAAGCCGAGGCGACGTGACCACCTTTTTTCATCCCGTTGAGCATCCGATTGCGCTGATCTGCATAATCCTCGCGATTGCTTTGATGCTCTATCCTGTCTTTTTGAACTATCGGCGCAAAAAAGAGCGCCAGGCTGCACAGTCGGGATAACCCTCAGGCCTTGCTGATTCTCTCGGCGTCAATGGTGTCAATAAAGACGTGACAGGCGCCCCGAATGGGAATACGTTCCTCCTGACAGCGTTTGATCCAAAACTTTCAGGGAAGTCCAAAAGGAGAGGGACATGAGCGACGAACTTTGGCAGTTGAGCGCCTGTGAGGCAGCGCAGGGGATCCGGGATAAAAGATTTACCGCAGAGGAGTTGGTGACCTCTGTTTCAGGACGCATTGCCGAGCACAATCCCAGGCTCAATGCGATCGTTCTGGATCTCACCGACCAAGCACTGGCCGATGCCCGTGCGGCAGATGCACAACTGGCGGCGGGGAAAACTACGGGACCGCTGCACGGCGTGCCGGTCACGATCAAGTCCAATATCGACGTCAAAGGCCAGCCCACCCCCAATGGCCTGCCCGCTCTGAAAGACCTGATAGCCCCCGATGATTCTCCAGTGACGGCGAATCTCAGAAAGGCCGGCGCCATTATTGTCGGGCGCACCAATACCCCTGAACTCTCGATGCGGCTCAACACCGACAACCCGCTGCATGGCAGAACGCTGAATCCCTGGGATGATGGTGCCAGTCCCGGCGGCTCCTCAGGCGGGGCATCGTCTGCCGGCGCTGCGGGGTTTGGGCCGATTCATCACGGCAACGACATCGGCGGCTCGCTGCGCTGCCCGGCGTTCAACTGCGGCCTGTCCACGGTCAAGCCCACCTTTGGCCGTGTGCCGGCCTATGTGCCTTCGGCAACGGAAGAGCGGGGTATCCTGGCGCAGCTGATATCGGTACAGGGAGCGATCTGCCGCGAGGTGCGTGATGTGCGCCTGGCGCTTGGTGTGATGTCAGGCGCTGATGCACGGGATCCATTATGGATGCCGGTGCCCTTTGAGGGGTGGCCGCAGGAGCCCGACCCCATTCGAGTGGGTGTCACGACCGAGTCTTACGGTCACCCGATGCATCCTGAGATTGCCGAAGCGGTTGATCGGGCCGCAGGCTACCTTTCAGACGCGGGTTACGCGGTAGAAGAGGCGACGACACCGTCCGTGGATGACTGTGCCAAGGCGTGGTTCAGGTACCTTGGCGCAGAGCTGGATGCGTTTTTGATGCCGATGGCTCGTGAGCATGGCAGCGAAACCATTCAGAAGATATTTGAGTGGTACTTCGAGATGGGCGAGACCGCGGATCCTGTGGATTATCGCCTGGGGGTCAAGAACCGGTCTGCGATGACGCGCCAGTGGAACGAATTTCTGGAAGAGACGCCTTTGGTGTTGGCGCCTTACTTTCTGCAGCCCACGCCGGACTGGGACTGTGATCAGAAAAGCCTTGCCGGCACCCGTGACCTTTTCAACTCGGCGATTTACAGCACCGGCATCAACTGGGTAAGCCTGCCTGCCGGTGTGACGCCCATCGGTATGATTGCGGGGCGCCCGGCTGGGGTGCAGATTATCGGCCGCCGTTACCGTGAAGACATGGTGCTCGACGCGATGGAAGTGATCGAGTCCCGGGTGGGGGTGCTGACCCAGACACTTTGGGAACAAGAGGCCTAAGTCAGAGCCCGTTTAGTCTGCCGCGTCGGTTGATGTGTTGAGGCGGCGGGTTTTAAATTCAGCCGGTGCCGTGAACTCGATCAGTTCCAAGTCGTCAGAACACGCCAATTCGTCGTGGACGATACCGGCCGGCTGAAGACAACTGTCTCCCTCGCGAAAAGTGAATTCCCCCTGACCTTCATAAGTGAAGCGGATCCAGCCTTTGAGGATGTAAATCATCTGGAACTCAAGATCGTGTACGTGCGGACCGGTGTGCGGAAACTCAGTCACGGGTTTCTTTACCCGGATGACGTGAGCGTTGTAGGCGCCGCCGGTGGCCTCATTAATGCCAAGATCCCGGTACTCAAAAAATTTGCGCAGTCCCTGCGTCCACTTGGCGTCGGCGGCACTTGAGGCGCAAAACTTCTGCGGTGGTGTCTTCATAGGTTTTCCCTGGCGAGCGGTCTTTGCCAAAGCATATCCTCAAGAACCCGATCGGTCGACTGCCTGGCAAGAGAGCGATAACCTCCTGAAATTAGTGGGAGTTAAATTCGACAGCTCTCTTGAAAAGTCCAGATGTGACCGCATGTTGAGGGTATGGAAAAAGATCAAACTTTCTCAAATGCGGAGCGGTTAACCCCCGCTATTCCGGCGCAGGCCATGATTCTGCGTGAAGCCGTGATGACGGCATATTCGATTACCGGCAACCTCTCAGCGGCGACGACACTCTGTTCCAGTCTCGTGGATGAAGATCTGCCCGGCGAGCAGCAGGCTTCAGCCGTGCTCAATCGGCTGCATCACATTGCAATGAGGCGGCCTAAGCATTAAACCGTCGTCATCGGATCATGTAGACCTTTTTTAAGGTTTTTGTGACCCGACAGTGGCCGCTCCAGCCGGCCGGAAAAAACGCTGCCGTATCAGGCCGGATGTCGGTGACCTCGCCGTCATCGCTTTCGTAGCTCGCCTCGCCTTCAAGAAAGTGGCAGAACTCGTCCCGCGTGACCTCACACCGCCAGTGACCCGGCGTGCATTCCCAGTAGCCGCACTCTGATGAGCCCCCTTCGCCCTTATGCAGTAGCACTCCTTGTGTGTGTGAGTTTCCGTCGAGCATCTGCTCGGGGGCACCCCAGTCCTTGAGGTCCTTTTGTGCCAGCGGTTCATGCAATACGGCGATCTTCATTTTTCTTCCTGTGGGTTCTTCGGGATAATCGGGCGTTCTTTACCTTGGCCGATATGGCGCCAATGGCGCGGGCGCAAGATTACCTTATCAGGAGGCAGCGGGAGTGGTTGGGATGAGTCAGGAAGAGGCGGACTTTTACGTGCTGGCGCACGAGCCGGGGCATGATCAGAAGGCATTGCCGCTGTGGGCGAGCGCACGCGAGGGACTTATCCACTTTGATGAAGCACCAGCGCCGGTGGAACGGATAGACCTGCCGGATCTGCCGGGCGTATTTCAGCTGCACAATGTACTTTCGTCAGAAGAGTGCGAGCAGTTCCGGCTGATTGTCGACACCCTGGGCTTTCATGACGATGCGCCGGTGTCATTGCCGCACAGCGTACGGCATATGCGCAATCTCAACTGGCTTGTCGATGAAAGTATCTGCGGCACCTTGTTCAGTCGGTGCCAACCTCAATTGACCGAGCTGATCGGCGGCGCGCCGAGCCTCGGTCTGAACGCTCGGTTTCGTTTCTACCGGTACCAGCCCGGCGACTACTTCAAGACCCACACGGACGGATCCTGGCCGGGCAGTGCGGTGGTGGATGGCAAGTTGCAGGTCGATGCGTTTGGCGATCGCTGGAGCCAGTTAACTTTCCTTTTGTTGCTGAGTGGAGACTACGACGGGGGCCACACCCGGTTTTACCCTGAGGGCGAAAGCGGCGAAGCGATCCCCGTCCATACACCGCTCGGCAGCGCGTTATGCTTTCCGCACGGCGGTCATCCCCAGCATTACCCGCATGCGGGAGAAAAGATCCGTCGCGGGGTCAAATACATCATCCGTACGGATGTGCTTTACGGGCGAACGCCCGAGTCTGAAAAATTCCAGCGCCGCTGGATGTACTGAACCTAAGGGCCGTAGTCGCGGATCACTTCTGCGACCCGGATCCGGTAATTGCGGAAGATGCCCCGGTCTTTCGCTTCGTTTTGTGCCGCCGCGTGTTCCAGGTGTTCGCGCCATCTTTTAACGGCGTCGAGATCTTCCCAGGTGGATACCGAAATGAAACGACCGCTTTGGGAAACACTTTCAAAGCGTTCAACACTGATAAAGCCCTCGATCTTCTCAACGTTCTCACGCAGCAGGCCCGCCAGTTCAAAGTAGCGGTCCTCATAAGCGGCATCGGGCTCAAACTCAAAAAGGACAACAATCATGACGGGTATCGGGATACGTTTATCCGGCGTTTTCCGCTACAGTGCAATGTCAGGCAGGTCAAAGTGTAACGCCAATACAGCCCGGCAATGCGACGACGACGCAGTACCAACTTTCTTCGGCCCGTATACCGTCTCGGGTGGCTGATTATCTGGAGTCTGTGGTTGGTAAGCCTTGCGTTTGGCATCCCGGCCATCATGCCCCATGATGATGTTGTCGGCTGGGGCTTTGTGACGCTGGCGGTCACAGCGTTTGCGTATCTGCTGCATCGGTTGTGGGACTGGCTGGTCGTCGGCCGCCCGCTCCCTGGCCGCGAATAAATCCCCCTGCCAGAGCTTCAGGATTTCAGGACATAAGGAGACAAAGAATGAGTCAAGATCCGATATTTCATAACTTTGATGAGGCGCCGACACACGTCGCTCCCTTCAGCCATGCAGTGGAGGTCGATGGGTGGATTCAGTTAACGGGACAGATGCCAACCGATCCCAACGATGACAGTGCGCCGTTGCCTGAGGGCGTCCATGCGCAGACGCGCCGTGTCATGGACAATCTCATCATTGTTCTGGAGGGCCTGGGTCTGGATCTTTCGCACGTGCTGTCGTGCCGGGTCTACCTGACCGAGTTCGCACGCGATTATGAAGTCATGAACCAGACTTACCGCGCTTACTTTCCTGCAGGGCGGTTGCCCGCGCGCACCTGTATTGGGGTCACAGGGCTCGCCCGTGAAGCACTCGTTGAAATTGATATGGTGGCCAGGCGGCCGGGATAGATCTTTTTGGAAGCTGATGTTGCGAGACTGAACAGACGAACTTGTTCGATGATCGGGTTATCGCCGCGCGGCGGTTATCATCAGTGCGCTGAGTACCAGATACCAGAACAGCGTCCACCACGGCATCGAAAGACCAAGGAAGGTCCACGAGACATCGGCACATTCTCCAGACCCTGCGAGCGCTTTTTGCAGTGCATCCGCTAAAGGCATGTTTGACAACATGAACTCCAGGCCGGGTCCGCATTCAGGTATCTGATCTGCGGGCAGGTTTTGCAGATAGATGTGCCGGCCGGCAACAGCCGCTCCCAGAATTCCAGCGAGTGCTGCGAGCGCAGCATAGATTTTGCGTCCATAACCGATCGGGTTATGTATTGCCCCGATGAGTGCGATGAGACCAAGGGACATAAAGGCGATTCGCTGAAAAATACACAGCGGGCAGGGATCAAGAAATTCCCGATACTGCAGCCAGTAGCCGTACCCCAACAGACTCGCACACGCGACAAAAGTGACGAGGCCTGCCAGACGAAAAAGAGGCGATGTTGAGGTCATGGAGAAACGCTTAGTAAAGCACCATCAAGTGGCGGTTATGCGAACAAAAGCCCCCCGGTCCGGTAAAGAGAGCGCAAAGTTCGGCTTCAAAGAGAAGCTGCGCATCTGCCAAGCAGCCGACTTCGGGCAGCGTTATTTGGGATCGGCACACACCCAACCTGGCGGGCGTTTTACGCCGTGGCAATAAACATAGTCGCCACTGGGCTGCTGCGCCAGGGTTTGACACCCTGTCAGCGCCAAAGCAGTAAACAGCAGGAGTGCAGCGTTGGCCATTCGACGGGTCATTTTCATATCAGCGTCTTCCTGAGCATGTCCATCCGGTAGAGTGGGAATTGGGGCTCCCGGCGCAGGAGACGATACTCCCGTCAACGGGAGTCGTAGCATTGCAGCCACCTAGACATGCTCCCAGCAACCCACTCATCATTATTAATTTCAAAAGTTTACCCGCTCCGGTGTGACTTAAAAATGAAGTTTTGTTCACATTACCGGTTGCGATGTCTTTGTGATGGCCAAAAGACGCTCGTCGCTTTGAGAATTTGATGGTTGGTGGCATGATGCTTTCTTATCCTGTCATCCTGTCAGGCCATACAAAAGCCCGTCTCGTACAAGATATGCCTGGATGACTTGTTAAATTGACGACGTAATCCCACATCAACGAACGATATTATGCTGGCTGTCAGACAAACTTGCGCGCTGGGTTTCGCCCTCATGCTGTACGGCAGTCTCGCGTGGGGTTTGCCCGAATGCAAGGTGCCTCAGGGTTTGAACTCAGACGATGAGGCAAACTACTGCATGATTCATACCTTCCGCAACGCCTGCCTGATGCGCAAGGGATATGACCTCAGCGGGGAAAACTGGACGGTGATGGTGTCAGATTACGAAGACTGCACGATCAGGGGCTGTGAGCAATATCTGAAAGAGGCCGGGAGCCTGTCCGAAGCGCTGTTTGAAAAAGCCTGCAACTTTGTTCAGTTTGATCGCGGCAAATAAGCGCAATCGGTAATCAGGTTCGCAGATAGGAAGCGCCGTTGACATCAATGATTGTTCCGGTCGAGAACTCTGCACCGGAAGAGGCGAGAAACAGCACCGCGTGAGCCACTTCTTCAGGTTTTGCCACCCTCCCCATGGGGCTCTGGTTGCGTACGGCATCGCCCCCGGGCCCGTCGAGGACTGCACTCGCCATATCGGTCTCAACAAAGCCCGGTGCTACCGCCCCGACAAAAATGCCCAGCGGGGCGAGTTGTTGCGCGAGTGATTGGGTCAGCGCGTTAAGGCCAGCCTTGCTGGCGCCATAGGCAGGACAGCGCGGTTCCCCGCGAAAGGCACCGCGCGAACTGACGTTCACGATCCTGCCACCGCCGGATTCACGCATATGCCGGACCGCGTGCCAGCAGAGGTTCGCCGGCCCCGCGAGATTCACCGCGAGTGTCCTCTGCCAATGGTGTTGCCAATCCTCGTAGGACACCTCGTCTACCGGATGTGCCTCAAAGATGCCGGCGTTGTTTACCAGGATGTCGATACCCCCCAGTTCAGAAACGGCTTCAGCGACAAGCCGTTGGGCTGCGTCGGGCTCCGCGACATCACCGGCACAGAGGATATGACCTGTCCCGGGCAGTTCGGCAAGGGTGGCCTGCGCCGCCTTGAGGTTGGACTGGTAATGCACCGCCACCTGTGCGCCAGCACCAGCAAACTGAAGCGCGATGGCGCGGCCGATTCCCCGGGAGGCTCCGGTCACCAGGACTTTCTTTTCATCAAAGCGCATCGGTCAAGAGTAGCGCAAGTGGTTATTCGGGAGAAGGGCGTGCGCGCGTCTTTTGTGCGGTGAGCCATCCGCCCGCGATGATCGCGATGACGCCCAGGGTGGCAAGACCGTCCAGTGTGTCACCCCAGAAGACATAACCCAGAATGACGGCAAACGGGATGGCCGTGAAGAAAAAGGGTGCGATAAAGGTAATTTCCCCAAGGCGCACCGCCATAATCATCAGAGGAAAAGCGGCACTCACCAGCAGGGCGGAGACCAGGATGCCTCCCGCCATCCTCCAACCGAAAGACTGCCACTCAAAGACGCTGACAACTCCGGCACCGACGGCAACGACCAGCACGGTAATGAACGCAACCTGCAATGGGTGAGCCGAAGGCTCAATAAAGCGGGTTGAGATTTCCCGCAACGCACTCGCCGCTGCGGTCGCAACCGGCAGCAGCAGCAACAGACTCCACTCCGTTCCCCACGGACGGGTAACGCACAGTACGCCGATAAAGCCGATGAGCACCGATACCCAACGCCACAGTGAGTTGGCTTCGCGCAGGATAACGATGCCGAGCAGCGTCACCATAATGGGTGAGGTCCAGGCGAGCGCAGCAGCGGTGGGCAGCGCGATGAACTGCAGTCCGAAAAGCCACAGGCTGGTCGACAGTAATTCGCAGCCGCCCCGTACGAGCGACCAGGGTTGTCTGAGACTCGGCAGGGGAATGCGCTGATTGTTAAGTACCAGCGCGACGCCCAGAATCAGCAGAATCACCAACGCCCGTACGAAGATGAACTGTGACGGTTTGATCTCTTCGAGCAGCCCCTTAACCAGCGCATCGCTGGCAGTAATCGCGGCCATGGCGAGTACTACGGCACCCGCCGCCCTGGCATTGTGTCGAGCTGGTGTCACCATGGTGGCGGCCTACTCTAAAGAGGATAGAGCCTTGGGGCTACCCGATCGGAGCTTCCTGGCGTATAGGGGCGGGCCTTTGAATGTGTCTTGACGACAGCCTGTTCACGGACCAAAGATCACAGTAAGGTCGCTAAGCCACGCTAGGAGACCGCCATGTTGAAGAAACTGATTCGCACACTAGGACTGGTTTTGGCGCTGTTGCCGGTGACCGCCGTATCGGCGGACAGTCCGGC
>Ga0208127_1001153_pt1 | contig 13370 bp, 11 predicted proteins | sample ETNtaG_6_FD_185751 | JGI IMG/M metagenome (GOLD analysis project Ga0208127, IMG submission 185751) | Marine microbial and viral communities from oxygen minimum zone, Eastern Pacific Ocean - ETNP201306SV45 (SPAdes) (version 2) | ecosystem: Environmental > Aquatic > Marine > Oceanic ...
CGGAATCAGCAGCTCAGAAAGCTTAAGAAGCAAAAGACCTTACGTAATCATTGGCTGTTTCACAGTTGGTATGCTTGTAACTCCACCTGATGTTATTTCTCAGTCATTACTGGCCATACCTGCCTGGATATTATTTGAATTGGGTATTGTGATGGCCAACCTATTTGTTAAGAAGAAAGAAGAAAAATCATAGCTCAAACCAGAAAGTAATCGGGCCCTCATTAACAAGGCTTACTGACATCTCCGCTCCAAACTTTCCCGATTCAACTCTTTTAAACTTGCTTTCCAAAAGTTCCTTAAAGTCTGTAAACAATTCATGGCCTGTTTCAGGATCAGCTGCATGTGAAAAACTTGGTTTAGTTCCTTTTTTTGTTCCAACAGAAAGGGTCACTTGTGGAACAATTAAAATGTCATTATTGGTTTCAATAAGGCTGAGAGCTACCTTGTGATTTGAATCATTAAAGATTTTATAATTTAGTAACTTTTCAGAAAGTGAATTTAAAGTTTCAAGATTATCATCTTTATCAAAGCCTACGAATACTAGAACTCCCTGTCCGATCGAACCAATTACTTCTTCCTCTACTTCTACAGAAGCTTTGGAAACTCTTTGTACAAGTAACTTCAATCAGGTTAATTTTCTAAAGACTCGTCCCATTTTCCTTCAGAAGCCAGCTTATTCATTAATGCTCTATGGGATAAGGCATCTTGAGCTAATTGAGCATTTTCAGATTTACCCATCCAAGCCTTAAGTGCTGGTTGTTGCAAGGCTCTTCCATAGGAAAAACTTAGCTTCCAAGTAAATCCTCCAATTTTATTCATAGCATCTAAGTGTGCAGTAGCATCAACATCAGATTGTCCACCGGATAAAAAAGTAATCCCAGGTAATTCACTAGGAACATTTGCTTTTAGGCATTCAACAGTTTTTTCTGCGACCTCATGGATATCAGCTTGATCAGAGGCACTTGCGCCAGAGGTAACCATATTTGGTTTCAATATAGTGCCTTTTACGTCAACTCCTTTATTTGCTAGGTTCGAAAATAGAGAATCTAAACATCTAGCCGTTGCATCAAAACAAGCTTCAATGGAATGTTCACCATCCATTAAGACTTCAGGCTCAACCATAGGTACCATGTTATTGTCTTGAACAATTTTTGCGTAATCCGCAAGCGCCTCCATATTTGCAGAAATGGCCCCAGTCGAAGGCATATCATTACCTATATTTATAACTGCCCTCCATTTGGTAAATTTAGCTCCAAGATTGAAATACTCTTTTAATCGCGCATCCAATCCTTCAAGACCTTGGGTTAAGCTCTCTTCTGAATCTCCAATTTTTTCTAGACCTTTATCGACCTTAATGCCTGGAAGAGCACCCTGAGCTCTAATTAAATCTACCAAAGACGTACCATCAGCAGCATTTTGACGAATAGTTTCATCAAATAGAATTACTCCCCCTATATTGCCTCTCATTCCATCTGCCCTGAAAAGTAGCTCACGATAGTCTCGACGATTTTCCTCGGTTGAGTCCACTCCAATCGAATCAAAGCGTTTTGTACATGTTGGATTACTCTCATCTGCAGCCAATATGCCCTTACCATCTGAGACTATGTAATTAGCGATTTCACTTAAACTATTTAGTTGCATTTTTTTCTCCTGTAATCAGTTGATATTATTTTCGATCAAAGCCTCTATGGCTGGTAATTTTCTGCCTTCCATGAACTCCAAAAAAGCCCCTCCAGCGGTTGAAACATAATTCAGCTTACCTAAGACACCTGCTTTTTCAGCAGCTGAAATTGTATCTCCTCCACCAGCAACGGAAAAAGCCTCTGAAGAAACAATCATATCAGCGATGTGACAAGTACCCCTATCAAACGGTTCCTTCTCAAAAAAGCCTAGAGGTCCATTCCAAAGGATGGTTTCAGCTCCTTCAATCAAAGACCTCAAGCCATTAAGGAAATCAGTCGAAACATCATAGATAGCCTCGTCATCAGCAATTTCGTTTATAGATGATATTCGACTAGGCCCATCAGGGCTTTTGGATACAACAACCGACTGAGGTATTACTATATTGGGGTTTTTTGATATCTCTTTAGCTTCATTTAGCATGGTCTCCTCCACAAGAGACTTGCCAATATTATATCCTTGCGCAGCAAGACAAGTGTTGGCAATACCACCACCAAGAATAACTTTATCAACAGAAGTTGCTAGAGAAGCAATTAGATTGAGTTTTGTTGATATCTTGGCACCTCCCAATACAGCGACTGAATTTTTAACTTCATTTTTAACTTTTGATAAAGCGTTTAGCTCTTCATCTAGCAATAGACCTGCACAGGCCTCTTTAGAGAAAGTTATCACGCCTGTTGTGGATGCGTGAGCTCTATGGGATGTAGCAAAAGCATCCATAACAAATAAATCTGCTAGTTCAGATAATCTCTTAGATAGTTCCGAACTATTTGCCTTTTCTCCTATGTAAAATCTGGAGTTTTCAACAATACATATCTCGTCTAATCGGTCCAGCTGCTCCAACTCATCCAGAGAATACAGGGGGATAGTCCTATTCAGAAGATTGCCAAGAACATCTACCACTGGCTTAAGAGAAAAGTCTTCTTGAAATATATTATTTTCTTCAGGTCTTCCGAGATGACTCATAATTATCAGTGGAGCTCCCTGAGTCAAAATATGATGGATTGTGGGTAAAGACCTAAGAATTCTTTCTTGGTTTGTAACTACACCATTCTGGATAGGTGCATTTAGGTCAAGCCTAAGAAGGACTTTTCTTTTAGTTAAATCAATATCTTCAAGTTTCTTATATCTCATTTATCGAGATCAAGTTTCGAAATTATTTTTTCTTTAGTAAAACCAAAATGTTCGAAAAGGATATTGCCTGCAGCAGACTCTCCAAAAGTTTCCATACCAATGACATCCCCTTCTAAGCCTACATATTTTCTCCACCAGTCTGAATGAGAAGCTTCAATGGCAACCCTTTTGATATTTTTGCCTAAAACCTTTTGTTGATATTCTAAAGGCTGCAAGTCAAACCGCTCTGTGCAGGGCATAGAAACTACACGGAGAGGGGTTTTTCCTTCAAGTTCTTTAGCTACCTGCATAGCTAACTCAACCTCAGATCCGGTTGCTATCAAAACCATACTAGGATCATCTTTAGGCTCATAAAGAACATATCCACCTCTGATTATGGAATTAATTTGTGATTCATCTCTTTCAAAATTAGGTAACCCTTGCCTAGAAAGAATAAGGGCTGTTGGTTTGTCTTGGTTTTGTAAGGCGGCAAGCCAGGATATAGCTGTTTCAGATGTGTCACAAGGTCTCCAAGTTTCCAGATTTGGAGTTGTTCTTAAGCTAGTCAAATGTTCAACAGGTTGATGAGTAGGTCCATCCTCACCCACGCCAATGGAGTCGTGAGAATAAACAAGGATGGTCTGGATCTTCATTAAAGCAGCCATCCTTACTGCATTTCTAGCATAATCCAGGAATGTTAAAAATGTTCCGCCATAGGGTTTTATGCCGCCGTGCAGAACCATGCCATTCATGATGCCAGTCATTCCGAATTCCCTTACGCCATAATTAATATAGTTACCTGAAAAATTATCGGATCTGATTTCAACAGTTCCATCCCAATTTGTATTATTCGAACCTGTTAAGTCTGCAGATCCTCCTAATAACTCAGGAATAATTGGCCCTAAAACATTTAAAACTTTTTGTGAAGAGGTTCTGGTTGCAAGTTTTGGTAATTCCTTTTGTACGCTTTTAACGTATTCGTAAATTGCATCTTCAATACCTTCAGGCAGTTCCCCGGTGATAACCCTTTTTAACTCTTCATATTGTTCAGAATTTTCAACAGAATAGTCTTCAATTAATTTATTCCATTCTTCTTCTTTCAGAATTCCTTGGTTTTTAGCATCCCATTCGTCATAAATTTTTTTAGGGATATCAAATGGTTCATTTGTCCAGTTTAAAGTCTTTCTCATCTCAGCAATTTCTTCATCTCCTAATGCAGAACCATGAGTTGATGCAGTGCCTTCTTTGTTGGGTGAACCTTTGCCTATTAATGTTTTGCAGCAAATAAGAGATGGTTGTTCTAGATTGCTTTTTGCGCTTTTGATTGCATCACTAACTGCACCAGAATCATGCCCATCAATATCTGAAAAAACTTCCCAACCATAGGATTTGAACCTAGAGGGTATATCCTCCGTAAACCAACCATCCACCTCTCCATCTATAGAAATATTATTATCGTCATACAATACTATAAGTTTACCTAGACCTAGCGTTCCTGCCAGAGAGCATGCTTCATGCGAAATTCCTTCCATCAAACAACCGTCTCCAGTGAATACGTATGTCATATGATCAATGACCTCGTGTTTTTGGGTATTGAATTTAGAGGCTAGAACTTTTTCTGCAATAGCCATGCCTACAGCATTTGATATTCCTTGTCCTAAGGGACCTGTAGTTGTTTCTACTCCTGGAGTTATTCCATATTCAGGATGTCCGGCTGTTTTTGAATGAAGTTGTCTGAAGTTTTTTAAGTCATCGATAGTTAGATCATAACCAGTTAAATGCAACAAAGAGTATATGAGCATTGAGCCGTGCCCATTAGAAAGTACAAATCTATCCCTATTGAACCAATCGGGGTTTACAGGATTATGTATTAAGTGGTCTTTCCATAGAGCTTCTGCTATTTCGGCCATGCCCATGGGCATTCCAGGATGTCCGCTACTGGCTCGTTGAACGGCATCTGCAGCTAATATTCTTATGGCGTTTACTGATTGGGAGCTTGGGTTTTTACTCATTTTCTTGAGGAATAGTATTGTCGCTGAAATATAATTTCATGTATATAGTATTTGTTAAAAAACAAAGAAATTTTGAGCAAAATCAGTTGCTTTATGTAAGAATACGCCCTCTTTTTTTTACTTGGAGACATTTTTGTCAGAATACAAATTATTTACTTCTGAATCCGTCTCAGAAGGCCATCCAGACAAAGTTGCAGATCAAATTTCTGATGCTGTCCTTGATGCTATGCTAAAAGACGATCCAGACTCTAGGGTAGCTTGTGAAACCTTAGTTAAGGATAACTTGATTGTTTTGTCAGGAGAGATTACAAGCGCTTCACAGCCAGACCTTGAAGCTGTGGCTAAAAAAGTAATCTTAGATATTGGTTATGACAATCCAGATTTAGGCTGCGATGGTAATACCTGTGAGGTTATAAATGTAATAGGAAAACAATCCGAAGATATTGCCCAAGGGGTAAATGAAGGAGAAGGTGAAGATCCAGAGCAAGGCGCTGGAGACCAGGGCCTTATGTTCGGATATGCAACCAATGAAACTGAAGTTTTAATGCCAGCACCCATAACTTATTCACATAGATTGGTTGAACAGCAAGCCTTTATGAGAAAAACAAACAAGCTGCACTGGCTAAGGCCAGATGCCAAAAGCCAGGTAAGCTTTTTATACGGAAATGATGGAAAACCTGAATCTATTTCTGCTGTGGTCCTATCAACGCAACATGATCCTGAAGTGTCACCGGATGAACTTAGAGAAGGGGTTATGGAAGAAATTATAAAACCCGTACTTCCATCTAATTGGCTTAATAAAGATACAAAATATTTTATAAACCCTACAGGTAGATTTGAAATAGGTGGCCCCATGGGTGATTGTGGTCTAACTGGAAGGAAAATTATTGTTGATACCTATGGTGGGATGGCCAGGCATGGAGGAGGTGCTTTTTCTGGAAAAGATCCATCTAAAGTTGATAGGTCTGCTGCTTACGCAGGCAGATATGTTGCCAAAAACATAGTAGCTGCTGGACTAGCAGACAGATGTGAGATACAAATCTCCTACGCAATAGGAGTTGCAGAGCCAACCTCCATAAGCGTAAATACTTTTGGAACGGCAAAAATTGATGAAGACAGACTTTCTCAGCTAGTAAGAGAGAATTTTGATCTTAGACCGCGCCAAATCATAAACAAACTTGACCTCAAGAGACCCATATATCAGCAAACAGCAGCCTACGGTCATTTTGGAAGAGAAGAAAGTGCATTTACATGGGAAAAGACAGATAAAGTTGAAGCACTTCAAGGATAAAAATTATGAGCAAAATAGATTATAAAGTAGCAGATATCGACTTAGCAGATTGGGGAAGAAAAGAAATTGTAATAGCGCAGTCAGAAATGCCTGCTCTTATGAAACTTAGGGAGAGATATCAAAGCCAGCAACCCCTTAAGGGTGCAAAAATATTAGGTTGCATCCACATGACCATACAAACTGCAGTATTAATTGAGACCCTAACTGCTCTTGGGGCTGAAGTAAGATGGTCGGGCTGTAACATCTTTTCAACACAAGATCATGCTGCTGCAGCAATAGCTCAAGCAGGTATCCCAGTGTTTGCATGGAAAGGTCAAACTGAAGAAGAATTTGATTGGTGCATTGAACAAACTATTCTATGTGATGGTTCTCCATGGGATGCAAATATGATTCTTGACGATGGAGGCGACCTAACAGCCATGGCCCATCAAAAATATCCTGAAATTCTTGAGAATATTCACGGTATAACGGAAGAAACTACTACTGGAGTAGTTAGGCTCAATGAAATGATTGAAAAAGGTGAATTAAAAGTTCCTGCCATTAATGTCAATGACTCTGTTACAAAATCAAAAAATGACAATAAATACGGTACAAGGCACAGTCTAAACGATGGCATCAAAAGAGGCACAGACATGTTCCTGGCGGGCAGAAAGGCTTTAGTCATTGGGTACGGTGATGTGGGGAAGGGTTCCGCTCAAAGCTTAAAGCAAGAAGGAATGGTAGTTAGAGTCACTGAAATTGATCCTATATGCGCAATGCAAGCATGTATGGACGGATATGAAGTTGTATCCCCTTACAATGATGGAGTAAACAATGATTCCGAAGAATCCATTAATAAGATACTGCTTGAGGATACAGACTTAGTGGTAACTTCTACTGGTAATTATAAAGTTTGCGATAAGCATATGTTGAAAGCACTAAAGAAGGGTGCGGTTGTCTGCAATATTGGTCACTTCGATACTGAAATTGATACTCAATACATGAGAGATGAATGGTATTGGGAAGAGATAAAGCCTCAAGTACATAAAATATTCAGAGATACCTCACCGAACGATAATGTGAATCTTGATAGCGATGACTACATAATACTGCTCTCTGAAGGCAGACTCGTAAATCTAGGTAATGCAACTGGACACCCATCAAGAATAATGGACGGATCTTTTGCAAATCAAGTGCTTGCACAGATGTACCTATTCGAAAAGAAATTTGCACAAATTAATGATGATGAGAAGAAGCAAGAACTTATCAAGGTGGAGGTATTGCCAAAAAAACTAGACGAGGAAGTGGCTTCGTATATGGTTGAGGGATTTGGAGGCGTCCTAACCAAATTATCTTCTAAACAAGCAGAATACATTAATGTGCCAGAAGAAGGGCCATTCAAATCAGATATATACAAATACTAACTGATAAAAATTAAATGACGGATAACGTCATTTATTTTTATACTGTTAAATTAGGTCCATGGAAAAGATACTAGCCCATATAGACTAAGCTTTATGTCAAAAAATTATAAAACTACGAATCCTCTGTGGGGGGGAAGATTCAAAACAGGCGTTGCTGATTTAGCTCAATCTTTTTCGGCGTCTGTCGATGTAGATAAGAGGCTTGCCTTCGCAGATATTCAAGGATCTACAGGCTATGCTGAAGTTCTAAATGAGGCTGGCTTGATAAACTCTAGAGAGCTATCAAGTATTAAGAAAGGACTTAATCAAATTAAAAAAGAAATAGAGCAAGATAAATTTATCTGGGACCCTTCCCTAGAAGATGTTCACATGAATATTGAGTCTAGGCTCGTTGAAATAGCTGGTGCTGCTGCAAAAAAAATCCATACAGGCAGATCTAGAAATGATCAAGTTTCAACAGATTTAAGGCTCTATTTAAAATGCAGTATTGACGATATTTCAGATTTAACTAGAAATCTACAGAGTGCTATTCTAGTTAAGGCTAATAATTATTTCGGAACAATAATGCCCGGTTTCACTCACATGCAAATTGCGCAGCCAGTAACTTTTGGTCATCATTTAATGGCTTGGTATGAGATGCTGGAAAGAGACCTATCTCGATTGGCAGATACTAAAAAAAGAATGGACGTTATGCCTCTTGGTTCAGCTGCCCTATCTGGAACAAGATTTAAAATTAATAGAAGATTGCTTGCCAAAAAGCTAGGCTTCAAGGAAATTAGCAATAATTCAATGGATGCTGTAAGCGATCGAGATTTCGTGATTGAACTTGCATCAACCCTGTCAGTTTTAGGAATACATCTTTCAAGAATTTGTGAAGAAATTGTTGTTTGGTCATCAAGCCAATTCAACTACATCCATTTATCAGATGAAGTTTGTACAGGTTCATCAATAATGCCACAAAAAAAGAACCCTGATATGGCTGAACTTGTCAGAGGTGGTTCTGCTAAAACAATAGCTAACCTTGCAGGTTTATTATCTCTAATGAAAAATTTACCACTCTCTTATAACAGAGACATGCAGGAGGACAAGGTCTTTATATTTTCAAGTGTAGATTTTTCAGAAAAGAGTCTTGCTATTCTTACCCTCATTGTAGACGGCTTGGTACCAAATGAAGAGCAAATGAGAAAAGATTGCTTCAAGGGGCAAATAACTGCAACAGATTTAGCAGATTATCTTGTTGAGAAGAAGATGCCGTTTAGGGAAGCCCATGAAGTAGTAGGAAAAATTGTCTCACTGGCCGAAAAAAAAGGGGTACAAATATTTGAACTTGAACTCGAGGAGTTCCAAGAATACTCGAAATTAATCAAAAAAGATGTGTTGAATTATCTTGACCCCTCTAAGACGGTTTTAACCAGAACGCAACATGGAGGAACATCTCCTTCACAAGTTAAAAAAGCTATAAACAAGGCCATGAAAAAGCTGAGGAAGGGAAATGTTTGATGTCTCGTCAAAATCTATAACATTTATATTTATTATCCTATTGGCTTCTTGCGGCAATAAGGTTCCTCTTGTGCTGCCTGAAAGCGTAAATCAAAACCCCTACACCTATGAAAGGATTACATTTTAAGGAGGAAGTTCTTTTTATAGACAACTTAGCTGTTATCGACTTAGCAAGAGAATACAGCTCGCCGGCTTTTATCTACTCCTCAAGGGAGATTGAAGAAAATTTCAGTCGATATAAAGAAGGAGCAAGAGAGCAGGATCTAATTTGCTATGCTGTAAAAGCCAATTCGAATCTGAGTATCTTGAAGCTTTTATCTGATCTTGGCTCAGGTTTTGACGTGGTTTCTGGCAATGAACTTAAAAAGTGCCTCTTAGCAGGTGCTGATAAGAACAAAATTGTTTTTTCTGGAGTGGCCAAAACAGAAGAAGAAATAAAGTTAGCGATAGAAAGTGAAATTCTTTCAATCAATATAGAATCGGTTGGGGAACTGGAGAGGATTCAAGAAATTGCAAAAGAGCTAAATAAAAAAGTAAGATGCGCTTTCCGGGTTAATCCAGATATCTCAATTGGATCGCATAAATACATAGAAACTGGCTCTAAAAATTCTAAATTTGGACTTAGTAAAGAATCGATCCGTGAAATCTCAGTTGACACACTTAAAGATCCGAATCTAGAAATAATTTCCCTAGCCTGTCACATCGGATCTCAAATATCGGACGAAACATTAATTCTAAAAAGCTTAGATTGTATTATTGAAATTGCTGATGAACTGAATGGACTTGGCCATAATATAAGTCATCTAGACATTGGAGGTGGATTAGGAATCCAATATAGAGACGAAAATACAGGAAATCCCAGTATATTATTAGAAGAAACTAAAAAACGCGTTTCGGATAAGAGCTTTAAGATAATAGTGGAGCCTGGAAGGTCCATAGTCGGGACTGCAGGTATTTTGCTTGCTAAAGTAGAATATATAAAGCAGGCTGGTGATAGGAAGTTTGCCATAATTGATACAGGTATGAATGACCTGATTAGACCCTCTTTGTATCAAGCATGGCATGACGTAAAACCAATAGAACCTAGAAGGACAGAAATCGAGAAATATGATCTTGCTGGCCCTGTGTGCGAAACTGGTGACATTCTAGCAACTGAAAGAGAGTTAAAAATTGTTCCAGGGGATTTTGTGGCATTCATGGATGTTGGGGCTTATGGATCTGTAATGACTTCAAACTATAACTCTAGACTGAAACCTATAGAGATTCTTGTCACTGATGACAATGCTAAAGTCATTAGGAAGAGGGAGAGCTTTGATGACCTTATAGCATTGGAGACCTAATTTTATGCTGACAAACTTGCATATATATTCTGGTCTGGGGAACGTTATTGCAATAATTGACGCTATAAGGAGTGACTTATCTATAGATTCTACTCACGTTACAAATATTTGTTCTGTCCAAGGCATCAATTTTGATCAACTTCTTGTTGTGCTGCCTCCACAGAAGGCTGATATTGATCTGGATGTGAAAATCTATAATAAAGATGGTTCTTTGGCCTTAAACTGTATAAACGGAGCTAGATGCCTAGCCAAATTTATTAAGGATAATGATTTACTTGTCAAAGAGTGCTTTGATGTCCAAACAGATGGAGGTATATGGAATCTTGAGATCATTGACGATACTACATTCACTGCATCATTTACTTTCGTTGAAAAAGTAACAAAGTTGAGTTACGAGTACGACGAAAATGATATAAATCTAAGCTGCTTGGATCTTGGAAACCCACACGGAGTTACATTCGAGAGCTTGCCGCAAGGATCAAACTTTGTGGAATTAGGTAAAGATCTACAGAATTCGGATAATTTCCCTGAAGGAATAAATTTTGGAGTTGCTCAAATAATTAGTGAAGACGAGATTAATTTAAGAGTTTATGAAAGAGGTGCAGGAGAAACCTTAGCATGCGGAAGTGGTGCTTGTGCCGCTGCAGTATTAGGCATTATTGAGAAAAACTTAGTAAGCCCAGTAAAGGTCAACTTCAAACTGGGCAGTCTTTTGGTAGACTATCAAACTGAAAAAGAGCAAATTAGAGCTGAAGGTAAAGCTGAATTTTTGGAGATAAAGGAAATATATATCTAATGTCGAAAAAAACCATGAACCCTAAAGATGTAGAGGATTTTCTCATATTGAATCCTGATTTTCTCTCAGATAATTCTCATATCTTAAATTCGATAGAAATAGTGCATGAAACCGGCGGAGCTGTTTCGCTTATTCAGAAGCAAGTTGAAATGCTTAGAAAAAATTATGAGTCGACTTCTAGCAACCTACTTAAACTTTTAGATGTTGCTAAAACCAATGAAGAAATTTTTTCTAAATCAAAGAAACTAATTCTTGAGTTAATAACTTGCAGAAACCTCGAAGATATAATTTCAACTACTGAATCTTATTTTGTAGGAGAATTTGAAGCGGATGCTTGTAAATTGATATTCTTCAAAGAGAATGAAAATTTACCTAAAGGAAGAATTCTAGATGCGAAAGAAGCACATCAATATATAGGAAAGAAATACAATGCTTCAAATCTTTTCTGCGGACCTTTAGACAACAAAGAATCTGAATTTCTTTTTGACAAGAAAGCAAAGATTGTTGATTGTGTGTTGGTGCCTATCAAAAATATAGATTGTCCAGGAGTGTTGGCTCTTGGCTCAAAAAATGAAAATACCTATTCTGAAGAGAATGATTCCTTATTCTTAGAATTTATTGCCGATGCGCTTTCTAAGCTAATAGAAAGAAACAATTTCTAAATGCTTCTTAAACAAATTGAAAGCTTCCTGTCGTATTTAAAAAATGTAAAACAATACTCTAATCATACGACAGCTGGTTACAAGAGAGATCTTAATAAATTAATTGAATTCTTATCTGGTCAGGGAATAGATTCTTGGGAAGATGTAAAGGAACATGATATAAGAACTTTTATAAATTCTGAACGAAGGAAAGGATTGAGTCCTCGAAGTATTCAAAGACTACTATCGTCTTGCAGAACTTTTTTTGAATACTTGCTTAACGAAGGTGAAATTAAACTGAGCCCGGCTCAAAATATTAGCTCGCCGAAACTACCACAACTGCTGCCGAAAGCTATGGATGCAGATCTTGTCCAAAGACTTTTAGACTTTAAGCCAAGTGGAATGATAGAGGTGAGAGACAAGGCTTTAGCGGAGCTTCTGTATTCTTCTGGTTTGAGATTATCTGAACTATGTGCCTTAAATACTGAGGATTTAGATCTTAAGGAGCGCACTTGCATAGTTACTGGTAAAGGCAATAAAACAAGAATAGTGCCTGTTGGGAAAAAGGCCATACAGGCCTTGAGGGATTGGATGATGCATAGGGCTGATCTAAAAAGCTCTAAACAAACTGAAACAAAAGCAATATTTCTGAATAATAAAGGTAAGCGTATATCTGCCAGATCCATCCAACTCAGATTAGATAATCTCTGCTTAAAGAGAGGCCTTCCGGGTATCAATCCTCATATGCTCAGACATTCTTTTGCTAGTCATTTCTTGGAATCTAGTGGTGACTTAAGGGCCGTACAAGAAATGCTAGGACACTCTGATATTGGAACAACTCAAATTTATACCAAATTAGATTTTCAACATTTGTCCAAGGTATATGACAAATCTCATCCAAGAGCCAAGAAGGAGTCTAAAGATGGCAATTAAATATATTTCATTTGATCTTGATGATACGTTTTGGGATGTAATGCCAACAATCTATAGAGCTGAAGAGCTCACAACAGAATGGATTAAAGAGCACTATCCAGGAGCTGCTAAATTACTGGATTCTGAAAATATTATTAATCTGAGAAATAAACTACTTAAAGAAGATCCTTCTTTGCTTGTTAAGATTTCTGAACTCAGAACTAAAATTTTTTATGAGACTGGTTTGATGGCGGGATATGATGAAAGTGAGTCTAAATCACTGTCGATAAGTGCTTTCCAAATATTTATACAAGCAAGGAACGATGTAAAACTCTTTGACGGAGTAAAAGAAACCTTAGAAATTCTTCACAGAAAGTATTCCCTTGGCGTGATTACTAATGGCAATGCTGATTTAAAACAAATTGGATTAGATCATTTATTTACTCATATATTCTCTTCAGCTAATTCGGGTGCTCATAAACCAGACCCTAAGGCCTTCCAAGCACTGATAGAAGCATCAGGGCTTAAACCGGAAGAAATTTGCCATGTAGGCGATCATCCTCTTAATGATGTAAAAGGTAGCTTGGATTGTGGCATGAAGCCTATTTGGTTTAAAAACGAAGGCGCTAAGTGGCCTTACGAGGATATAGAAATTCCTGTATTTGAAAAATGGGAAGATTTT
>Ga0208127_1001155_pt1 | contig 13348 bp, 11 predicted proteins | sample ETNtaG_6_FD_185751 | JGI IMG/M metagenome (GOLD analysis project Ga0208127, IMG submission 185751) | Marine microbial and viral communities from oxygen minimum zone, Eastern Pacific Ocean - ETNP201306SV45 (SPAdes) (version 2) | ecosystem: Environmental > Aquatic > Marine > Oceanic ...
CATTCCGGCAGACGCCAAGGAGGTGGGAAACGTGTTGGCCGGGTGAAATATCCCGGCCAACACGGGCCCTTTTAAGAGTTTGCATGGAGGCGATATTTCACCACGTGCCTGTGCTGTCGGCGGAGGTGATTGAAGCGCTCCGACCCGCGAGCGGTGGACGGTATCTTGACGGCACGCTTGGGGGCGGCGGGCATGCGGAGATGATTTTGAAGGCGAGTTCTCCTGACGGCAAGTTATGGGGAACGGATCGTGACGAGTGTGCGATCGCGGCGGCGTCCAGTCGTCTGGCAGCATTTGGGGATCGGGTTGAGATCAAGAACGATTCCTATAGCAACGCGGCGGGTTGGGTTGCCGCGGGCACCTTGGATGGGGTGCTGCTGGACCTGGGCGTTAGCTCGCCTCAGTTGGATCAGGCAAATCGCGGGTTCAGCGTGCAGGCTGATGGCCCGCTGGATATGCGGATGGATCAGGCCCAAGTCTTGACGGCGGCCGAGGTGGTCAATACCTGGCCGGAGGAGGAATTGGCGACGGTCATTTGGAAATACGGTGGTGATCGGGATTCGCGTCGAATTGCCCGAGCCATCGTCCGAGCGCGCGTGGAGGCGCCCTTGGAAACGACGTGCCAATTGGCCAAAGCGGTCGCCAGTGCGAAACGGCGTGGGCGCCATAAGAAGCATCCGGCTGTGCAGGTGTTTCAGGCAATCCGCATCGCGGTGAATGATGAATTGGGCGAATTGACGCGCGGCATGGAGGGTGCGTTTGGATTGCTCAAGCCGGGCGGTCGGTTGGTGGTGATCACTTTTCATTCGCTGGAAGACCGGATGGTCAAGGAATTTGGTAACGAACACGCTCGGGATTATGATGTGCCGGGTGAGGTGGATGTACCAATGTTACGCGTGGACCGCGAGCCGCGTATGCGCTGGGTGAGTCGGAAGTCCATTCGGCCAACCGATGCGGAACTGGAGGCAAATCCGCGGGCGCGTAGTGCACAGTTGAGAGTGTTGGAGAAGATTTAACCCAAGGGGAAATATGAATCGTAAAAAGGGGAACAAGGCAGTACGGTTTGGTCCTGCGCTCAAGGCGGTTTTGATTTGCGTTGTCACATGTGGTCTCGGTTTGGGGTACGTGTGGCAGAAACAGCAGATCAATTCCCTCGGGCAGCAGATCAAGGAGAACGAAATCAAGCTGGAGGAATTGCGGCGTGAAAACAAACGCCGAGGTGATAATTTGGCTTACCTGATGTCACCTCAGGAATTGGACACGCGCATGCGGCAGCTGAACCTGGACTTGATGGTGCCACGACCCGAACACATCATGGTGCTTCAGGAACAGCGGGAATCCGCCCCGCAAACGTCGTCGACCGGTACGGAACCCATCCGCACGGCCAGGCGCTAACCCTCCTCTAGCCCGGAGAAATACGTGGAAGATAACAGGAAGAGCCTGCAGCGCTCGGCCAAGCGGTGGCTTTACTGCTTTGGCGCCATCATGCTGTTGTCCTTCAGCCTGCTGGGCTATCGTCTGGTGGATCTTCAAGTGATACGGCATGCGCAACTCAGCGATGCGGCCCGCGGCAATACGGTGCGCACTATCGTTCGCGAACCGCGGCGGGGAAATATTCTGGATGCCCGCGGCAACCTGCTGGCAACCAGTTTATTTGTCAAAACCGTCTGTGCCGATCCGGGCTTGATCGGCCCGTATGGTCCGCAATTGGCCGCCGCCTTGGCGCCGCATTTGCATTTGGATGTGGCATGGATTGCTTCCAAGCTAGAACCGAAATTGTTTCAGGGCGATTCCGGGCAAATGCGTACGAATCGTTATGTCGTACTCAAGCGGAAAGTGCCGCGTGAGAAATGGGAGGAAATTGCGGCGGATCTGAAGAAGCTCGATCTCGTAGTGGATGAATCCGGCCTCACTCGTAAACAACGCCAGATGCTGGCCAGCGTGCGTCAGTCTATTTTTGCCGACCGTAAGGAGGATCAACTCCGTGTGTATCCCGGAAACCGACTGGCTTCTCACGTGCTTGGTTTCGTAGGTGGAACCGATCATGACGGAAAAGAGGGTATCGAGTCGGTGTTGGATTCCCGGCTCACCGGCACCCGCGGTTGGCGGGTTACTGAAACCGATTCCCGCAAGCGTGAGGTGGTTTCCCTGCGCCATCAGGACGTCGCCGCCCGCAACGGATTGAACGCCCGTCTTACCATTGACCTTGGCGTGCAGCATATCGTGGAGGCGGAACTTGATCAGGCGATGCAACGCCATCAGCCGCAGGGCATCACCGCCGTGGTGGTGCGACCGGCGACCGGTGAAATTTTGGCGATGGCCAACCGACCGGATTTTGATCCCAACCGGCCCGGTGAATTCCCTGCCGCCAATCGCCGGAATCGGGCCGTGACCGATACGGCCGAGCCTGGCTCCACCTTCAAGGCCGTGACCGTTGCCGGCGCCATCAACGAACGTTTGGTTTCACTGGAGAGCCGGTTCGATTGCGAGAACGGCATCTTTTATCATGGCGGCCGGCCACTGCGGGACCATCACCCTTATGGGCGGCTGAGCGTGAAGGAGATCATTACCAAATCCTCCAACATCGGTTCCGCTAAGGTGGCCATGATGTTGGGCCAAAGCCACCTGCATCATTACATCCGGCGATTTGGGTTTGGGGAACGCACACGCGTGAGTCTGCCCGGCGAGGTATCCGGCACCGTGCATTCCTTGAAACGCTGGAACAAACTCTCCATCACCCGCGTGCCCATGGGGCATGAAGTGGCCACCACCCCCATCCAAATGGCGATGATGGCCAGTGCTATTGCCAATGGCGGAAAACTGATGCGGCCCATGCTGATGCGGCAGTTGGAAGATGAGGCCGGCCGGGTGGTGGTGCAATATCACCCCGAAGCCGTGCGACATGTGGTGACCCCGGAAACAGCCCGGCGCGTGACCGAGGCATTGAAGACTGTGGTGGAGCCGGGCGGTACGGCTCGCCGTGCGGCGTTGGAGTATTATAGTGTGGCCGGGAAAACCGGCACGGCGCAAAAAGCGGGGCGCGGCGGATACATCCCCGGCAAATATTATTCGTCATTCGTGGGGTTTTTTCCTGCCGACCAGCCCGCATTGTGTATATATGTGGCGCTCGATGAACCGACCGGGGATTACTACGGAGGCCTTACCGCTGCTCCAATCTTCAAGGCGATCGCGGAGCGGTCGGCCAGTTATCTTGGTGTCAAACCGGATCTGGTCGAGCAAGGCTCCATGGTATCCAACAGCGAAGGGCCATAAACCGTGAAATTAGCGGCACTGTTGGAGACTTTGTCGGAGGTGCAAACCACCGGCAATCTACCTGAATCCATCAAGGCTCTGGAATATGACTCGCGCCGAGTCGCGCCTGGTTCTCTTTTTATTGCGCTGCGCGGGGCGAAAGTGGACGGGCACCAGTTCGCCGCCCAAGCCGCCCAGCGCGGAGCTGTGGCCGTGGTGGCTGAGGAATCGCTGGTCTTGCCTGATACCTGTGCACTTTTGCGCGTGCCCAATAGCCGCGAGGCAATGGCAGATTTGGCGTCCGCATTTTACGGTCAACCGACTCGCCAACTAAAACTATTGGGCGTGACCGGCACCAACGGGAAAACATCCGTGGCGTTTCTGCTACGTCATCTTTTGGCGGCCTCCGGAAATCGTTGCGGCATGATTGGCACCGTGGAATACGATCTGGGTGAGCGCGTCGTGCCCGCTTCGCGAACGACTCCTGAATCGCTCGAGCTGCAGGCGTACTTGGCGGCCATGCGTGATGCCGGTTGCGAAATGGCCGTCATGGAGGTGAGCTCTCACGCGCTGCTGCAACATCGGGTGCGCCGATTGGATTTTACCGTCGTCGGCTTCACCAACCTGACGCAGGATCACCTCGATTATCACGGCGATATGGAGCAGTACTTTGCGGCCAAACGTCGGTTATTTGCTGATCACAATTTCGGCACGGCCGTGGTGAATGCGGAGGATTCTCACGGTCAACGTTTGGCTGAGGAATTTGCGGCCCAAACCGTGGGCGAAATACCAACGGCCGATCTTTCCATCGAGGTCATCGAGCTGGCACAAGCGCAGTCTCGTTTTCGCGTGGATGGCGTCAACTTTACCATGCCTTTGATCGGCCGTCATAACGTTTCCAATGCCGCCTTGGCCTTGGGGATGGTCCGGGCGTTGGGCGTGAATCTGGAGGATTGCGTGAAGCCGCTGGCTTCGGCGGCCCCTGTGCCCGGCCGACTGGAACCGATTGAGGAAGATCAACTGTTTGCGGTATACGTCGATTACGCCCACACGGATGATGCCTTGCGTCAGGTGTTATCTACACTGCGCGAGATTACCCCGGGCCAATTGCGGGTGGTGTTTGGATGCGGTGGAAACCGGGATGTGGGGAAGCGGCAAAAGATGGGCGCGGTGGCCGCCACGTTGGCCGATGCGGTGATGATTACCACGGACAACCCGCGCCGCGAGGATCCGGCGACGATTGCGGATCAAATTGCCGAGGGTTGTGCTTCCGTAGAAGGTGCCGGCTGGCAGATTGAGTTGGATAGGGAACGTGCCATTGACGAAGCATTGCGGGCGGCGGCTCCGGGCGACACGGTGTTGCTCGCCGGCAAAGGGCACGAGACCTATCAGGAGATCTATGATCTGGTGCAACCGTTTGATGACCGCGCCATGGCACGATCCATTTTGACAACCCTTAAAGAGACGCGTTGATGGAGCGGTCATTGCATTTTTTGCTCGAGGCGTGTTCGGGGGAAAGTGTAGGCATCGAACCGGCGCAGTTTTATCAGCGGGTTTGCACCGACACCCGCGCGGTACAACCTGGCGATTTGTTTATTGCGCTGCGCGGCGAACGCTTCAATGGCAATGCCTATGCGGCAGCGGCACTTCAATCGGGGGCGGTGGCCGCGGTGGTGGATGAGCCGGTGGCCGCAGTCTCGGTTTTGCGCGTGGCGGATGCCCGCGTGGCGTATGGTCAGTTGGCTGCTGCTCATCGGCGGGAGTTCGAGTTACCGGTGTTCGGGGTGGCGGGATCAAACGGCAAAACTTCCACCAAAGATATGTTGGCCTCCGTGCTGGGGGCTGAACGCAACGTGTTGCGCAGTGAGGCCAGTTTTAACAACGACGTGGGGGTGCCCGCGACCTTACTGAAGCTTGACCCGAAACATGAGGCTGCGGTGGTGGAACTGGGCACCAATCATCCCGGTGAACTGGCGCCCTTGGTGCAGATGACGGCGCCGGATTATGGGGTGCTCACGGGGATTGGTCGCGAGCATTTGGAGTTTTTCGGTGACCTGCAAGGCGTGGCACAAGAGGAAGGGATGGTGGCGGAGTTGTTGCCGTCTCGTGGAAAACTTTTCCTGTATGGCGATGGAGATTGGGTTAATCCAATCTGTCAACGTACCCAGGCTCACGTCATTCGCGTGGGCTTTGAGGCGGCTAATGATTGGCAGGTGAAGACCGTGCAGGTTGAAGAGAGCGGGACTCACTTTTCAATTCGGGCAGCTGAAGACTCGTGGAGCGGGGATTATTTTACTCCGCTTATTGGGCGCCATCAGGCCAGCAATGCCGCCTTGGCGCTGGCGGCTGGAGCATCGCTGGGCATGGATCGAGAGGCCATGGCTCGGGGATTGGCGGCCAGTCCGCAGCCGAGACAGCGATTGCAATGGGCCGAGAGCGGCGGAGTGCGTTGGCTGAATGATGCCTACAATGCTAACGCGGATTCAGTCCGAGCCTCGTTGGAAACACTGGGTGCCTTGAAAACGGCCGGCCGCCGGTTTGTGGTGTTTGGTGAGATGGCTGAACTGGGGGAGCACTCCGAGGACGCGCACCGGGAGGCTGGCGAATTGGCGGCCTCGGTGGCAGCAGGTTTGGTCGCGATTGGTCAATGGGCTGAAGTTACCGCCGAAACGGCGCGAGCCGCGGGGTTGAAGAGAGTTGAAGCCGTGTCGGATGCTCAAGGCGCTGCGAATGTGTTGCGAGAGTGGGTGCAGCCGAAGGATGTGGTGTTATTGAAGGCTTCGCGAGCGGCGAAGCTTGAACAGATTATGGATTTATATTAGCCCGCTAATACGGGTTGGGAGGATGTTTTATTATTTGAGTCAACTGCCGGAATGGCTGATGCACAATGGGCACAGTCAATGGGGGGATTGGCTCTCGCCACTGAACGTCTTTCAGTACTCCACCTTTCGCAGTGCTGGGGCGGCGGTGACGGCACTGCTGATTTGCTGGTGGCTGGGACCGCGAGTCATTCGTTGGCTGCAATATTTGGCAAACCAGGAGTACGAGGACATGGCGCGCGAAGGCGGCGGGATATCCGACGGGGTCAGTAAAAAAAACGTACCGACCATGGGCGGGTTGCTGATTGTGGCGGCGGTTGATCTTTCGGCCCTGATGTGGGCGCAATGGAACCCGTTGGTGACGCTTACGCTGCTTTCGATGCTGGCTCTATGTTTGCTGGGTTTTTACGATGATTACTCGAAGGTGACGCAGCAAAGCCGTGAGGCCGGATTGTCCGAGGGCGTCAAGTTGGTGGGGCAGATTTTTCTCGCGGTGTTCATTGCCGTGTACCTGTGGCGATTGGATGACACTCGGGAATTGATCACGGCAGTGATGGTGCCGTTTTTCAAGGATCCAGTTCTGGAGGGACCTTCCCACACCATGGTGTGGTCTGTGGCGGCAGTGATGGGGTTATTCATCACCGTCTCCGCGATTGTCGGGAGCTCAAACGCGGTGAACCTGACCGATGGGCTGGATGGATTGGCGATTGGCTGCACGTTGATCGTTTCCTTTGTGTTTTACATTTTTACATACATTGCCGGTAACGCGGAGATTGCGAGTGAACTGTATGTGCCTCATGTGCGCGGAGCGGTAGAGTTATCGGTCATTTGTGCGGCAGTGATCGGGGCAGGATTGGGGTTCCTTTGGTTCAACTGTCATCCGGCCAAGGTGTTCATGGGTGACACGGGGTCGCTGGCGTTAGGGGGCTCGTTGGGCATCATGGCCGTGCTGATCCATCAGCCTTTTGTCTTGGTGATTGCCGGCGGGGTGTTTGTGTTGGAGGCGCTCAGCGTGATGTTGCAACGGGGATGGTTTAAATGGACGCGACTGCGCACGGGCGAGGGACGGCGAATTTTCTTAATGGCGCCATTGCACCATCACTTCCAGAAAAAGGGCTGGCACGAAAACCAGGTGGTGATGCGCTTTTACATCCTAGGCATTCTGTTTGCCGTGCTGGCCTTGGCAACCCTGAAGTTGCGCTAGAATGAAGCTGGGGCCGGACAAGGCGGTGTGCGTTCTGGGACTCGGTCGAAGCGGGAAGGCGGCTGTGGAATGGCTGCAAACTACCGGCGCTAAGGTGACCGCCGTGGATGGCCGCGCCACGCCGGAACTTCAGGGATGGGCGGATCAATTGCCGGCGGATTTCGATTGCCGTTTGGGAGAACGGACGGTGTTGACCGATCGGTTTGACTTGACCGTGGTGAGCCCAGGTGTGCCTTTGGATCAACCACAGGTAGTGAGCTTGCGCGCCCGCGGTGTGCCCGTGTGGGGTGAGCTGGAGTTGGGCTGGAGCGCAGCACAGTGTCCGGCCATTGCGATTACGGGGACCAATGGAAAGACGACCACGACTGAATGGGTGACGCAGCTGCTGAGCGAGACGGGCCGCCAAGTTTTGTCCGCCGGAAATATCGGTCGACCGTTATGCGGAGTGTTGCCGAAAACGAGCAAGCTGGATGTCGTTGTGCTTGAGGTGAGTTCGTTTCAGTTGGAAACAATTGAATCCTTTCGCGCGAGTGTGGGCGTGCTGTTGAACTTGGCTGAGGATCATTTGGATCGTCATGGATCCATGGAAAACTATGTTCGCGCCAAGGCGCGTATCTTCGAAAATCAAAAACCCTTCGATTGGGCGATTATCCAGTTTGAGGCGTTGAAACAATTGCAGGCACTGGGCGTGAGCGTGCCGGGGAAAGTCATTACCTTCAGCGCCCGTACGCACTTTGCGGATGTGTATCTGGAAGGGAATCGGATCATCAGTCGGTTGCCGGGAGTGGAAGGTTCTGTGCTGGATGTGGCTGAATGTGCGCTGGAGGGGCTGCACAACGCCGAAAACCTTATGGCCGCGTGGTTGGTGGGGCGCGCTATGAAGCTGTTGCCGTCCGAGATGATACCGGTCCTGCAAACACTCCGCACCGGCGAGCACCGTTGTGAGATGGTGGCGGAATGGGAGGGGGTGCGGTTTTACAACGATTCGAAAGCAACCAATGTACATGCGCTGGAAAGTGCGCTGCGATCGATGCCGTTTGCCGAGGCAGCAGGCCGGAATGTTTGGCTCATTGCCGGGGGGCAGGGCAAGGGGATGGATTATCAGGCGGCCGCGGCGGCAGTGGAGAAACGGGTTAAGGGAGCTTGGTTAATCGGGGCTTCGGCCGGCGAAATTCAATCGGCCTGGAGTCCTTTTGCGCCTTGCAATTTAGCAGCGGATTTGATAAAAGCCGTAGCTGAAGCAGGGAGGAATGCTGCCCCAGGAGATGTCGTGTTGCTGTCGCCGGCTTGTGCCAGTTTTGACATGTTCGACAGCTACCAGCATCGAGGAGACCAGTTCCGCGCCGTCGTGATGGAATGGGTCGAATCGAGGCAAGGCGATTGAACGCCAAAGATCCTTGGGGCAACCAAGACAGCGTGTGTGATATTCACATGTTGTTGGCAAGTTTAGCACATTCGGTTTTACGCGTTCCCACTGCTCCATTATCAATGCGTGTCGCCTTGTTGGGCGCCACATAAAGGAGGAAGCCCAAAAGGGTTTCACACAACAAAGGAGGGTGTGGCAATGAAAGGTAGTAATCCAATTATTCCACCGGGTGCCCAGTTTGATGGGGCTCGGCGCGGACGTTCCAATATGCGAATGGCTGTGGTCGTGGTGGTGCTCATGCACATGGCGTTGTTTGCCGGTATTTTATTTAATGCCTGTAAACAAAAAGACGAGGGCGAAGCTCAAAAGGAAACTGAGAAGGAAATGGCCGGCATCGTGAACCGGCAGCCCGAACCGGCGCCCTTGCCTGAACCTTTGACTCCGGATCCGTTGCCGACCTTGCCGGCCCTGCCGAATGCGGGTTCCGAACTGCCGCCATTGCCCGCTGAGGGCAGTGCAGGCGTGCCCCCAGTGCCTTTGCCAAGCACCCCGGCGGTTCCCCTGCCATTGGCTCCGGCTCCATCTATTCCCAGTCCGGCTCTACCAGCTCCGGCTGTTGGCGGTTCGGAATATGTAATCGCCAGCGGGGACAACTTCTGGACCATTGGTCGTAAATTTGGCGTGAGCGCTAAGCAGATTGAGCAGGCGAACCCCAGCGTGGTGCCGACTCGGATGAAAATCGGTCAAAAAATTAATATCCCAGCGCCAGCACCGGTGGCCGCTTCGGCGCCCGCCGCGGCTCCAGTGGTGGATGATGGTAGCACGTACACGGTGAAATCCGGTGACACGCTGGGTCACATTGCCCTCCAACATAAGGTGAAGATTGCGGAACTCAAGGCGTTGAACGGCTTGAGTACGGATCTGATTCGGATCGGGCAAAAACTCAAGCTGCCCGCCGCGGCCCTGCCAGCGGGGCCGACTACGGGCGTGGATTTCCCGGGAGCCATTCCGCCATCCTTGCCGCTACTACCTTCCACCTCCGGGTTGGGGCCAGCAGTCAACCCGGAAGATGGTCTGCCGGTGGGTACTGGTGGGCCCGTGCCCACACCTGTGCCGGGCTTGTAATTTCAGCGAAACGGATTGGGCGTGGATTTCCGCGTCCAATCTTTTTGGTTTTCCGCAGACCGGGTCATGCGATACGCCACCAACATTCTGGCCATCTGTGTAGCGAGCCTGTTGGCGTTGGGGATTGTGATGCTCTACAGCGCGGGTATGGCGCAAAGTGGCGCGCGCTTTCTCAGCATGCAATTAGTGTGGGGTGGGCTTGGGTTGATCGCCTGTTTCGCTGCCACGGTAATGGATTATCGGGCATTAAAAAAAATCGCCTTTCCGCTGTTTGTATTCACGCTCATCCTGCTGGTGCTCGTGCTAATTCCGGGGATCGGGCTCAAGCTTAATGGAGCCCGGCGATGGTTTGATTTAGGCCCAATGAATTTTCAGCCTTCGGAATTGGCTAAGATTACCCTGTTGATGGCGCTTGCGCTCTGGGGAGAACGCCATGTGGTCCGGATGCGGGAGTTCAAGTATGGCTTGGCAATTCCGGGTGTGGCCATTGCTGTGACATTGGGCTTGATCTTTTGCGAGCCAGACTTTGGTACGACCATGTTGTTAGCGACGGTGTGTTGCATCCTCCTGTTTGTGGCGGGGGCCAACTGGAAATATATCGTTCCGCCAATGCTCGCTGGGGCGGTTGCCATCACGTTGGCAATTATGAACGACCCGGTACGCAGTAATCGAATCATGGCGTTTTTGCATCCGGAACAACACCGTGAAGGAACGGGGTTTCAGGCATACCAAGCCATGTTGGCCCTGGGGTCAGGCGGGGCGACTGGCTTGGGTTTGGGCAACGGCAGGCAGAAACTTGGGTTTGTGCCGGAGCATCACACCGACTTTATTTTCTCTGTGATCGGAGAGGAGCTCGGGGTGATCGCCAGCCTTGGGGTGGTGCTGGCGTTTATGGCGATCGTGGTGTGCGGGTTGTATATCGCATGGAATGCGCGGGACCGATTCGGTATGATTCTCGGCACGGGTATCACCTTTCTGATCGGATTGCAGGCGTTCATTAATATCGGGGTGGTAACCAGTGCTTTGCCGAACAAGGGATTGCCGCTGCCGTTCATTAGTTATGGCGGATCGAGTTTGGTAATGATGCTTGGGAGTGTGGGGATCCTACTGAGTATTGCGAGCTACTCTCGCACGGACCCATCGGAAACCGACGCGCCGGTCTCGCCGGATGAAGCTGACTGGGGCGACTCCGATTTAGTGCCTGAACAGCGAGAGCTGCTGCCGGATTCCACCTGACCCTGATGGCTGCTTCCCAACCTCATGTGGCGATTGCCTGTGGTGGGACGGGAGGTCACTTCTTTCCCGGGGTAGCCGTTGCGCGCGCGTTACAGCAGGAAAACGTGCGCGTCACCCTCTGGGTTTCCAACAAGGCCATCGATCAAAAATCGGTGGCGACCGTGCCGGATTTGGCGTACGTAAGCACTCCGGCCGTGGCGTTGGAATGGCGGCGGCCGTGGCGTTTTCTTTTCGGACTGCGAACAGCTATGAGGCAGGTGCGCGTGGCTATGATAAACGACCGACCGGCGGCCGTGTTGGCCATGGGCGGTTTTACCTCCGCGGCGCCGATTTTGGTGGGGCGTAAAATGGGGGCGGCCACTTTTTTGCATGAATCCAATGCCGTGCCGGGCCGGGCTAATCGGCTGCTTTCGCGATGGGCCGATGAGGTGTTGGTGGGCATGGCTCCGGCCGCCGAACGCTTTGGCAAGAGTCGGGCGGTGTTAACCGGCACGCCCGTGCGGGACGAATTTCGTGGATTAGATCAACGCGCCTGCCGCGAGACGCTGGGCCTTCCGCCGGATCAACCGATGGTGCTGGTGATTGGCGGCAGTCAAGGCGCGCGTGGGGTAAACCGGCTGATCACGGCCGCATCCTCTGATTGGCTTGGGGTTTCCCTCCTGCATATTTGCGGTGCCAAGGATGAGGCTGAAGTGCGTGAGGCGTATGCCGGGACGGCCCTTGATGTGCAGGTGCATGCATTTCTGAAGGCCATGCCGCAGGCCTTGAGTGCGGCCACCGTAGCCGTGAGCAGGGCCGGGGCTTCCTCAATTGCGGAGCTGGCCGCCGCGCGTGTGCCCGCAGTGTTCATTCCACTGCCCAATTCTGCAGATGATCATCAACGAGCCAATGCGGCAGCGGTGGCCGCGGCAGGGGGCGGGCAGGTGTTGGAGCAACATGAAACTTCTCCCAGTGAACTGGGCGACGTGGTGCAGGATTTGGTGGAGGACGATCAAGCTCGGACGAACATGGCTGATGGCATGGCGGCCTTGGATCGACCGGAATCGGCGGCGCAAATTGCTGATCGGATTCTGCGCCGATTGTGAAGAAAGCCGCATGGACAGGCCGTCGATGGCGGCGTAGGAAAGGGTCTCTATGAACCGTTTATCTCGCGAACAGGTGGAGCAATGGCTGGCGACTGCGCCGCCGAAAGCTTCGGTGTACCTCGTGGGTGCGGGCGGCTGCGGGATGAGCGGGCTGGCGCATTTGTTGTTGGATCTCGACTTGGCGGTTCAAGGCTCCGATCTGCGTGATCATGCCGGCTTGCGGTTGTTGCGCGAACGTGGGGCGGTGTTGCATGAAGGGCATGCCCCGGAACAGTTGCGCGCGGCCCAGCCAGACTTGGTGGTCTATAGCTCAGCCATTCGCATGGATAATCCGGAGCTGGCGTTGGCCCAGCAGCTGGGTATTCCACTGGTGCGTCGGGCGGTGTTATTGGCAGCTCTGGCGCATCAACGCCGGGCGGTTTGTGTGGCGGGCATGCATGGGAAGACCACTACCACGGCGTTGCTGGCTTACGCGCTGGAACAATTGAAGGCTCCGGCCGGATTCGCTGTGGGGGCTGGCGTGCCGCAATTGGGGCGTTCGGCTCGCATGGGCGCTGACGCTTCGGCTTGGTTTTCGGTGGAGGCGGATGAAAGCGATGGGACCTTACGTGAGTTTCATCCCGAACAGGCCATCGTGCTCAATATCGATGAGGAGCACTTGGATTACTTCGCCAACTTCCAGGCGGTGTGCGATGAGTTTATGACTTTTGCTGAACAGACCCATGAACGGCTCATTTTTTGTGCGGATGATGCGTGTCTGCTGGAGTTGTTTGGCGGACACTCGCGATCGGTTAGTTACGGGTTTAACCCGGCGGCCGATTACCGGGCCGAGGTGCGGGGAACAGGCCGGTTTACTGTGGAGTGTGCTGGTGAAGCGCTGGGGGAATTTTCGCTGAAGTTGTTGGGAGAGAAAAATATTTCCAACGCGGTGGCGGTCGTGGCGTTTTTGCATGCCAATGGCTTTGAGACGGATGCCATTCGCGAAGCGTTGAAGGGGTTTCAGGGAGCTGATCGAAGACAGCAGGAATTGTTTTGCGACGAACGATTCAGGATATTTGATGATTACGGACATCATCCGGCGGAAATTGAGGCGACCTTGCGGGCGATCCGCGAGCAGTGTGCGGGCCGTTTATTAGTGGCGTTTCAGCCGCATCGTTATTCGCGTACGCAACATTTGCTTAGTGAATTTGCCGGCTGCTTTGGTGAGGCGGATTTATTGTGGATCACCGAAGTGTATGCGGCCAGCGAGGAACCGATTGCA
>Ga0208127_1001158_pt1 | contig 13334 bp, 10 predicted proteins | sample ETNtaG_6_FD_185751 | JGI IMG/M metagenome (GOLD analysis project Ga0208127, IMG submission 185751) | Marine microbial and viral communities from oxygen minimum zone, Eastern Pacific Ocean - ETNP201306SV45 (SPAdes) (version 2) | ecosystem: Environmental > Aquatic > Marine > Oceanic ...
CACAGAGAAAGAATTAACGTACATTATTGTTTCGGATTCTCGAAAGGCTCTTGCATTAATTTCATCTAATTATTATAAAAACCCCTCAAAAAAATTAAAATTAATTGGAGTAACTGGGACTAATGGGAAGACTTCTATTACTTCTTTACTATACGATTTATTTAAAAAACTAAACAAAAAAGTTGGTTTATTGTCAACCAACTACATTTTAATTAATGATAAAAAAATTAATGCAAAACAAACAACTCCTGATCCATTATTAATTAATCAACTATTGAATCAAATGGTTGATGCTGAGGTTGAATACTGTTTTATGGAAGTGTCATCTCATGCTATTTCACAGAGTCGAATACATGGATTAGAATTCAATATAGGAGTTTTTTCAAATCTAACTCATGATCATCTAGATTATCATAAAACCTTTGATGCCTACAGAGATGTTAAAAAAATATTTTTCGATTCTTTGGATAAAGGAAGTTACTCATTAACAAATATTGATGATAAAAATGGATCTTACATGATACAAAATACCAAAAGCAAATCATTTTCATATTCAATTAATTCAACTTCAGACTTTTCATTGAGAATTTTAGAAAAAGATTTTGATGGAATGAAAATTTTAATAAATAGTATTGAGTTTTGGACAAAATTAATAGGGAAATTTAATGCATATAATCTTCTTGCTGTGTACTCAGTGTCTAAAATTTTAAATTTTTCTGATGAAGTGATATTAAAGAATCTGAGCAGTTTAAATTGTGTTGATGGCAGGTTTGAAATTATAAAAAGTAATTTAAAAAAAATAGGAATAGTTGACTATGCTCACAGTCCAGATTCTCTTAAAAATGTTTTAACAACTATAAACGATATAAAGAAATCAAAAAATATTTTAGTAACCGTCATAGGTTGCGGTGGAGATAGAGATAAAACTAAAAGACCTATTATGGGAAAAATAGCTACTACGCTAAGTGATAAAGTAATTTTTACATCTGACAATCCAAGAAATGAAGATCCGTTAGAAATAGTTAATCAAATGTTAGAAGGAGTTAGTAAAAAAAATATGCGAAAGGTTGAAACTGAATTAAATAGAAAAAAAGCCATTCAGAAAGCCTGTTCAAGTTCTAATGATATTATTCTTATTGCAGGAAAGGGTCATGAAAAGTATCAAATTGAGGGAAATAAAAAAAAAGAATTTGATGATAAAAAAATATTAATAAAATCTTTAAAAACAATTAATTAGTATGTTTTATTTTTTATTTGAATATTTAGAAAATCAGTTTCAGTTAATAGGAGCTAGTCTATTTCAATATATTTCATTTAGATCTTCATTAGCATTTATAATTTCTCTATTAATATCTATTAAATATGGAAAAAATTTAATTAATTTTTTAATTAAAAAACAAATTGGAGAAACAGTTCGAGATCTTGGTTTAGACGGTCAAAAGAAAAAAGTTGGTACTCCAACAATGGGAGGATTAATAATTATATTATCAACTATAATCCCTGTTTTATTATTTTCAAACTTTACTAACATTTACATCCAAATTCTTCTTTTTACAACTCTATGGATGGGTCTAATAGGTTTTATTGATGATTACATAAAAATATTCAAAAAAAATAAAGATGGCTTGAAGGGAAAGTTCAAAATAATAGGACAAGTTATATTAGGATTAGTCGTCGGATTAACATTGTTTTTACATCCAGATGTGACAATTAAAGATCAAGTTATTGAAGAAGAAAAATCAGAGATTATTTTAAATAATCTTGAATATAAATCAACTCTTACTACTATACCTTTTGTAAAAGATAATCAGTTTGATTATAGTTTTATATCATCATATTTTCCTGGTTATTATGATATTATAAGTCTATTTGTATTTATAATAGTTGTTATATTGATAGTAACTTCTGTTTCTAATGGGGCAAATCTAACAGATGGAATCGATGGTTTAGCAGCCGGTTCATCGGTAATTATAACAATTACTTTAGGAGTCTTCGCTTGGGTCTCTGGTAATATAATCTTTTCAGAATATTTAAATATTATGTACATCCCAAGGGTTGGTGAAGTAGTTATTTTTATATCTGCATTTATTGGAGCACTCATAGGTTTTTTGTGGTTTAATAGTTTTCCTGCTCAAGTTTTTATGGGTGATACAGGAAGTCTAACTATTGGTGGTATAATAGCTGTTTTAGCAATCATCGTTAGAAAAGAGCTTCTCTTGCCATTAATATGTGGGGTTTTCTTAATAGAAACCCTTTCTGTAATAATTCAAGTTGGATATTTTAAGTACACTAAAAGAACTTTAGGAGTTGGAAAAAGAATCTTTTTGATGTCTCCATTACACCATCATTATCAAAAGTTAGGCATTCATGAAAGCAAGATAACTGTAAGATTTTGGGTAATTGGAATACTGCTAGCTATCCTTTCGTTAATCACTCTTAAAATTAGATAAAATGAAAAATGAAATTGTAGTTATTGGTGGTGGAGAAAGTGGAGTTGGGGCTGCTTTTCTAGCTAAGAAAAAAGGAATTAATGTTTTTTTATCTGAACGTAATATTATCGAAAATAAATTTAAAAAAGTTCTAAAGAAAAATAATATTGGTTATGAGGAAGGTGGTCATACATTGAGTAAGTTTTTGAATGCAAATGAAATTATCAAGAGTCCGGGTATCCCTGAAAATATTGAATTATTAAATAAAGTAAAATCAAAAAAAATACCCATAATTTCTGAAATAGAATTTGCTTTTAGATTTACTAATTCTAACATAATTAGTGTTACTGGATCTAATGGAAAAACTACTACCTGCTCTTTAATTTTTCATATTCTTAAAAGCTCAGGCTTAAATGTTGCGCTTGGAGGAAATATTGGAAACAGTTTTTCTTTTTTGATAGCAGAGAATAAATATGATTATATAGTTTTAGAGTTAAGTAGTTTCCAACTGGATAATATATCTCGATTTAAATCATTTATTTCAGTTTTGACTAATTTGTCACCAGATCATTTGGAAAGATATAATTATACTTTTAAAAATTATATCAATTCAAAATTCAATATTGTTTCAAATCATACTAAAAATGACTTTTTCATTTATAATGAAGATGATGAAACTATCAATTATGAGTTGGAAAAAAGGCAAATAACTTCAAAAAAAATTCCATTCTCAAAAAATCTTATAAGAAACAAATCAATAAATATTAATATAAATAATAGTAAACTCATGATACCAATTGAAAATTTATCCTTAAAAGGAAATCATAATATTCAAAATAGTATGGCGGCTGCAACAGTTGCTAAAATTTTAAATATAAGTGATAATAATATAAGAGAATCATTAGGAAACTTTAAATCTATAGAACATAGACTTGAACATGTTTTGACTATTCAAAAAGTTAAATACATAAACGATTCAAAGGCAACAAATGTTAATGCTGTTTATTACGCATTAGATTCTATGAAGTCAAGTACTGTATGGATTGTTGGTGGGGTTGATAAAGGGAATAATTACGATGAACTAATTCCACTTGTTCGGGAAAAAGTGAAAGCTATTGTTTGTATAGGTATAGATAATACTAAAATAATTGAAGCTTTTAGTCCGTTTATTGATCAAATAATTGAATGTAATGCGATGCCAGATGCTGTAAGAATGGCTTACAAAATTGCCAAACCAAAAGATTGTGTTTTACTTTCTCCAGCTTGTTCAAGTTTTGATTTATTTAAGAATTACGAAGACAGAGGAACTCAGTTTAAAAATGCTGTTAGAAAATTGTAATGAAAACATTTTTTGAAAAAATTAATGGAGATAAAATAATTTGGACAATAGTTCTAATGCTAGCTATTTTTTCTTTCTTACCCATTTACAGTGCGAGTTCAAATTTTGGAAATGGATTTATTTTATCAAATTTAATTAAACATGTTGCTATTGTTTTTATTGGAATTTTAATTATGTATGGCACTCATTTAATTCCTTATAAATATTTTAAAGGATTATCAAAGATTTGTTTGCCCTTTATGATTGTATTATTGTTTTTTACTTCAATTCAGGGAAATTTAATTGATGGAGCTAATGCAAGTAGATGGATAAAATTACCAATAATTGGTCTGTCATTTCAACCATCGTCAATGGCTACTGTAGTATTAATGGTTTACATAGCAAGATATTTATCAAAAAATTATAACAAAGAAAATAGTTTTACCAAAACAATAATACCATTATGGCTTCCAATAATTTTCGTTGTTTTTTTGATATTACCTTCAAATTTTTCTACTGCAGCTATGATTTTTCTAATGATTATCACACTAATATTTATTGGTGGATATCCATTTAAATATCTTGTTGGAATTGGCTTTTCAGGATTAATACTTTTTTCTGTTTTTTTCTTAACAATTAAAAGTTATCCAGACTTAATTCCAAACAGGATTGATACATGGACAAGTAGAATAGAAAATTTTACATCCTCTGACAACAATGAGAATAATTATCAAATATTAAGAGCAAAATCTGCTATAGCATCAGGAATGATTTTTGGTGTTGGTGCTGGTAAGAGTACAATGAAAAACATACTACCTCAAAGTACCTCTGATTTTATTTATGCTATTATAACTGAAGAATATGGAACGATTGGAGCATTTTCAATTCTTTTTCTTTATTTACTTCTATTTTTTAGAATAATAATTGTATCGTACAAAGCAGATTCAATATTTGGTCAATTATTAGTTTTAGCTGTTGGATTACCAATAATTTTTCAAGCTTTTATCAACATGGGGGTAGCAGTACAGCTCTTTCCGGTTACAGGACAACCACTTCCTCTAATAAGTACTGGAGGAACATCAATATGGATGACATTTCTTGCACTTGGAATAGTATTAAGTGTTAGTTCAAATAAAAAAAATAATGACGAAGTAAGTTCTAATAATCCAATAAATGTATTAAGTGAAACAGCATAAGTTTTTAATATCAGGCGGAGGAACAGGTGGACATATATATCCAGCAATTTCTATTGCAGATGAGTTGTCTAGTAGGATTAAAAATATTGAAATTGAATTTGTAGGTGCTAAAAACAGAATGGAAATGAAAAAAGTTCCTGAAAATGGATATCGAATAACTGGTTTATGGATATCAGGAATTAAAAGAAACTTTAATCTTTCCAATTTATTAATTCCTTTTAAAATTATTTTTAGTTTGATTAAATCTTTTTTTATAATCAGACAATTTAATCCAAGTTGTGTTATTGGTACAGGAGGATTTGCAAGCGGTCCATTATTATATATTGCATCTAAATTAAATATTCCAACGATTATTCAAGAACAAAATTCTTATCCAGGAATAACTAATAAAATTTTGTCTCCATCTGCAAAATATATTTGTGTGGCTTATCCAGATATGGAAAAGTATTTTTCAAATAGAAATTTGGTTTTTACTGGAAATCCAGTTAGAAATAAAATATCAAACAGTGATCTGAATAGAGAAGAAACAATAAATTATTTTAATTTGAGTTTGTCAAAAAAGACAATTTTATTTTTGGGAGGGAGTCTTGGTGCAACAAAAATTAATGAATTTGTTAAAGCAAACTTAAAAAAGCTTTTAGATTATGATATACAAATTATTTGGCAATGTGGATCAAAGGAATATGATCAGTATGTAAATTTATGTTCTGAAAAAGTAATCGTAAAACCTTTTATTGATAAAATGGATTATGCTTACAAGGCTTCGGATATTATAATTTCAAGAGCTGGAGCTAGTGTAATTTCTGAGCTATGTATTGTAGGGAAGCCTGTAATTTTCATACCCTCACCAAATGTAGCTGAAGATCATCAAACAAAAAATGCTCTTTCTCTTGTAAAGCTAAAATCAGCTGAGATGATTTCAGAAAAAGAATTAGATAATAAATTTTTTAAAGTATTTAATAAAATATTTTTAGATGAAAAATATTCAAATAAGCTGGCTATTTCAATTAAAAAATTAGGTAGACCAAATGCATCAAATGAAATAGTTAATTATGTGCTAAAAACTATAAACTATGCTTGAGAATTATAAACATATATATTTTTTAGGAATTGGCGGCATAGGAATGTCATCTCTCGCTTTGTATGTATTAAATGAAAACAAAGTAGTGGGAGGTTATGATAAAGTAAAATCAGAAATAACAGATACATTAATTAGTCAGGGTGCAACAATTAATTTTAATGATGAATTTAAAATTATTCCTAAATCATTTTTAGATAAAGAGAATACCTTAATTGTTTACACCCCAGCTATTCCTCTTTCTAACAAACAATTTGTTTTTTTTAAAAAGAGTGGATTTACAATTATGAAAAGATCAGAATTATTAGGTGAGATTTCAAGGGATAAATTCTGTATTGCAATAGCAGGAACACATGGAAAAACTACAACTTCTTCAATACTATCACATATTCTTTTTGATAATAATTTGAATTTCACATCGTTTGTTGGAGGTATTTCTGAAAACTATAACACTAATTTAATTCAAAATGGAAATGAAATAATATTAGTTGAAGCTGATGAATTTGATAGATCTTTTCTCACTCTTAATCCAAATATAGCTTGTGTAACATCTATTGATGCAGATCATTTGGATATTTATGAAAATGAAATGGAGTTGAAAAAGTCATTTAATCAGTTTAAAAATAATATTAAAAAAGATGGTGTTCTTTTTGTTAATGATCAAATCCCGATGAATGGAATGACATATGGCTTTAACTCAAATTCTAACTATTTTATTTCAAATTATAGAGTTAATGACGAAGTTGCACACTTTGATATTAATTTTAAAAAATCAATAACAAGTATTCAATTTAAGATGCAAGGAAAACACAATGCTTTGAATGCATTGGTTGCTTTTGCAATTGGAAATTTTTTAGGAATCAATAATGACGACATACAAAAATCTTTATCAACGTTTAAGGGGGTCAAAAGAAGATTTAGTTATATTTTGAAATCTCCAAGAGTAATTATTGATGATTACGCACATCATCCAACTGAAATTGATGCAGTTCAAAAATCAGTTAAGGAAATGTATCCTGGAAAAAAAATTACAGCTGTTTTTCAACCTCATTTGTATACTAGAACTAGAGATTTTATGGATCAATTTGCTGAAAGTTTATCAGAGTTTGATGAAATAATCTTGACTGATATTTATCCTGCTAGAGAACAACCAATAAAAAATATTGATTCTCAAGCTCTATTAAAAAAAATAAAAAGTAACAGAAAATTAATATCAAAAAAATCAAATCTATCTAGCTGTTTAAAAAATTCTAAATCTGATGTGTTTGTTATTATGGGAGCTGGTGATATTTCAGATGAAGTCCAATTAATAAAAGAAAAAATTGAATTATTATGACATTTGATAATTTTAAAATATCAGTTTTAATATTGGCATTAATATTAATCACGTTATTTAGTTTTCAAAGAAATAATAATAGAAATATTCAAAATAATAATATTGTTTACAATGAATCTAACTTTAAGTTTTCATCAAAAGATTCGGTTAATAAATTGTTGAAACAAACCAATTTATTTTCAAATAAAATTTTGAAAAGTAAATTAAATTTGAAAAGTATTGAACACGCTATTTTGACTAATAAGTTTATTGAATATGCTGATGTGTCAATCTTTGTTGATGGTAAAGTTGAAGTAAATATTAAAGAAAAAAATCCTGTGTTCAGAGTTCTTGGTAAAAAGTATTATGTTGATGATAAAGGAGAAGAGATGCCTTTATCTAATAAATTTTCTAAATCGGTCCCATTAATATTGAGTCAAATTGATTCAGTTGATATGTTGAAATTAGCAGACTTAGGTAAATTCATTGAACAAAATAAATTTCTTAAAAACCATATTACCTCTCTGGAATTTTCAAATAATAATTTAAATTTTGGATTAAATCATTTTAAATATAATTTATTGATTAAAGGGTTTGAAAATTATGAATCTAAGTTTAAAAAATATGAATCGTTTTTTAAGAAAGTTTATAATTCAGGGATTCTCGATAGTATTGATACAATTAATTTAAATTTTAAAAATCAAGTCATAATTCAAAAAAATTTATATGAATTATAAGAATATATATGTTGGTTTAGATATTGGAACTACAAAGATTGTAGCCCTTATTGGATCCTTAAATGAATATGGAAAGTTAAAAATAGTCGGAATTGGAAAATCTAAAAGTCTAGGCGTTCACAGAGGAGTTGTAAATAATATTACTCAGACTATACAGTCTATACAAGCTGCTGTTAATGAAGCAGAACTCAATTCATCCGAAAAAATCAACAAAGTAGTTGTTGGTATTGCTGGCCAGCACATTAGAAGTTTGCAACATAGTGATTATATAACAAGACCAAACTCTGATACAGTAATAAATGATGATGATTTAGATAAATTAATTAATCAGGTACATAAGTTAGTTATGCTTCCAGGTGAAGAAATAATTCATGTTCTTCCTCAAGACTATAAGGTTGATGGTCAAGCTGAAATTAAAGAGCCCATAGGAATGTTTGGTGGAAGACTTGAAGCAAATTTTCATGTTGTAGTTGGTCAAGTTTCGTCAATAAAAAATATTGCGAGATGTATTAAAAGTGCTGGAATAGATTTTGAAGGAATTACTTTAGAGCCAATTGCATCTTCTGATGCAGTATTAAGTCGAGAGGAGAAGGAGGCTGGAGTGGCATTAATTGATATTGGTGGAGGTACCACTGATTTAGCAATATTTAAAGATGGTATAATTAGACACACTTCTGTAATCCCTTTTGGTGGAAATGTCATAACTGATGATATAAAAGAGGGATGTTCAATCATTGAGAAACAAGCTGAATTACTTAAAATTAAGTTTGGTTCGGCTTGGCCCGGAGAAAACAAAGAGAATGAAATTGTATCTATTCCGGGACTTAGAGGAAGAGATCCAAAAGAAATTAGTTTGAAAAATTTGTCAAAAATTATTCATGCTAGAGTTGTAGAAATTATTGAACAAGTCTATATAGAAATTAAAAATTATGGACACGAGGAACAAAAAAAGAAATTAATAGCTGGTATTGTTTTAACTGGTGGAGGAAGCCAGTTAAAGCATTTAAAACAACTTGTCGAATACATTACGGGAATGGATACAAGACTAGGTCATCCAAGCGAACATCTAGCAGGAAATAATTCAATTGATATTTCTAGTCCAATGTATGCGACAGCTGTTGGATTAGTTATGAACTCTACAAAAATTAGAAAAAATAGCTCAGATCAAGAAGATTCTAATGTTGACGAACTATTAGAATCAAAAGAACAATTAGATAATGAAAAACAAAGAATGTCAATCTTTGATCAATTTACAGAAAAAATAAAAAACTTTTTAGATAACGCCGAATAAATATAATTATGCAACTAAATCCAGAAATTAACAATTTACCTTTCGATTTACCCAAAAATAAGAGTAATGTAATTAAAGTAATTGGTGTAGGTGGTGGTGGAAGTAACGCAATCAACTACATGCACTCTAAGGGAATCAAAGGAGTAGATTTTGTAGTTTGTAACACTGATTCACAAGCTTTAGAAAACAGTAGAGTAGAAAATAAAATTCAGTTGGGGATATCTCTAACCGAAGGTCTCGGAGCAGGTGCTAATCCTGAAATAGGAGAAAAAGCTGCTGTTGAAAGTTTTGATGACTTGAAAAAAATGTTGGAAACCAATACAAAAATGGTTTTTATTACAGCAGGAATGGGAGGAGGAACTGGAACAGGAGCTGCACCTGTAATTTCAAAATTAGCAAAAGAGATGGATATTTTAACAGTAGGAATTGTTACAATGCCATTTCAATTTGAAGGAAAAATAAGAGAAGAACAAGCTAAAAAAGGAATAGATAAGTTAAAGGACGAAGTTGATGCTTTAATAGTAATTAATAATAATAAATTAAGAGATATATACGGAAACTTAGGATTTAAAGAAGGTTTCGCTAAAGCAGATGAAGTTCTTGCAACTGCCTCGAAAGGAATTGCAGAGGTAATTACCCATCATTACACTCAAAATATTGATTTAAAAGATGCTAAAACTGTATTATCTAATAGTGGAAATGCTATAATGGGTTCAGCTACAGCTTCTGGTTCAAAGAGGTCAATTGAAGCTATTTCATCAGCTTTAGATTCTCCATTACTAAATGATAACAGGATTACTGGCGCAAAAAATGTTTTATTATTAATTGTTTCAGGAGAAGATGAAATTACTATCGATGAAATTGGATTAATTAATGATTACATACAAGAAAAAGCTGGTCACAGTGCTAATATTATAATGGGTGTTGGCGAAGATTTAAATTTGGAAAATTCAATTTCAGTTACTGTCATTGCAACTGGTTTTGACCCAAATCAACAGGAAGAAATAATTCATTCTGATCCAAAAAAAATAATTCATAGTCTAGATGAAAATAGTGGATATGATCAAAATTTATCTTCAAAACAATCAGTGGTTAATTCACTAGAGTTTGAGTTTGAATCCGATGCTATTGATTTTAATAATTCAAATTTAGATTTAGAGGATGTTGAAGCTAAAATTTCAATTAATGATTTTGATGTTAATTATGAAGAAGTTCATCCTAATGTAGAAATCAGTGAAGATCAAATCGAAATCAATGATGTCACAAATAAAATAAATCAAATAGAAGTCGTATCTGCTGAAGAAGTTAAACCAAAAGATCAAGTATCTTTTGATTTTGATATGCCAATTAAAAAACAGGATTTAGGAACAAATAAAATTGTTCATGAACTTATAGAGGATATTAATGAAATAGAAGTAAATAATCCAATTCACATTATACCTGTAACTGAATTTAATGGATCTAAATCTAATAAATCTAGCTGTGATGATTACTCCAAACCTTTTAATTCAACAGTTGATGATGATGTAAAAAAATCTGAATTAATTTTAAATCCATTGAACAGTTCTATTGCGGATGGATTAGCAAAAAGAACTGAAGAAAGAAAAATTAAATTAAAAGAGTATAATTATAACTTTTCAAAATCAAAAAATATAAAGTCGTTGGAAAACGAACCTGCTTTCAAGCGTGCAGGAATAACTTTGAATGATATTGAAAAAGTAAAAGCTTCTCGAACTTCAATTAGTGAGGATTCTAATGGTGAAATTACACTGAGAACTAATAATTCATTTTTACATGATAATGTTGATTAACTTTAATTAATAACTATGGGATTACTAGAAAATATTTCAAGCTCAATTGTTAAGGCTATGAAAAATAAGAACAACGATGAGTTAGAGTCTTTAAGAGCGATTAAGTCTGCGTTGTTGCTTGCAAAAACACAAAAAAATTCAGGAGGAGAAATTAGTGAAGCCGATGAAATCAAAATATTACAAAAATTAGTTAAACAAAGGAAAGAAAGTGCTGAAATATATTCAAATCAAGATAGGTTAGAGCTTGCCGAATTAGAACTCAGCCAGGCTAAAGTAATTGAGAAGTTTTTGCCAAAACAATTAAATCATGATGAAATTGAAAAAATTATTTCGGAAATAATAGATCAATCTGGTGCTCTGGGAATGAAAGATATGGGCAAAGTAATGGGAATTGCATCAAGCCGGCTTTCTGGGAAAGCTGACGGGAAAACTATTTCTAATATAGTTCGTTCTAAGTTGTCTTAATTTTGGCCCAGTAGTTCAACTGGATAGAATATCAGATTTCGGCTCTGACGGTTGGGGGTTCGAATCCTCCCTGGGTCACTAAAAAAAACTTATGTATAAATTTTTTGTTCTTTTTTTCTTACTATTAAATTTCAAATTGTTTTCTCAAAATAATCCAGAATTATTTGAGTTACAATTAAACGTATCTAATATAGAATCAAATGGAAACTTAGTGATTGCGATTTGGTCAAATCCTGATTCATGGAATAGCAACGCAACTAATAGCTCAGGTCAAAAAGAGGGTTTTGATTATGGCTTTAAAGAATGGGTGGAAAAAGATAAATTTTCTACAACATTTAACCTTCCTAAAGGAGTTTACCTAATTTCAATTTTATTGGACGAAAACTTAAATAATATTTTAGACAAAAACTTTATTGGTATGCCTATTGAACAATATGGTTTTTCTTCAGAAGAAAAAATAAGATTTAGAAAACCAAAATTTAGTGAAGGGTCTTTTAAATTTTATAAAAAAACAGTTTTGAATATTGAATTACAGTAAATAAATTTTACTGTTATTTTACATTACACAAATATTAAATCTTTTCAATCTATATTAATTGTTTTTGTTGTTTTAAGATTTGTTTTAGGTGCGATGACATAATTTAAAACTTCGAACTCTAAATCAATTTTATTTTTAACTTTTTTTGTTTTGATATATATTGTTTTACTTGACTTAGGTTTTAGTTCAATGTATTTGTAGTCGTTGTGAAATGTATATTCCCCAGTATAGTTTAGATTAATTGGAGCTACCGATTTATTTGTTAATTCTACTTGTAAAATTTCAACTTTTCTGTTTTTAAATCCATACCCTTTAGAAACAACCTCTAAATTATTTTCTATCACTTGTTTTAAATTATTTGGCTTACCTATAATTAGATCTCTATACCATATAAATGTATCACCTTTAAATAAAGCATCTCTGATAGATTTTATTGTTCTATTTTCTGACATTATAAATGTTAACGGTCTGTGGAAACTTTCTTTTTGGATATTAAAATCCCATTCAATTAATATGTGAACATCACTAGTTCCCATCATTGTTAACTCGTTTTCAAGTGCAATTTGCATCGCTTCTTCTGAAAATGTGTCAAAATTGACAACCTCAATCCCATGCAATAATTTTTTATCAATTACATCTCTGTGAATTGGATCAAGTTTTGCTATACCATCACTTCTGTTAGCTTCCCACATAGGGTGATTCCAAAAAACAAAAGCTCCTTGGTTATTAGCTTCCCTAATCGCACGATTAAAGTTTAAGGGTTTTTTCTCATCATCAAAAAATTTGTTGGCATCTTTTATAAAAATAGCGTTGAAGTGACCAGGCGGCATTGGTTTTGTAATCTCTGTTCCATGAACAACTGCCAATGGACGTTTCTGTACATAACCACCAGCGATTTGAAATGACCTATTTCTATTGGTGTGAGGTATATCATACAAATGAGATTGATATTCCAGATGTTCGGTGAGTGATATTAAATCTATACTATCCCTTACAGCTTCATCAACCCTAACAGTGGGCCATACTACACCGTCAGAAAAAACACTATGAATATGTAAATCCGATGAAACATAGAATATACCCTCTGGGCTTTTAAAAAACTCTTTTCTTTTTTGTGCACTAATATTAAACACAGTTAATATTAGTATCAGAGTAC
>Ga0208127_1001160_pt1 | contig 13321 bp, 9 predicted proteins | sample ETNtaG_6_FD_185751 | JGI IMG/M metagenome (GOLD analysis project Ga0208127, IMG submission 185751) | Marine microbial and viral communities from oxygen minimum zone, Eastern Pacific Ocean - ETNP201306SV45 (SPAdes) (version 2) | ecosystem: Environmental > Aquatic > Marine > Oceanic ...
TCCGCAAGATCCTGACTCTAATCGAAGCGAACCGGAAACTTTTGAATGGATCAGAAGATACCTTAAGACGGAAGAAGTCTTATGGGACATTGGAGCAAATATTGGTGTTTTCAGCTTGTATGCTGCTCTTAATAAAGAGAATAATGTTCTTTCTATTGAACCCTCCGCTGAGTCCTATGCAACCCTTAATGCGAATATACGACTTAATGGACTCGATAAATATGTCAAAGCGCTTTGTTTTGCGGGCAGTGCAGATACCTGTGTGTTGGATTTATATATGAAAGATACGTCTTCAGGGGCCTCGCATAACAGCATAGGAACAAATACTAATCAATTTGGAGAATTTGAAGTTAATGGCTTTCAATCTATTGTGGCAATAACCCTCGATGATTTAAGCGAGGTAAAGGGAATACTATTGCCAAATCACATCAAGCTTGATGTTGACGGAAGAGAGCTTGAGATACTTAAAGGATCATCAAAACTATTATTAACTATTGAAACCATTCTGGTTGAAATAGAGGGCAGTAATCGAGGTGAAAACCTAGAAGATATCGAGAATTTGTTGTCTAGTGCGGGTCTAATTGAAGATACCGAATGGAGAGATAAGGGCTCGGGTAGAAACAGACTGTATATAAGAGACAGAAATTTATGAGCGAAGATCAAGACCCGATAATATTAGTAGATGGATCGTCTTATCTCTATCGTGCTTATCATGCCCTTCCACCGCTAACCACCAGCAAAGATCAGCCTACAGGGGCAATAAAGGGAGTAATTAGTATGATAAAAAAAATACTAATCGACCATCCGCAAAGTCCTCTTGCTGTTGTATTTGATGCTAAGGGAAAAACATTCAGACATGACATGTACTCTGAATACAAAGCAAATAGACCGCCGATGCCCGAAGATCTAGTGAAACAGATACAGCCAATTCATGACATTATTTCCTTGATGGGCATAAAGCTAATTATGGTCTCTGGTGTTGAGGCTGATGATGTAATTGGAACGCTTGCAGAACAAGCGAGACAAAAAAAATTAAATACAGTCATATCAACAGGTGATAAAGATATGACTCAGCTGGTTTGCGAAAATGTCAGTGTGGTAAATACTATGTCAGGAGAACTGCTGGACGAAAACGGAGTTTTAACAAAGTTTGGTGTCGGGCCAAATCTTATTACTGACTATTTAGCTCTTATTGGTGATAAATCAGATAACGTACCTGGAGTAGATAAAGTTGGTCCAAAAACCGCAGTAAAATGGCTTCAAGAATACGGAGATATTGAAGGAATTAAAAATAATGCTGAATCGATAGGTGGAAAAGTCGGGGAAAATTTAAGAGCTTCTATAGAGACTCTTGATCTAGCGCACGAACTTGTAAAGATTAAAACAGATGTTGATCTTGAACTAGGAATAGAAGAATTAGAGGTAGGCGAACCCAATTTGGAAGAGCTATCTAAGATTTACAAAGAACTAGAATTTAATGCCTGGCTGCAAGAAGCGCCTCAAAAGCAAGCTGTTTCCAGAAATGTAAAAAATTCCTACAAATGTATAACAACCAAAGAAGAGCTTAAAAAGCTTATAAAAGATGCTACCAAGGCAGAGACTGTCGCTATTGATACAGAGACAACTGGTTTGGATTATATAGATTCAGAATTGGTCGGTATCTCTCTAAGCTTCAAAGCTGGAGAAGGTTTTTATATTCCTATAGGCCACAAAGATGATTCGACCCCTCAACTAGCTATAGATTATGTTCTAGATGAACTAAAGCCACTCTTAGAGAGCAATGACAAGAAGTTTATTGGTCAGAACATTAAATTTGATAAAAATGTTTTATCAAAATATGGCGTAGATATCTCCTCTATAAAAAATGACACAATGATGATGAGCTATGTTCTTGATGCTTCCGCTACAAGACATAACCTGGATGCTTTGGCCTCTTTTTATTTAGGATACAAAACATCAACTTTTGAGGAAGTTGCAGGCAAAGGAGTGAAACAAGTTACTTTTGACCAAGTACCCATTGAGGCTGCTACAAATTATGCCGCTGAAGATGCTGACATTACTTTGAGGCTATACGATGAGCTAAGTCCTAAACTAGAAAGCATCGACTCTTTAAATAAGCTCAATGAAGAAATAGAAATTCCCCTCATAGAGGTTTTATCAAATATGGAGAGGAATGGAGCTATTTTGAATGCAAAAATACTAAACGCTCAATCTAAAGACTTGGAATCAAGAATAAAGAAACTTGAGAAGAAGGCTTATAAAATTGCTGGAGAGGAATTTAATCTTGGATCAACTAAACAATTAAGGGAAATCTTTTTCGAAAAACTGGGTTATAGGGTCATTAAGAAAACTCCTGGAGGGCAGCCCTCAACTGATGAAAAGGTTTTGGCAGAGCTGGCAGAAGAGTATGAATTACCAAAGGTTTTACTGGAGCATAGAACTTTAAGTAAACTCAAATCTACCTATACAGATAAATTGCCAGATCAAATCTCATCCTTGTCGGGAAAAGTGCATACTTCGTTTCATCAGGCTGTCACTACCACCGGGAGATTGTCCTCTTCAGATCCAAACTTGCAAAATATTCCTATCAGAACAGAAGATGGCAGAAGGATTAGACAGGCATTTGAGCCCTCTAAAGGCAATAAATTCATCTCTGCAGATTATTCACAAATAGAACTCAGGGTAATGGCTCACTTATCAAAAGATCCAGGCTTGCTTTCTGCATTTCAAGATGGAGAAGATGTTCACAGTAAAACCGCTAGCGAAGTTTTTAATGTAGGTATTGATGACGTAACCCCTGACTTAAGAAGAAATGCTAAAGCGATCAACTTTGGACTCATTTATGGAATCTCCGCATTTGGATTAGGCAAGCAACTTGGCATTACAAGGAATTTAGCTGCTGAATATATGGCGATGTATTTTGAAAAATATCCTAGAGTTAAAGAGTACATGGAATCTACTAAAGAATCTGCCAGTCAAAACGGCTATGTAGAGACTTTATTCGGAAGAAGGCTTTACCTGCGAGAAATCAATGCCAGTAATGCAATGAGAAGACAGGCATCTGAGAGAGCAGCTATCAATGCACCAGTGCAGGGCACTGCTGCCGACATTATGAAAATTGCCATGATAAAAATGCATCAATCGCTTGAAACCGAAAAAAGTCAGGCACAGATAATTCTCCAAGTTCACGATGAACTGATTTTGGACACGCCCGAAAATGAGATAGATAAAGTTGTTAATTTAACAACTGAAGCAATGATGGGTGCAGCTCAACTTGATGTTCCATTAGAAATTGATATTGGAATTGGAGATAATTGGGATCAAGCTCACTGATGGAACAACTATACAAAAGCCCAAAAAGGGTTTATTCAATTATTTTAGCAGCTTCACTATTGATGATTGGCGTGGCCTTATTTATGGAATACGCAATGAATCTGAAGCCATGTATTCTTTGTTATATGCAGAGAGGTGCGGTTATATTGCTTGGACTTCTTGCTTTTGGGGCGCTAGTTTTCGATTCAAAAAAACTTGCAGTCTTTAAGTTAAATATATATTTACTCTCTTTATCCGTCTTAGCGGGGGCTGCACTTGCGATAAGGCAACTCTATCTCCAAAGTCTTCCAGCAGATTTAGTTCCTAGTTGTGCTCCTGACATGGAGTATCTCTTTGACACACTCCCCTTTCTAGAAATATTTATGTTAGCCCTAACCGGCGATGGTAATTGTGCAGAAGTTCTATGGTCTTTCTTGGGGATCAGCATACCCGGATGGGTTCTTATAGGGTTAATATCGATTGGCGTTTATCTGATGTTTGTTCTGAAATGTGCAAATGAAATTCATTCTCATAAACAAGATTAAATCTATATAATACACCGCAGTTTAAAAAGGATTCTTGCATGTCTTCAGTTTACGAAAATTTATCCGTCGAAGAGTTAATCGAAAAAGCACTAGAAAGAAATGAAGGAGAAATAGCTTCTAATGGAGCTCTACTCGTCAAAACAGGAAAAAGAACTGGCAGAAGTCCGCTTGATAGATTTATTGTTAAAGACGAATTAACAGAAAATTCAGTTGACTGGGGAGATGTTAATAAACCATTTGCGAGTGATGCTTTTGATGAACTTTGGACAAGGGTAGAAAGCTATCTAAATGAGAGAGATACCTTTATCTCTTCCCTTCATGTTGGGGAGCATTCTGATTACTACGTACCCGTAAAAATTAGGACAGAATGGGCCTGGCATAATCTGTTCGGTAAGCAAATGTTCATAAGACCAGAAGTTTACAATCCCAATGGTAAGGATAATTGGGAAATAATGAGCGCTCCTGAATTTGTGTGTGAGCCCGATAGAGATGCAACAAATAGCGATGGTGTAGTCTTGTTAGATTTCAGTAGAAAAAAAGTTCTCTTAGCAGGAATGCCTTATGCAGGTGAAATGAAGAAATCTATGTTTGCAGTTCAAAACTTTCTATTGCCTGAAAAAGATGTTCTGCCTATGCATTGCGCATCTAATGTTGGTTCAAATGGCGAAGTATGTCTTTTCTTTGGTCTTTCAGGAACGGGAAAGACAACTTTATCTGCAGATCCTGAAAGAAACTTGATAGGAGATGATGAACACGGCTGGGGACCGGGCACTGTATTTAATTTTGAAGGAGGATGCTACGCTAAGTGTATTGATCTAACTCAGAAAAATGAGCCAGTGATCTGGGATGCCATCAGAAAAGGTAGCGTGATGGAAAATGTAGTCATTGATCCTGAATCAAAAGATCCTGACTACTCTGATTCTTCTTTAACTGAAAACACACGCGTTGTTTATCCAAGAGAGCACATCGAAAAAAGAGCTGATGAGAATGCTGCTGGAGAACCGAATGCAGTTATTTTCCTGACTTGTGATTTATCAGGTGTTATACCCCCTGTGTCTATCTTGAGTAAGGAAGCTGCGGCTTACCACTTTTTAAGTGGCTATACAGCTGCTATTGGATCTACTGAGGTTGGATCAACAGAGGCTTTCAAAACAACTTTCTCTACTTGTTACGGGGCTCCTTTTTTTCCAAGAGCGGCAGGAGTTTACGCAGATTTGCTCATGAAAAGAATTGAAGAATTTGATAGCAAAGTTTATCTAGTAAACACTGGTTGGACCGGGGGTCCTTACGGAGTAGGCAAAAGGTTTGATATTCCCGTCACAAGAGCGATTATTTCAGCCATACAATCTGGTACCTTAGTAGGCGCAGAGACTGAGACCGTTACAGGAATGAATCTGGAGGTTCCGGTTGAATTAGAGGGAGTTGACTCAAAATTACTCAATCCCATAAAAAATTGGGCAGATCCAAGCTCTTATGCCGAGTATGAAGCCAAGCTTGTAAGCCAGTTCAAGGAAAATTTTCAAAAGTTCAATGTATCGCAATCTATTGTTGAGGCCGGGCCTAGGTAAAAACAATGATCAGATCTTCTTTAGATCAAATAAAGAAATCAAACGCGGCGTCAGAACTCAATTTTATAAATCGAGGCATTGAAAAAGAATGTCTTAGAGTAGATGCGTTGGGGGCTATCTCCCAAACAGATCATCCATTGTCTCTGGGCTCAGCCTTAACAAATCCATTTATCACAACAGATTTTTCGGAAGCTCTTTTAGAGCTTGTGACACCAACGTTCAATAGCGCAGAAGAGACAATAAGTTTCCTCACCGCTCTCCACGTATTTGTGAATAAAAATTTAGAAAATGAATCGCTCTGGCCGATGAGCATGCCCTGTTCAATAGACTCCGATAACGATATTCGCATTGGCAACTACGGAACTTCAAATCAAGGAATGATGAAAACTATCTATAGAAGAGGGCTATCCAACCGATATGGAAGCATGATGCAAGCGATAGCGGGAATCCACTACAACTTTTCCTTTTCAGATAAATTTATAGAAATTTTATCGGAATCTAATTCTGAAGATATTAAAGACTATAAAAACAAAGCCTATCTCAAAATTGCTAGGAATTTTAGACGTTATGGATGGATATACCTTCTTTTATTTGGATCTTCTCCTCTTACCAGCAACGCATTCGCTAGGAATAGAGCCCATGACCTAAAAGAACTAAATACAGGGGACTTGTATAAACCTTATGCAACTTCATTGAGGATGGGAGATTTAGGCTATATCAGTCACGCTCAAGATAGTCTGAACATTTCCTATAACAGTCTTGAAGACTACTATTTAGATTTAAAGAATGCTCTAAATACATCTTACGAGCAATATAAAGAAATTGGTGAATTCAAAAATGGAAAAAGAATACAGCTAAATAGTTCTATTATTCAAATAGAAAATGAATATTACAGCACCATAAGACCTAAAAGAGTTTGTCCAAGCGGAGAGAGGCCCATCAATGTCCTAAGAGAAGAAGGGATAGACTATTTGGAACTTAGATGCATTGATCTTAATCCTAATTCTCATATCGGAATTACTGAAGAGCAGATTTATTTTCTAGACTTGTTGATTCTTTACTGTTTTTTTATGGATAGTCCTGAAATAACTACTGAGGAGTCGAACGAGCTTTTTAAGACTCACAAAACTATTGTTAATGAAGGCAGGAAACCTGATGCAACTATTAATACCCTTGAAGGAAATTCTACAGTACGGAAATCTGCTCTAGAAATTATTTCTGGAATGGAAGAGATAGCAATTTTTATGGATCAAGAAGTGGTACAAGATGGCAACAATTCTTGGTTTGAAAAAATTCAGGATAAAAGGGAGATGGTTAATGATCTTGATTTATCACTTAGCGGCTCTCTTTTAAAAGAAATAAAAGAAAAAGATACGAGCTTTCAAGAATATTCAATGAAGCTATCTTTGCAGCATCATGAAAAACTTAATTCAATGCCTGAAAGTGAAACCCATAACTTTGATGAAGTAGCAAGAAATTCACTTAATGAAGCAAAAAATATAGAACAGGCTGGGCAAGCAGACTTCGAAGTATACCTTAGAGAATTTTTATCTAAGATTTCTTGACGTTTTTTATTTTAGAGGTAAGTTAACAGCCTAATATTGAACGAGGATAATCTGATGAAAGCATTTTTATGTAAAGAATTTGGGCCCATAGAATCTCACAAAGTAGAGGAAATAGAAGATCCTGTAGCAGGGCCAGGCGAAGTTGTTGTAAGCATAAAGGCAACAGGAATAAGCTTTCCTGATGTTCTAATTGTTCAAGGCTTATATCAATTTAAACCGCCCTTCCCCTTCAGTCCTGGAAGTGAAATTTCTGGAGTAGTTGAGTCGGTGGGTGAAGGAGTCACTTTGCATCAAGTAGGAGATAGAGTGATAGGAAGTGTTGGCTCCGGAGGTCTTCGTGAAAAAGGTGTTTATTCTGAACATCAACTTATGCCTTTGCCAGAATCCATGGACTTTCAAACCGGAGCAGGATTTCCCCTCAACTACGGAACCACTTATCACGCATTCAAACAAAGAGGAGAACTGAAAGCCGGAGAATCTGTTTTAGTTCTAGGAGCAGGTGGAGGATTAGGTATAACGGCTATCCATGTTGCAAAAGCTATGGGCGCTAAAGTTATAGCAGCGGCTTCGTCTCAAGAAAAAATTGACTTGTGTATTAAAGAGGGAGCTGATGAAGGAATAATTTATCAGAGGGATATGGATCGAGACCTACAAAAGAAATTCTCCGATGATATTAAGGAAGTCTCAGGTGGAGGTGTAAATATGATTTACGATCTTGTAGGTGGTGATTATGCTGAACCTGCACTTCGAGCGATTGCGAGACATGGAAAATATTTAGTTATAGGTTTCACAGCGGGGATACCAAAAATGCCTCTAAATCTCACGCTGCTTAAGGAATGCCAAATTGTAGGGGTGTTTTGGGGTCAGTTTGCTGCAATAGATCAAGCAGAGAATGCTCAAAATTTTAAAGAACTATTTGATCTTCATGCAAGTGGCAAAATTAAACCATTTGTTACAGAAAGTTACTCGCTAGAAGAATCAGCAAAAGCAATAAAAACTCTAGAAGAAAGAAAAGTGCTAGGTAAAGTTGTTGTTAGCATGGAATAAATAATTCTATGAGGAGTTTGCTCAAAGGATTGATACTTCTCTGTATTCTCTTTAATTTTTCAAACCTCTTTTCCGTAGATGAAAAAGATGACTTTGTTTACGATCTTGCATTGGCCACCCAAGGAATTTCGGTCTCTCAATACAATACTGGTGTTAACTATTCGTTAGGTAGAGGAATAGACAAAGATATGGAAAAAGCTGTGTACTGGTATCAACGAGCGAATGAACAGGGCCATTCTAAGGCACCTTTTAATATAGCCATTATCTACGCAGAAGGTAAATATCTTGATCCCGATCTGTCATTAGCACTGAAATATTTTCTCATAGCAGAAGAAAGAAATAATAAAGAGTCGAGGAACTTTCTTAATAGGCTAAGAGGCTTTGATAATCTTTCCCTAGAGGATGCGCTTGCAAAATATTGCTGTCCCAAGCCCTTAGTTCATTCTATGGCAAAAAATTAATAGAACATTGCCTAGAAAAGCCTATAATTGCGGCTTTTTTATATATCCATGTCTATCGATAACCTCAGAAATATAGCTATTATTGCCCACGTTGATCACGGAAAAACTACTCTTGTAGACAAGCTTCTTCAACAGTCTGGAACATTGGATAGAAAGAGTATGGACTCTGAACGTGTAATGGATTCAGATGATCAAGAAAAAGAGAGAGGCATAACTATACTCGCAAAAAATACAGCGATTAACTGGAAGGATTACAGAATCAATATTGTTGATACGCCTGGACATGCTGATTTTGGTGGAGAAGTTGAAAGAGTTCTCTCCATGGTGGATTCAGTTTTACTCCTTGTCGATGCCGTGGATGGGCCCATGCCTCAAACAAGATTTGTAACTCAGAAAGCTTTTGATCAAGGGTTAAATCCTATTCTGGTTATCAACAAAGTAGACAGACCTGGTGCGAGACCTGATTGGGTATTGGATCAAGTATTTGATTTGTTTGATCGGCTTGGCGGAACTGATGAACAGCTAGATTTTCCGGTTGTTTATGCATCAGCCCTAAATGGCATTGCAGGATTGGATGATCAAGATATGGCTGAAGATATGGAACCATTATTTAATTTGATTACTGAAAAAGTGAACCCTCCCTCTGTAGATTTAGAAGGACCCCTGCAAATGCAAATAAGTGCTCTTGATTACAACAGCTATGTTGGAGTTATTGGAATAGGAAGGATAAAAAGAGGCAAGATAAAGCCTAATGATCAGGTTGTTGTCATCTCCTCTGACGAGGAGCAAAGAAAAGGAAAGATACTTCAAGTGATGGGCTATAACGGATTAGAAAGAAACGAAGTTTCTGAAGCTCAAGCTGGAGATATTGTCTGCATAACGGGTATAGATCAATTAAACATCTCTGATACGATCTGCAACCCTGAACAGGTGGAAGCGCTTGAGGCATTATCTGTTGATGAACCCACAGTGAGCATGACTTTCCAAGTTAATGACTCCCCTTTTGCTGGCAGAGAAGGGAAGTATATTTCTTCCAGAAATCTTAAAGAAAGATTAGAGCAAGAGCTAATACACAATGTGGCTCTAAAGGTTGAGCAAGGCGACTCTCCGGATAAGTTCAAAGTATCAGGAAGAGGAGAGCTTCATCTCTCAGTCCTGATCGAAAATATGCGAAGAGAGGATTATGAGCTTGGTGTTTCTAAACCAGAGGTAATACAAAAAGAAGTGAATGGGGAAATCCATGAGCCCTTTGAGCAAATTGTCATAGATATTGAAGATCAGCACCAAGGTTCGGTAATGGAAGAGATGGGCATCCGAAAGGCCGATCTACAGAATATGGAGCCCGATGGAAAAGGAAGAATTAAATTAGAATTTTTGGCACCTTCACGTGGCATGATTGGTTTTAGGTCATCTTTTTTAACGATGACAAGTGGTACAGGGATTATGACCAGTGTCTTCGATCATTATGGGAAGGCAAAAGAAGGAGAGCTTGCCAAAAGAACTAATGGCGTTCTTGTGTCCATGATCGCAGGTAAAACACTCGCATACTCGCTTCACAATCTTCAAGAAAGAGGGAGAATGTTTGTTGGTCATGGTACAGAAATATACAAAGGCCAAATTGTAGGTCTCCATTCCAGAGATAACGATTTGCCAGTTAATCCCACTAAAGCAAAGCAGTTAACAAATATTAGAGCTGCAGGATCAGATGAAAATTTAATACTTACTCCGCACATAGATCACACCCTAGAGCAGGCATTAGAGTTTATAGAAGATGACGAGCTAGTGGAAGTGACACCAAAATCAATAAGATTACGAAAAAAAGAAATTCGATAAGCTGTAATTTTACTTTTTTAAAAAGCTATCTTGCTTTTAATGTGTTTCCAAGACCAGATGCTATTACTCTGCTAATATCTTAAGTATGAGGGTTTTGGCTTTAGGTGGAAGCGGCGGTATGGGCAGGTTTGCCGTTGAAACGAGCATGTATTTTGATAATGTCAGCGAAATAGTTGTAGCTGATATTAATGCTGAGGAAGCAATTAAGTTTGCTGATTCTATGAATGAAAAAGTTTCAGGAATTGGATTAGATGTCACTGACATTGATGCCCTTAAAGAACAAATGGATAAAGCTGATGTAGTTTTAAATACCGTAGGACCGTTCTTCAAATATGGTCCGCCGATTCTCGAAGCTGCTTTAGATTCAAATTGTCACTATCTTGATATAAATGATGACTGGGAGCCTACTATTGAGATGCTACAGTTTCATGAAAAAGCAGAAAGTAATCTCAAAACAGCAATTCTGGGTATTGGCGCAAGTCCAGGCCTAACGAATATGTTGGGTGCTGCGGCAATAGAAGAGTTAGATGAAGTTGAAACTCTTTATACGGGTTGGACGATGGATGGTGCCGCTCCTGAAGAAGAGTCATCCCAATCGGGTATTAATGCAGCAATGGTGCATGCCGTCCAACAAATGACAGGAACGGTACAAATCCACGAAGGAGGTAAATCAAAAATGGTAAGGCCTCTAAAAAAAATCGAGGTTAATTTCCCTGGCTTTAAAAAATTTAAGCCTCGTATTTTCGGTCATCCAGAAGCTATTACCTTTCCTCATCACTTTAAGAGCATCAAGAATAGTATTAATTTAGCTCATGGGAGTGGATTTGGTGTTCTAAAGTGGATTATGCGACTTGTGGATTGGAAGATCTTCTCTGTAGAGAGAGCTGCTGGCGTAGTCCAAAATCTTTCCTCCTCCATAAGAAAAGATCTAGAAGATCAAAGTAAGGAATCAGGACTGGATTTAAAAAACAATAACTCTTTAGAGCCGCCTTCTATTTATGCGCTAGCCATAGGAAGCAAAGAGGGTAAAAAAGTCTCTTGCGGGACGACATTTAACACTAATGAATTAATTAGCATGGGTGAGGCTACAGGCATTCCATTAGCCTGCGGATTGAAGCTTTTAGTGGATGGTAAGATTCAAAAAAAGGGTGTGTTTGCACCTGAAGGAGCTATAAACCCAAGTGAATTTTTTAAAGAGCTACATAATATAAGCGATCTATTAGAAGTTAGTGACGGTGAAATTATTAGTATCTTTAGAAGCTGGATGTAAAATAAAAAAAACTTGGAGAGATCAATGGAAAAAATTAATAGTGTTCTTGATAGGATAGCGGCCCCTTTAAACAATATAGCGGATTGGCTATTAAGACTTGGACTGGGTATAGCTTTCTTTTTACATGGATATGGAAAACTACCTATTTCTGAAGGTTTTGTGGGCTGGTTAGGATCTAAGGGCGTGCCTATGGCCGAAACAACAGCTTATCTTGTTGCATGGGGAGAAATTCTAGCTGGGCTAGGAATTATTATTGGTGGTGTTTTGGCTAAGCCGATGTTTCAGCTAGGTCACTTGGTAACCAGAGTATCTGGTGGTGCTATAGGTGTCATAATGATATTCGCCTTGCTTATCGCGCACTCTGACTGGGGTATCTTCTTTGGAGAAAGAGGTTCTGTCCTTTTTGCAAGCGAACAGCTATTTCTTTTATTGTTAGGTACTTATTACGCAATCAAAGGAAACAGATAAAAAAAGGGCCGGAATTCCTTTTCCGGCCCCTTATTCGTAATGCTTTGGGGAAGCAGTACTACCTAGCTAACTAGGCAAAACTAAATTAGTTAAAACTTATAACTGAATTTAGCTCCGTAATTTCTTCCTGCGAGAGGCACTTGATTCTTTACAAATGACGAGTGGTTTCTAGCCACTTCATCAAGTAAATTAGTACCAAACACAGAGATTTTGAACTGACCAGAATCATTTAAGTTATAAGTCTTAGTCAGCCTAGCGTTAAGCATCTGATAAGAATCAGTCGCTGTTTCGCCTTCAGCAACATCATCTTGCTTTTCTACATCTTTTAGACTCAGTTTAAATACCCAATCATTCTCAACATAGGAAAGAGAATAGATATTCCTTGCAGGATTGATTCTTGGGACATTATGTCCATCCGAAAATTCTGCATTCACATCATCTCTTCCAAATGAAAGCGTTAAGTCTCCGGACCCTAAGCTGAAAGTTCTTCCAATTTCGAACTCATATCCTCTGAATTCAGCATCTTCTTGAACGTAATTAGCTTTTATTAGGTGAGCAAACTCTTTGTCATGGTCATCATGATCATCGTGCCCATCATGATCGTCGTGCCCATCATGATCGTCATCACCATGCTCATCTCCGTGGTCATCATGGTCGTCATGGTCGTCATGGTCGTCATCGTGGTCGTCGATCATGTCTTGAAGAGTTATGTAATTATCAACATCATTAATGTAGAAACTAGCCATGGCATAGAAATCACCATTATCGTAGTTAAAAGTAATATCAAAATTATTAGATGTCTCACCTTTTAGGTTAGGGTTTCCTGCCTCTAACCTTCCGGTTGCTAAGTGAGGACCATTCATAAATAACTCAATTACTGACGGAAGTCTCTCTACACTAGCAAGGCCAATGTTTACATCTAGATTATCGCTAAGGTCTCTGCCCAAAGATAGAGCAAAGCTGCTAGTGTCGTCATCAAGCTTGTAATAATCGACATCATTGTGTTCATGGTCTGTAACACTACCTGTCCTCTCAATTTGATCTATTCTAAAACCTGCATCTAAATAAAATGCTTCTAAATCCGCACTAACAAAATAACCTAGTGTGAGTTCTTCGTTATTAGCAGGATTCATAAATGATTCTCCACCAACGATAGCCGAATCTTCATCAACAATGTTAAGTGCTATTTTTTGTATAAGGCTAGAAGTAGATAGATCGAATATAGCCCCATACTCAGTAGCATCATTTTTGA
>Ga0208127_1001161_pt1 | contig 13303 bp, 9 predicted proteins | sample ETNtaG_6_FD_185751 | JGI IMG/M metagenome (GOLD analysis project Ga0208127, IMG submission 185751) | Marine microbial and viral communities from oxygen minimum zone, Eastern Pacific Ocean - ETNP201306SV45 (SPAdes) (version 2) | ecosystem: Environmental > Aquatic > Marine > Oceanic ...
CCACTGGTAAAAAAACCTGAATTAAAAGAGCTTGCTTCTCGAATAAGTGGTGAACTAAAGGAAGATTATTCAGTACAGTATGACGAAGCAGGTTCCATTGGTAAACGCTATAGAAGATTAGATGAAGCAGGAACCCCATTCTGTGTGACGGTCGATTTTGATGGCTTAGAAAATGAGACGGTGACTGTACGTCATCGAGACACGATGACTCAAGAGCGAGTTTCTGTTAGCCAGTTAAACCGATACATTGTTGATCAAATGAATTCTTGGCAGACTCCAGAGGATTAGGGTGAAGTTCTACGATGTTCTAGGAAGGAGTAAACCAAGGGCCCTAGGGCCAAAATGGAAACAACAGCAGAGTAGAGTACCAGCCTAATTATAGAGTCTGGAACTAGTGAAGTAAGAATAATTATTGCGCCCCACTCCAACCCATAATCTACTAGACCATTTATGGGTGGCTATTTAAACCTCCTCACTTTCTAGGGTCCAAGGAGTGCGTACACCTCTAAAATAATTTGGCTTATTTTCAATCTTATTTTTAGGGTCAATGGATTGAACCGCCACTAATAGCAGGTACAGTCCAATCCCCAATAATGGCAAGGCAATGGCATTGACCCATTTGAGTCCCCAATCATCGGCTTCCCCTTTAATATTGAAGTGAATAGGAACTTGATCAGGTAGTACATCCCGGACCGTCCATGATAGTATAAAGGGAATGGTTACGATTACAATGACATACCACTCACGTCGTAGAGTGGATAGTAATGAAGTGGGTGAATTATCCTGTTATCAAAAATCGAAATCGAACGGGATTATTCGGAACCGGAGGCGACTCCTATGACCCCGCAGGCCACTCTTGGCCCAGCAGCTCCAGATGGCTGTGACATTAGATCGTCTTCACCGCCATGAACTATTATCCCTCGACCAATTATTTCATTTAGTACAATTACTTCATCTATGTAATCTCTAATGCCAACTCCATCTTCATTCACTTCCAAATTACCCATTGCTCCCATATGGCGGTCTAAAGATTCTGGGGAACCATGCTCAAATCCATAAGGATTGAAATGTCCTCCTGTTGATGTTCCGTCTATTGCAGTACAATCTCCAAAGGTATGGATGTGAAAACCATGCTTTTGGCCGGTTAGTCCATACACTTCTGCTTTGACATGTACGCCATTTTCTTCTTGCTCAAAATAAGCAACCCCTGAAATATTACTATCATTTATAGGATGTATTATAGCAACTGCTTTGGTTAATGAAGGTGTATTTACTCTATTTTGAACATTTTCTTTTTGTGTACAACCACTTGCTATAAAAACAAGAGCAAGGGTAAAGCTACTAAGACAGAATAATCGGGTTGATGTGTTGAGAAAAGTCATGTATAAGAAGGTTAAGTTGATGTACTGTTAGAATGATAATCTACTATGATATTATGTTGACTGGTAAACGGAATTTAGTTGTACAGTTTTTGCTTGATTAATGATAACCGATTTAATTTCTCAATCATTTCAGCATGCAAATCGGGATATTTCGAAGCAAATTCACTCCATTTTCGATTATGAGCTTGTTGCTTATGGCTATTTACCCATTCCTTGAAACCAAATAAACTGAAAAAGCTAGCCATCCAGTAGATCAGTAGCATATTGAATGAAAATCCAGCAACCCATAATGCAACAGAAATCACACTTAGACTCAAAGGAAACAAAAATGCGGTGACTAAAAACTTAATCGATGCATCAAAAGCATGATCTTTGATGGTATTTCGAATTAACTTATCAACGGGGATATAGGCGAGCCGGAAATTCAGAAAGCCAAGTAGGATAAATGGGCTCAGGAGTAGTCTTTTCCAAAAAGGAGTTTGCTGACCTGTAGTGTACTCTTGTAACCGGCTTAAGTCAATGTGCTGTTTTTCAGCTATTTCGAGGAGCTCTTGTGCGGCCAAATAATCTTCCTCGGAAGCTAATTGATCTAATTTTATATTGAGAGGGCGTACTTTCTTGGGGTCTACTAAGTGAGAGCGATCGTCGGCTAAATCATCCAGTAATACTTGGTGTAAGAAATAGTGTTGAGCATTTTGAACGTGCATGGTACACTGTTTCATTACTTTAGCTACATCATTTTTTAGTACATTTGCAGCCTTTCGTTTATCCTGTTCAAATAACTCTTGATACTGTTTCATAGGAATAGGATCGCCATAGACCACCGTTACATCGTTTCGAGATTCTCTGTGCCTAGTATAATTAACTCCAACGGGTATGATCTGTAAGTTCAGATCCCAATTATTTTTTTGTTCGGCGTCGAAAGCAATCCGAGTAAAACCTTTACTGAGGGGTCTAATTCGGCGATTCAAATTGTGATTAGCTTCAGCGAAGACGAGTACGGCATAGTTTTTTTTAAGCATACGAATACATCGTTCAAAGATGGCGTTATTCTTTGTTACCGAACTCATACCATCTCGAACCCTATAGACGGGTAGCATATTTAAGTTTTCTAGGAACCAACGCATAAATGCGGTGCTAAAAGCCTGTGCTCGGGTCAAGAAAAAGGTGTATTTCCAGTTTGTACTTACCACCAATAGAGCATCCATAAAGGAGTTTTGATGATTTGGGATAAACATCACGGGTGTTCGTTTGGGGATTTTTTCTCGCCCTATTGAACGTATTTTTCGGTAATAAAAGATGAGCCCCCATTTGGTAATGATGACCCTGAAAAATTGATAAAAAAGATAATTTTTACGCATGATGATTAAACGGTTGAAAACCTATTCCTGATTTTGGTCCAATAGGCAGTAACGGTGAATCCTGCAATGATATGCCAAATTCCCCACCAAGCGGCAATTAATGCCATTCCGCCTAGAGAATCAAAAAAACTAAATATAAGTAAGAGCCCAAGCCCAGAATTCTGTATACCCGTTTCAATGGCAAGAGATTTGCAATCGGCTGTCGGAAGCTTAAACAGTTTACCCCAACTATAGCCACCTACCAATGCCAAGAGATTATGTAAAAAAACCAAACCAATAACCAGGTGAACATAGCCCAAGAAATGTTCAAAATTCATACCGAAGGCTACGATCACGAAACCGCCAAAAAAGACGATACCAAATCGCTTAATCCAACTTGTCCAGCGCAAGGCATAGTTCTCTGCGTAATGACTAACAAGCATTCCAAGAATCAATGGAATACCTAAAATTAATCCAACAATTTGAAACACCTGAATAAGATCCACCTGAATTTCTCTTAAAATTTCGGCAGTCGGTGGATATAAACTAGCCCAAAAGGTAAAATTCAATGGTGTGGCGATGACTGCTAGTAAGGTTGCGATAGCCGTGAGGCTTACGGAAAGGGCGGTATTTCCCCCGGCTAACTGAGAGAAAAAATTTGAAATATTTCCACCGGGACAAGCAGCAACCATCATCATACCCAAGGCAAAACTAGGATAGGGTTCTAGCAGCCAAATAAGTGCGAAGGTAACGGCAGGCAGAAACATAAATTGAGATATAAAGCCTGCTAGCACTCCTCTTGGTTGTTCTGCAATGGCTTTAAAATTCGAGATTTTCAGCTCCAAGGCTACCCCAAACATAATAACAGCCAAGGACACATTCATAATCATGAGTCCACCGCCACCAAGATTTAGTTGAAGAGCGTCAATTGTTTCGTTCATCCGGGAAAAGTACTGAATTACTAGCTAAGCCGCATAGATGCTTGTGTGTTATAATCGGTACGTAAGGCCAACAAAATACGCTAATACTGCTTCGAGGCCTTAGACAGGTTGAGCGGCATACGGATGTATTCCAAGCCCATCCTTTAGCTTATTTCCTCTGTCAAAAAGTGGCTCATTCTCAAGTAAAACCTTTGCGGTAGCAGCGATCATAGCTGCATTATCGGTGCAATAAGCCAATGCGGGCTTATGTATAGTGAAGTCGTTTTCCTCTGCCATAGCGGCAACCTTTATACGTAGCATTGAGTTGGCTGAAACGCCCCCAGCTAACACGGCTCGAGGAATGGAATGGAGCTGCATAGCACGCTCTAGTTTGGCCACAAGCACCTCGGTAATGGCATGGCTTACACTTGCACAAATATCATTGAGATGCTGGGTAATAAATGCTTCATCCTTATCTTGAAGGTAATAAAGTACACTGGTCTTTAGGCCTGAAAAACTAAAATCAAGCCCTTCTCTAATGAGCCCTTTAGGAAATACATGAAAATGAGGATTTCCTTCTCGAGATAAGCAATCCATTTTTGGTCCTGCTGGATAGTCTAGGCCTAGGAGTTTACCCACTTTATCGAAGGCTTCACCAGCGGCATCGTCTCTTGTTTGGCCAATAATTTCTCGGCTATGTGGACTTGAAAGTTTGGTTAATTGAGTGTGCCCACCTGACACAGTGAGGGCAATGAATGGATATTCAAGGCTATGCTCAATAGTACTGGCATAAATATGGGCATCCATATGATTGACGCCCACTAAGGGGATATGGTGCGCTAAAGATAATCCTTTGGCAAAACTTAGCCCTACCAATAACGAACCCATGAGGCCAGGCCCTTGAGTAACAGCGATTAAATCAATGTCCTGAATACTGAGCTGAGCTTCGGATAATGCTTGCTCAACCGTCTGGCTAATGGTACGATGATGGGCTCGGGAAGCAAGTTCAGGAACTACTCCACCAAATTGAATATGAACAGATTGGGAGGCAATGACATTGGACAACACTCCCGCCTCGGTTAATACCGAAGCGGCAGTATCATCACATGAAGATTCAATGCCAAGGATGTTCAAGATAGGATTACTTATCCTTGTCGTCTTCGTCGACTACTTCAAAGTCAGCGTCAACAGCGTCATTATCCTCAGTAGAGGCAGTTTCACCTCCATCCGCCGCATCACCTGCGGCACCAGCAGCGGCTTCCGCCTCAGCCTGCGATGCTGCATAAATCTCCTGGGAAGCCCCTGCCCAAGCGGTATTCACCGCTTCCATGGCAGCATCGATCTCGTCCAAATTCTCCGCCTTGTGCACCTCTTCAAGTTTGGCAACAGCCTCCTCTATAGCTTTTTTGTTGTCTTCTGAGATCTTGTCAGCATACTCTTCAAGCTGTTTCTTAGTCGAGAAGATTAATCCATCGGCTTGGTTCATCTTTTCAACTTTTTCACGAAGTTTTTTGTCCTCGTCTTCATGCTCCTTGGCAGCCTGTTTCATTTTTTCGATCTCCTCATCAGATAATCCAGAAGAAGATTCAATGCGGATGGTTTGCTCTTTACCCGTACCTTTATCTTTGGCTACGATGTTAAGTACTCCATTGGCATCTAAGTCAAAAGTTACTTCGATTTGAGGCATGCCTCTTGGCGCAGGTGGGATACCATCTAAATGGAACCGTCCAAGTGTACGGTTGGCTGCTGCTTGGGCGCGCTCACCTTGAAGTACATGGATCTCCACGCTGCTTTGGTTGTCCGCTGCAGTAGAAAATACCTGAGACTTAGACGTTGGAATGGTACTATTTGACTCAATAAGGGGAGTCATTACGCCTCCAAGAGTTTCAATACCGAGGGTCAATGGAGTTACGTCAAGTAATACTACATCGTCTACTTCTCCAGTTAGCACCCCCCCTTGAATAGCAGCTCCAACAGCCACAACTTCATCCGGGTTAACTCCTTTACTTGGGTCTTTTCCAAAAAATTCTTTTACAGCCTCTTGTATACGAGGAATTCGGGTCGAGCCACCGACTAAAATTACCTGATCAATGTCGCTTTTGCTCAAGCCAGCATCCTTTAGTGCTTGTTCGCAAGGCTTGATGGATCGCTTCACTAAATCATCCACAAGCTGTTCAAATTTAGAACGGCTTAGGTCGATGTTGATGTGCTTCGGACCTTCTTGGGTGGCCGTGATAAACGGAAGGTTGATGGTTGTTTTCTGTGAGCTTGATAATTCAATCTTCGCTTTTTCAGCCGCATCCTTTAATCGTTGCATAGCCATCGCATCGTTTCTTAAATCGATACCATCGGTCTTTTTAAATTCATCGGCAAGGAAGTCAATAATGCGCTGGTCAAAGTCATCACCACCTAAATGAGTGTCACCATTGGTTGACTTCACTTCAAAGACTCCATCACCCAGATCAAGTATGGACACATCGAAAGTACCACCACCTAAATCATAAACAACAATAGTCTGATCAGAATCTTTTTTGTCTAAACCATAAGCCAATGCCGCAGCTGTGGGCTCATTGATAATTCTCTTTACTTCCAAGCCAGCTATTTTACCCGCTTCTTGGGTGGCTTTACGTTGAGCGTCGTTGAAATACGCTGGCACTGTAATGACCGCTTCGGATACTTTTGCGCCTAAATACTCTTCGGCTGTTTGTTTCATTTTCTGAAGCACCATAGCCGAGATCTCCTGAGGCGCATACTTGCGATCATCGATTTCCACGCGTGCCGTATTGTCATCTCCCTTGACCACTTTGTAAGCAACTTGCTTGGTTTCACCAGAAACCTCATTGAACATGCGTCCCATAAATCGCTTTACCGAAGCAATTGTTTTATCTGGATTGGTAATGGCTTGACGTTTAGCAGGGGCTCCTACCATACGTTCACCATCTTTTGCAAAAGCCACTACGGATGGAGTAGTACGTCCACCTTCTGAGTTTTGAATAACGACTGGTTCATTGCCTTCCATTACGGAAACGCAAGAGTTGGTTGTTCCTAAATCTATTCCAATTATTTTTCCCATTGCTGTATCTATTTACTCGTATGTTGTCATTAAATTTGTTATTAAGGCATGTCTAACACGATATACCTGTATCTATTGAACCGGTATATGAGTGGTGTCCTCGTTGGTACTATCCATTGGAAGCTGTATCGTTAGCACCCCGTTTCGAAAGCTAGCGGTAATATTGCTAGCATCCGCTTCTTCCGGGATAGCAAAGGATCTCATGAAAGCACCTGACTTTCGTTCATTTCGTTTGTATTGTTCTCCATCTGCTAACATTACCTCTCTTTCTCCGCGCACGGTGAGTACGTTTTGTTTGCGGGTAATCGCAATTTCCTTTTTGGTTAGCCCTGGTAAATCCATTACAATACTTAAGCTCTTCTCCGAAACGATCAGGTCAGCTTCCGGACGAAAATCTTTGGCCTTGGAGGATGAAGGAACGACTCGCTCTACAAAATCCTGAAGCTCTTGCCCAAATTTGTGCACTTGCTTTTCGATTTCTTCTCCTATTTCGTGAAGATCAGATGTTGCTTTCATAATAGTTTATTTAGTTTGATTGAGTTGAGAGCAATGACCGTACCAAATGCACAGCAGTTGTATGAGTCTGCCTAATTGACCGACTAAATGTCAGATGTTACATGAAAGGTGTAGCGATTGCCCTGCTTAAGCCGCAATGATTGCTCTAATTAGTCAGGGTTCATGCTGTAAACGAGCAATTGACACCAATTGCCGCCGAAAGTTTAATTATGTAGTCAGGGCGCAAGTCGCAACCCGTACAATCATTCATGAACCCGAATGGAGCAAGACTCGCCATGAACACGAATGGTCATACATATGCCACAGAGGCAATATCAACTAGAATCATTACCCTCTGAGATGGTCTAAATGATCCCAAAACTCTGGGTAGGAAACGGCCGCGGCCTCGGCATCTTTAATGCTTGAAGACTTATTTCCACGCAGAGCCGCTACCGCCGATGCCATAGCAATACGATGGTCATGAAAACTTTCAAAATGTGCGGCATTAAAGGTTAAACTGGGATTTCCGTGAATGCTAAGCCCATCATCGTATTCCTTATAAGAGGCTCCGATAGCGTCTAATAATTTAGTAATAGCCATAATCCGGTCGGTTTCTTTGTGACGAAGCTCGGCGGCGCCTCGTATGTGTGAATCTCCGTCTGCAAAAGCCATAGCGACCGCTAGAATAGGTAGCTCATCGATGGTATTAGGTATCCACTCTGGTGGGATTTCTATTCCACTTAGCTCGGCTGTCCGTACGGTAAGCTTTGCCACAGGTTCGGTAAACTCGGACTCATCCTCAAGTATATCTACCTGGGCTCCCATTTCTTTTAGAATGTGTAACGATGCGATACGAGTTGGATTTAATCCAACATCGGGAAGTGTTATGACTGAATTGGGCACAATGGAGCCTGCAACCAGCCAAAATGCTGCGGCAGAGTAATCACCCGGAATCCGATAATTTTGTGAGGGTATGTCATGTGCTTTACTGGCGTAAATACGACGTAAACCTTGGTCGTCTGTTTCTACGTTGAGTTGCAGTAAGCGCTCGGTGTGGTCTCGACTTGGGATAGGCTCGATAACGCAGGTTTCCTCCTCCCCAAAAAGGCCGGCCAACAAAATACAAGATTTTAATTGGGCACTTGGAATAGGTAGAGTAAATTTCAAGGCTTTCAAGGGGTCTTCTCGACTAATGAATAGGGGGGCAAATGCTCCATTTCTAGCCAAAATGTGAGCTCCCATCTCTTCTAATGGGTTAATAATTCTCGTCATTGTTCGCCCGCTTAGGCTCGGGTCTCCAATGAGTTTTACAGATATACCCGCTCCGGTTAATACGCCCGATAAAAGACGCATAGCAGTGCCTGAGTTTCCGCAATCTAACTCATCGGTTTGTGCGGAAATCCCGTCACGTCCTACTCCAGTAATAATTAATTTATCGTTCTCTTTTTCTACTTCTACCATTGCACCTAAATATTCTACACAGTGTAAGGTAGTTTGTGGGTCTTGCGCCTGAGAGTAATTATAGATCGTGGATGGTCCATCATGCAGTAGTGAAAAGATGGCAGCACGTTGAGCAATTGATTTGTCAGGAGCTAGCGTAATGATCCCATTCAAGGAGTTGGCGGGATCTACCGAATGTATAGACATAAATGAGGAAGGGGCTAAAGATTTAGTTGTTCAATAAGTGTGCGAGCAGCCGGACTGACCGGAGTGTCAGGATACCGTTCGATGATTTCGTTAAGCATTCCAGAGGCTTCGCCTGTATTACTCAAACTGAGATGAATTTGGGCTGACTCTAATAACGATGCAGATACCCATTCGTCAAAGGCTTCAAATAATACCTTAACCTTTGCAAATTCTTCTAAAGCTAGTGTACTGTTTCCTTCATTTTTACTAATTATTCCGATTAAATATTGCGATTCTGCGCCTAATTCGGTGGTATTGCGGTCGGCAATGGGTAATAGTAAGTCACGAGCTTCAGTAAGCTTGGATTGTCCGAGTGCGACTTTTGCGAGTCCTAATTGGGCATTGGCGTTGGTGGGATTTATCTGTAGGGCTGCTGCAAATTGGTCTCTAGCTTCATCATAATTGGCTTGTCCCAACCGAGCATTTCCCATACCAATATAGGCTTCTTGCTGGAACCGGTTGCTTATATTTAAAAGGCGAGCATAGTATTCATGAGATTCCTCATAATCAGCTTTTTCGAAGTATAATAAACCTAATGAAGTTAGCGCACTGGGCGCTTGGTTAGATTGAGGGAAATCAGTTAAAATCTGCTTATAGGCTTGAATAGCCCTGTTTTCATCGCCTAATTGTTTGTATGATTCACCCAAATTAGCATAGGCTTGAGGGGCTAATTGATCGGAATTTGTCACACGAAGATACTGCCTAAATTCTCTAATGGCCGTAGGGTAGTCACCGCTTTGGAAGGTATTTTCAGCTTGACGGAAACGTAGGCGATCGGCCGTACTACTCTGGGGATTGTCGCCAAGGAATTCTTCTAAGATGACCGACGAACTATCCATTTTACCTGATGATAGTTGAGCGTACTGTATACCATTGATTGCCTGTATAATGTAGGAGCTACGTGGATATCGATCGAGGACCTGTTGGTATGCCCCGATTGCCAACTCATAGGCACCGGCATTGTAGTGAGCATCTCCAATATTATACTGAGCTCGCGCAGCCCACTCCGTTCCTGGATAGCGGTTTATAACCGTTTCGAATTCTTCTATAGCTTGCTCGTTGTTTCCCGTAGTCATATAAATGTAGGCTACGTTGTACTGGGCTTGTTCGCGTAGCTTACTGAATGGATAAATCCGCAACAAGCGCCGGAAGGTGCTCACTGCCTCGAAAGTTCGATTGGCTCTGTAATAGGAGTTTGCTACCTGAAACATAGCATAGTCTCCACCTGGTTCAGCTCCAATCGCCTTATTATAAAATTCAATGGATTTACGATACTGCCCTAGTGCATAGTAAGCGTCCCCAATGCGAAGTTGAGTATCGGTATCATAAGGAAAAAGAGCAATAGGAGGGGCTTCGTATTCATCCAAAAAGGTCTCTAAAGGAGTTACTGCAGACTCAAAATCGCCTAACTTGAAGTAGCACCATCCTAAAGAGTATAGGGCAGCTCCCATCATTTCGTGCTTAGGAAAATATTCTGTAAAGGTCTTAAACCGGCTAGAGGCCTCACTAAATTGGTTCAATTTATAGTAACTGTCAGCGCTCCAAAATAAGGCTTCAGCACCCAATTTGGTATTTGGGGCTTCGGCATATACATTTTCAAAGAGTGGTTGAGCCTGTTCAAAAGCTTGATTACGGTGTAAAATCCATGCTTTTTGAAATTGTGCTTGTCTACGTAAGTAAGGGTCGACATTACCCATGGTTTCTGCTTGTTCAAAAGCTGTAATAGCTGAGGTGTATTCGTTGTTGGCATAGAAAATTTCACCAAGAAGGGTATACACTTGAGCCCCATTGCTAAGGCTGTCTTGTTGGCGAATTAGATTGAGTAAAATCGTAATAGCTCCATCATAATCACCGGCTTCAAAAGCCGATATTCCCCACTCGTAATAGGCATTTTCTACCCATAATCCTTCTTTAAAGCGATCTCCAAACTCTTTGAAGGTGTCCATTGCTCGTTGAAAATTTCCAGATAGCTTATGGTTCACTGCTTCGTAATATAAGGCCTTTCTGGAGGTTAGATCATCACCATTAATAGCTTTCTCGAATGACTGAGCTGCCCAATGATAGATTCCTTGACGGTGATATAACCAGCCTAAACCATAATGAGCAGGAGCTTCTCGTTCGGTTCCTTTGGTAAGGTTGATGTAGCGTAAGTAATCCTTAATAGCTTCCTCATAATTACCCAAGTAATTGTGAGCTTCGGCCATTAAAAATAATGCCTTGATAATGGATGCATTATCCAAAAAAATCATTTGAGCATCTAAAGCTTCAATGGCTTCCTCATAACGTCCCTGCTGGTAGTACGACTCTCCCAGAGCCGTTCCAACACCACGTGTAACGGGATCGTTAGGGTAGCGTTCTTTGAGTAACTCAAAGGCTGAGGAAGTGGAATCGTACCGATTTTCTGTTAAAAACAATCGTCCCCTTGCATACAAGGCTTTAGCAGACCACTCTGATGATGGAAAGGTGTTGGCTAATACCATAAATTCTTCGCGGGATTCGTCGTAATCCCCTGCCTCTGCTAAGGCTTCTGCTTTCCAGTAATGTACCTGGGCTGAGGTGTTGGGGTCTAAGCCAGAATTCAATGCGTCTTGGTAATGCTGAACCGCCTCAGCGTATCGTTTTAAGCGTACTTTGAGGTGCCCGAGTTCCATAAGAAGGATGCCTGATTCAATACTTCCAGGATATTTTATTATATAGTCTTCGAAGTAGGGTTCTATTTTGGTCGAATCGAGGGCTACTAAACTTCGCGTTTGATAGTACTCTATTTTGGCCGTCAGAGTAGATGATGTAGATGATCCCTCAGTAAGAGCGTGTAGCTGTTCAGAGGCTTGTTCGAAATGCCCTTTTTCGTAGGCTTCAATAGCTTGGAGCAGTTTTTGACTATTTGAGGAGGGAAGGTTCTGTGCTTGAGCTAAGCCAGAATTGAGCACATTCGTACCTATCAACAGCGCGAGAATGACTAGAAAATGCGTAAACCTTATAGTTGCGTCAAAAACTGATGTTTTGGCGATGAATGTGCTATACATAGATGAAAATGCTGGATGCTTCTGGCTAAATCGCTTACAGATCCAAAAGGCGAATGAGTTCATTGGCTCGTTCATGAAAATCTATGTCTCGCTGCAAGTCTTTGTGAGGGGTATATACGGTGTATCCGAATCGTTCTAAAGTAGAGATGGCATTAGAGACCTCTTCACTGTCAAATTTAATCGTCAATGTACAATGCTCTTCGTCGATGTTGGGTTGTTGTACCGTTACGGTTTTGACACGAATACCTTCAGTTTCTATTAATCGAATAACTTCACTAATTAGGGGTTCTTCTGAAGGGATTTGCACGTCTATCACCGTCCCTTTTTGGCCCATGTTTAAAAACTCACACAACTCTTCGAGCACATCATTGCGCGTGCGAATACCAATATAGCTATGTTCATGATCTACCACGGGAAGGTGGTCACCAAGCTCATAACTGAAGGCTTCTGCTGCGCGGAAGATATGATCGTTAATACAAATATAAGCCCCTTGTTGCACTTCTTCAGGATAGGCATTGATATAAGACTCTAGACTGTCAAACTCAGGGCCAAACCCACCATCTGTTATGCATTGTGCGTCTAACAGACCAAATAGGCGCCCCTTATTGGTAATAACTAAGGAGTCCATTTGAGTGCGCTCTAGCCAAGCATTAACTTCGTCTAAACTAGCGCTTAACTCTATTCCAGCGATATGTTGTTCTACTAAAACGGTCATTTTAATACTTTTTTCGCAACCTACGGATGATAATCATATAGAATATTATCGGTTTCCGATGCTATACTCTATAGTATCCAACATCTTGGATAATTGCTTGAAATCTTTTTCATCCATTCTACATGAAATATGCACAAATTCACCGGTATATTCTTCGTTGTCTACATGGGCATGTTCATGAATGAATGCCACTGCTTTGTACGCTTGAATGGGAATATCGATATCCACCTGTTTATAATTAGATTCAATTTTTTGCTCAATGGCTTCTTCAAGCTGACTTAATCCTATTCCTCGAACTGCAGATATGTACAGTGCGTTCGGATATTCACCACGGAGCATTTCGTACTGCTCATCATCAATACAATCTACTTTATTGAACACCAGAAGAGTCTGTTTTTTTATCGATTTAAGCTCTTTAAGTGTTTGCTGTACGACTTCTATGTATTCATGAACCATACTCGAGCTTCCATCGACCAGGTGGATAAGAAGATCAGCCTCTCGTACTTCGTCTAAAGTAGATTTGAAACTTTGAACCAAGTGATGTGGGAGCTTTCTGATGAATCCTACGGTATCGGAAAGTAAAATTTCATGGCTTCTGAGATGGTGCCTACGAACGGTGGAATCAAGGGTGGCGAAGAGTCTGTTTTCAGCAAAAACACCGCTGTT
>Ga0208127_1001168_pt1 | contig 13260 bp, 9 predicted proteins | sample ETNtaG_6_FD_185751 | JGI IMG/M metagenome (GOLD analysis project Ga0208127, IMG submission 185751) | Marine microbial and viral communities from oxygen minimum zone, Eastern Pacific Ocean - ETNP201306SV45 (SPAdes) (version 2) | ecosystem: Environmental > Aquatic > Marine > Oceanic ...
GCGAGAGCACATCCATGCTGCAAATGGCGTTTGTTGTCATTCGGAATATAGAGTCAAGGTTGCGTCACATTGCTGCCACTGCAGAAAGGTAGTGATCAATCCAAGCCTCGCAAAGGTATTCTTGAAACATCACTACCGGACGATCTCTGTCCAAGGCACACGATCAATGTCCCCACCAAACGCGTCGGGGTCCCAGAAAATCTCGAAGCGCGATGGATGTACGCTCTGGCCTCTGGGAAACTGCTCCAGCGCCAAAGATAGCTCTGAAACCTTCTCGGGCATGGATGCAGCGAGATCACTCTGCTCGGTAGGGTCGTTCTCCAGCTGATACAGCTCAACCTTGCCCGAATTCAATTTCAGCAGTTTCCAGGGATATCGATAAATGGCATCCCCATCTGCCGCTCGGGTGATGTAGTCAGGGGTAGCTCCGCTCTGAGCCTGTGCAATGACAGGCCAGAGATTGCGCCCATTCATATTTGACTCATCAACACCCAGATTTATGTCCACAGCATTTGCTAAGGTGGGTAGCACATCCTGTGCGGTAATCATTTGAGGTATCACACTGGGTGACAGTTTGCTCCGCCAATAAATAATCGACGGTACCCGGGTTCCACCTTCGTATACCGTGTTCTTACCTTTGCGAAAGGGCGTGTTATCAGAGCCTCCCTCCTGAACGTTACCGCGAATAAATTCGTAGTAGTCTATGGGCAGCGGTTTACCGAACCAGTCCACCCAATCCGCATATTTCTCCTGAGTTTCCTGGGGATAGACACCGGGATTCAGCCCGCCGTTATCACTCATGAACCAGATCAGCGTGTTATCTAAGAGGCCCTCGTCATTCAGCGAGGCGATCAGCCGCCCGATCGCCTCGTCCATCTTGGATGCCATTGCGGCATGGACCCGACGATAACGATCGCTAATGTGTCCATAGCGTTCTATTGCTTCAGCAGGTGCTTCGTTGGGCAGATGAACCGCATTAAAGCTCAGATACATGAAAAAGGGCTTGTTTTTGTCGTGCGCCGCCAACAGGCGTATCGCCTCGTCAGCTTCTAGGTCGGTTGCATAACCTGTCTCGTATACCGTCTCACCGTTTCGCTGCCAGTCCAAACCCCCGCCGTGCACGTGATCCCAGTAGCCAACCCCACCGGTCAAATGCCCGTAAAAATGGTCAAAGCCTCTGGCGGTAGGTAGGTACTCCTTTTGACGAAAGCCTAAGTGCCACTTGCCCACCAAATAGGTCGAGTAGCCATTTTCCTTAAAATATTGGGGTAGAAGTTTCTCGGATAGCGGCAATCCGGTCGCTGTTCTTTTTGACAGCGGGCCAAAAATACCCAATCGCATGGGTGTCTTACCTGTCATCAAAGCCGCTCTGGTGGGCGTACAGGTTGGCTGCGAATAGAAGCGATCCAGTTCAATCCCATTTTCAGCCAAGTTATCGATAGTGGGGGTTGCTATCTCGCTACCGTGGTAACTCACATCGTTCCAACCGAGATCATCGGCGAGGACGATGACGACATTAGGTCTCGCAAAAACGGATGAATTTACACATCCCGCTCCCAGAGCGATCAGGAAAATGCACCGCCAGAGCAGAAGGATCTTTTTAGGGATTAACGGGTGACGAATTACGCTACTCACTAGCTCATCCTTCTCAGTGAGGGGCCAGCAGGCAGCCCACGCCTTTTACCATGCTGGCGTAAAGCAAATGTTAGGCGGCCACAACCCGCGGATCTGGCGCGTTCAAACGACTTTGAAACGCGCGGGCCTTGCGGCATCAAAATCCACGGGATACGGACCCAGCCGCAAAACAATAACAATCGCGATTGCCGGCATCACAGCAAGAACCGAAAGCCCAGTCGTATACGCCCCCGTCAAGTCATATCCCATACCCATCAGAGGAGCACCGATCATTCCGCCTAAGTTGAAGGCCGCAAACACGTACCCGTAGATCTCTCCAAAACTGGATAGCCCAAAGTAACGGCTGACCATATAGGCCATAAGGTCAAACTCCGCACCGTGGGCCAGGCCCAGCAATGCAACTGCCAGATAACTGGTCCAAGCCGAGCCTCCCATCCTCAGTAGGAGGATGGCCAGCATGAATAATAAAAAGACTGCCGCAGCGACCTGCGCAGCAAAAAATCGGTCGAGAAGAATGCCCGTCACGACTCGGCCTAAGAGAATGCCGACGCCAAGTAAAGCCGCCAAGCCTGCCGCCTCCTCTACGGTCATACCTGCGTCTGTAAGCATCGGTACCAAATGAATCACGCAGGCATGGAACGCGATAGAGATGACAAAGAAAACCACCATCAATGCCCAAAAATTGGGCATCCGCAAAGCTTGCGGCAGGGAAAAGCCATAAGTGGTAACGGCCGCGCTGGTATTGCGAGGCAACGAGCCGTCGGGCGACACTCCCATAGTCTCCGGGCTGTCTCGCAGTATGAGGGCCGCCGTAGGCAGCATCACCGCCACCACGATGACCCCAAGTAATGCATAGGCTATTCGCCACCCGTAGTCGCTGATGAGCCAGTTCGCCAAGGGTGCCATTAACGAGACACCAAGCGAGCTCCCTGCAATCGCCAGAGCCAGCGCGATTCCTCTTCGCTGATCGAACCAATTCGAGACGACCTTGGCGTATGGGACGGGGTTGCAGCCCGCTGACAGGCAACCGAGAAGAAAAAAGATCAGGTACAGATGCCAGAGCGCAGAAGTCAGTAAGAAAAGAGAAGCGAACACCGCGCTCATGAGGAGACCCGAGACCATGATCACCTGACGCGGACCGAACCTGTCGATAATTCTGCCCATTCGAGGTTGAGCAACTGTGACACCCAGAAGAGCCAGCGCCATCGCACCCGAGAGCTCAGAGCGGCTAAACCCGAACTCTCCTTCGAGGGCTAATAGGAACACACCGAAGGTACCGACCACGATCGGCCCGAAGTGCACAGCAAGGCCCGCCGCCGCCGCCGCGACGATCCACCAACCGTAAAAGAGTCGCTGGTTGCTTATCTGAAACGCCATAGTCTCAGCCTAAAAAAAACCCGCCGAGATACTTCCTCGGCGGGCTAACTCCCATGAGAATTTTTTCAATTTCCCTCTGATGCCAGCTTCACAGAATAGAGTTGATTCTGCATTGCCTTAGAAGTTGTATTGCAAGCCTACCTGATAAGTGCGGGGCCTGACCGGCATACCCCAAACGTAGTTAAGCGGTGCAAATGGCGTAGTGGATAGGTAATACTCTTCGTCTGTTGCGTTAATCACCGCCAGCGATGCGATCCAAGAACCACTGGGCGTGCTGTACGAGACATTGAGATTCAGGTTCTCGTATTCCTGGAGCGTCTCCACAATATTTTCAATTCGAGAGTAGAAATCGTCTTTGACCACGTAATCTGCTCGCAACGAGAGGTTGCCACCGTTGGCCAGCGGTCGTTCGTACTTGCCCATTAGCGCCAAGGTGTAGTCCGGGGTGAAAGGCAAGTCATTGCTAGGCGTGATAACAATGCCGCTAGACACCAATGTATTGTTGGTGCCCAACCGGTCGATCTCATCATCCAGCAGGCCCAGGTTGACCCCCAGCGTAAAATAATCGCCCAGCAACGCTGTCATTTCTGCTTCAAAACCGGTAATCGTCGCTTCACCCAGATTGGCCTTCGAGACATTTGCAGCCGTGACAGGGTCGGTCGCAGTGACCTGCATATCCTCATAGTCCATCATGAACGCGGCTGCATTGAGGCGCATGCGTCCCCCGAAGAAGTCGGCCTTCATTCCCAACTCGTAATTCGTGACAAACTCCGGGTCATAAGAGGGAATCGGATCCGGCAGCCCCGCTGGGAAACGCGCCCCAAATCCCCCGTTTTTGTAGCCTTCTGAGTACGAGCCATAGAACATGACGTCATCCGACAGATCCCACGTCAGCGAAATGAGTGGTGTCACCTCTGTGGTGGTCTGTGAACCGGAACCATTGGTAGTGCCGGCTGCCCGGAATTGCGTAATGGTGAGGTCCTTGCCGCTGTCGGTCCAACGAGCACCAACGGTCAGCGTTAACGCCTCGGTAATGTCGTAATTAAGCTGACCAAAGACGGCCGTACTGTCATTGCTGATGTCTCGATTAGTGAGCACCACAAAATTGCCGTTGTTCTTATCTCCTACCGATAGCTGAAGCGTTGTGAACTCGGCGACATTCTCGTCAAAATAGTAAAGTCCGGCGACATAGCGCAGTCGCCCACCCATAGCCTCTCCCGAAAGCTGAAATTCCTGAGAGACTTGATCCTGCGAGTACTCGTCATAACTGTTGTGAAAAACCACATGCGGGGAGCCGTCCAGGTCGTTCCACGCCGAAATATCAAACTCTCGATAGGAGGTGATGGACTTCAATTGGGCACTACCCAAGTCCCAGCTCATCGTCAGACTGTTGCCCCACACCATCAAGTCCTGTTCAGGTTCGATTCTGTTGCCCTCAAAATCGAAATAAACTTGGTTGGTGGCATAGGGCGTCCCCGTGCTGTGAACGGGACCGTAGCAAGCGGGGATCGTGGCTTGGCCCTCTGGCGTCATGCACGCAGGGTTGCCACTGTTAGGGGGTAAATTGTGAACAAAAGCAAAGGTATTCACAGGCGGCGGCGCATAAGGGACCAGTTGGCCATTAAAAATACCCAGTCCACCAACTGAAGACATTGCTCCAGGGGTCTCAGTTGCCTTCGAGTAGTCCACTGCATAGTCCAAGCTAAAGCTGTCGGAAATATCTGCCACTAGTCGGGCTCTGACACCCCACATATCATCACTGCCCAATTGCAGATCATCATATTGAAGCGCATCAACGTAGCCGTCGCGCTCGCGCTTGAAGGCACTTACTCGCGCCCGAACGCGATCAGAAATTGGCACGTTAACGGTGCCACCGATCTCCAGAAAATCATCGTCGCCCAACGCCACTTTGACCTGACCAGCCAACTCATCCCCCGGTGTAGCTGAGACGATATTGATGGCCCCACCCACCGTATTGGCGCCGAACAGCGTGCCCTGCGGTCCACGCAGCACCTCGACTCGATCAATGTCCACCAGATCCATCACATTGCCTATGTTTCGGCCGAGGTAGACGCCATCCACATAAAGACCAACCGAAGGATCTTCCACACCAATAAAATCGGCCTGGCCCACGCCCCGTATATAAATCTGCGGGGACTTCACACCGTCAGTATTACCCGCGGCTTCAAAGTGCACGTTTGGCGCGACCTTACTGACGGCGTCAATTTTCATGCCTCCTGCTTCCAGCAAATCTTTCCCAGAGAGCACAGAAACGGCCACCGGCACTTCCTGCATACTCTCTTCTTGCCGACGGGCCGTTACTACGATTTCTTCAAGAGTTCTTGCTGACTCCGACACATCGGTTTCAACGGCATCCTGTGCCAATGAATGAACTGAAACAGATAATGCGATCGTCCCAACGGCAATACCGGGGAATTGATGACGCAAAGCTTGGAACTTCATAGTGGCACCCTCTCGACTCTAGTTATTGCGACAGCGGACATGGTTCTCCACTCGCTATAACTCGATGCTACGGAGCGCTTTTTTTATTTTGAAATTGTTATTAGGCATGTTTGCATAAGCAAAACGCATGACCGGACCCAAAAGACCCGAAGCGGTAAAAACGTGGAGTCAGAACTAGAGTAAAGAAGGGTCTGAAGATCACTCTGTCGTAGTGATGCTCCCCCGCGCTGGCCCATCGCCAGCGATGAATCACCCGATCGCGGTCAGTCCACCGTCTGGGTAGAGAGAAGAACCGGTAATAAAGTCGGAGGCGCTCGACGCAAGGAAAATCGCGGGACCTTTAACATCATCGACTTCGCCAATTCGCATGGCTGGCAGGGCAGAAGCTTTGGCAGCTCTCTCTTTCGGGTCATCAGGAAGAATGCCTTGCATCATGGGCGTATAAGTCACCGTCGGGCCGATCAGATTAACCTGTATGTTGGGGCGAAGCTCGGACGCATAAGCCTTAGTCAGCATTTCGACTGCGCCTTTGCTGGCGCAATAGGCCACATTTCCCCCACCCCCATTTCCCACCGCACGAATGCCTCGAACGGACCCCAAGTTGATGATTTTCCCGTGAATGTCATTGTCCTGCATGTATTTGCCGAAATGCTTGCAGGCAAGCATTACCGACGTCACATTTGCGCTCATCATCTCATCAAAGGTGGCCACGGGAACCTCGGTTCCTGGATGCTTCTTATTGATCCCCTGAGCGTTTACCAGGATATCAACCTTACCCATCTGGCTCACAGCAGCATCCAATAAAGCAACGACGTCTTCCTCGGCGGTGGCATCGCAAGGGCGGTAGAAGACATCGTGATCAGTACCTTTTTTAATTTCCTGACATGCACGCCGTAATGACTCGACACTGCGCGACGCAATCATCACCAAGGCTCCTGCCTCCGCCAGAGCCTCGGCGATTGCCTGCCCCAGTCCACCTGCACCACCTATGATGACGGCGCACCTGCCCGTCAAATCAAACAGAGATAAATTGGCCATATTGCTCCGCTATTCTGCCGTCGCTTTTTGGGTTGATTTCAGTAGCGTTACCAATAGCTGGCTGGCCTCGCACCCGCTATTTCTTATGCTTTTTTTAATGCCAGCGCTGCAATGAAAAGAATCGCCTTTGTGAAGCGTGACAAGTAATTCGCGATCCGTTCCCCGCTCGACTTCAATCTGCATCTGCCCCTCTATTACGTAATAGATGCATTCAAAATCGTTGGCACCATACTCCGTACCGCCACCCGGTAAAAAGTGCGAAAGACCCATGGTAAGGCTGCCGCCCAAAACATCCTCCGGGTTATGAAGACGCGTCGGGCGCACGTCAAAATGCCCGGGTGGGTTATACACCACACCCTCATCGCTTCTCGTTACCTTAAAACTCATCCAGTATCTCGCGCGGTCTCATCTTCACTTAAAAAACGACTAGGCCTGTTGACAGCAGCTAAAGGCGGGCGCTTCCAGATGGGTCCTCGATTCCGATAAGTCTTACGACCGATCCATCACCGTCTTCCCAACGCAACGGGAACGCCATGAAAGTCATCCGTTTTCCGGTTAAGGCGTCTAAATCCCCGCCCGCATTTTCGACTCCGGGAATGCCGTTACAGAGCAACGTCTTGTGAGCGGGTTCCCACAAGGGGAAATCCTGCAAAATATCGCGACCCGTCTCTGCTTTATATTCGTCGTTTAAGTGCGGGGCCATCGGCCCGGGGCCATGATCCGCAATGTAGGTGCCTAGCGGGTGGTCCAACGCCTGGACATCTATAGCCACCATCTTGACCCCTCGCTCTACCAGCCACTGGGCAGCCTCGAGATATAAACCAGGGCCGTAATGAAAGTATTCGGCGCTGTCGCTGTACTTTTTATGGTAGCCGGTGTTGATGATCACGATGTCTCCCCGCTGGATCGGGGGCTCTACATTTTCGAGATCTTGCGGCGTAATGACCTCCCATTTGCCCTTGGGAATCGAGACCACCATGCCCGTTCCAAAAAGACTAGAGAGAGGAAATCCGGTGATGTCATGGGTGTTTTCCTGCACATGGAGTGGACAATCCATATGAGTCCCTCGATGCATAACGCCGTTAAAGTATTGAACCAATGCGCCATTCCGCGCATGGAACTGAACACGATGAAATTCATGCGGTGGAAACGCAGAATGCAAACCTGCTGGCCAAAAGGGCATGTCATGGCCCCATTCGTGACTCAGATCATGAATAATGAGTTCGTCGCTATCTCCGTCGGTCTCGCCCCCAAAACGAAAATCTCCGGTTTCGTCTGCTATCGCAACAACTCGCACCAAGCTGGCATCGCCACGTTTCCACTTCCAGGGCAGTGCTGCCACCGTCATCGATTGACCACAGACCTCATCAAGTTGCCCGCCCAGCTCCTCGATAGTGGGAATACCTGCCTCTAGGAGTACCGTATGAGCCGGTTGCAGATCTGGGAATTGCTCCAAAGGGTCAACCCCGATCTCCTCTTGATACCGAGCAGCGAGTCTCTTAATGATGGGCCCATTGCGCTTGTGCACCAGTGACGTAGCCATTGGATGATCAATCGCGGCAGTATCCATCCCCACTAGCTTTACTTTTTTTGAGACCAGCCATTGCGCGGCGGCCTTACTCAGTCCCGGCGCCTCACCAAAATATTCTTGGCTGTTGCCATATTTGTGATGCCATCCGGTATTGATGAGCACTATCTGTCCCGCCTCAATCTGTGGTTGCGCAGCCTCAAGATCCTTAATCTCAATCAGCTCCCACTTTCCCTTTGGGATCGAAACAATCACCGCTCTGCCAAAAAAAGTTTCAAGAGGAATATCTCCAACACCTTGTCCAAAAGCATCCAAATGAAGTGGCGCATTAATGTGTGTTGAAGCATGCATTACGGTAGAAAAACCCTCTGTCTGCGTGCCATGTTGCGCGTGAAATGAACGCCTGATGAATCTGACGTCAGGAAACCCTGGCCAGACTGTCGTATTTTTTCCCCAAGGATGGCTCAAATCATAAAATCTGAGTCCCTCTTGAGAATGAGGCGCTGTAGCGGCCATAGCCCGTCTCCCACTTGATATTGGGTCACTGGGACAGCCCTATGGGCCGCCCCGATGCAAAACAATCTAGGAAGGGATGGCCGCCAAGTAAAATAGCGGTTCGACATGTTCGCATGACTAAAAATAATGCATGCGGCCGACGCGAAACGTCACTCAAAACACATCGCTGCCTGAAACGCGGTTTTGTGAAGGTCACGGCACCTATCAAACATACCTCTTGGTAATGTAGCGATGCCTACCATCTATTGTACTCGTCGATGCCCGCTGTCTATCTTATTCACGTCGATATTCAGACCGACCCTAGAGGAATAGCCCGGCAGTTTGATTGTTGCTGCTCACCTCACAGCGCTTTTTTTGGGTCATCTGGTTTGGGGCCACCAGTGAGTGGGTCTTGGCTACAGAAAAGGTAGGTCACATGCATGAATTCAATGACGGCAAGCCCTCGCAGATGCCGGTTTTTTTTGGGGAGTACAGGAAAGATCCTCGACACAAGGCGATCTATCATGACGTGACCAATATCGTGATTTCCTACCTGACCGACCGAGATGAGGTGGCGAGATACCTGCCCAAACCGTTCGAACTGCCTGAAGAGCCAATTATCACCGTCACATCCTCCCAATGTCGCGAGGTGGAGTTCCTGGCTGGTCGGGGCTACAACTTGCTATCGGTAACAGTATCAGCGGTGTACGACAAAGAACCTGAAATACTTCGAGCACCCTTTATCTTTGTGATGTGGGAGAACTTGACGGATCCGATTATTGCCGGCCGCGAACAGTTGGGTGTTCCAAAACTGTTTGCGGATATTCATGATCATCAATACTTTGACGGTGCGTGGCACAGCGAACTGAGTCGCTACGGCTCAAAAATAGTTGAGCTTCACGCATGTGATCTTGAGGAAGTCTCAGCGGATGAACTGAAAAAAATGAATGAAGCAGGTAAAAATGCAGATAGCTTTGGTTGGCAGTATTTTCACGCTATTGGCGAGCTGGGCCCTGCCGTGAGCAATCCGACACTTTTCCCTAAGGAAACAACCACCAGTCGAGCTTGGAATGCGACCGGATCTATCAAATGGAGCCAAACCACTTGGGAGCAAAACCCGATCCAATCTCATATTAGCAACGCGATCGGTGACTGGCCCATACTGGAGATTAGAAGCACAAAAGTGACAAAGGGCACATCCAATTTGAGTGTTGCTGGACGGCCGCCACGTGTTCTAGCAAAGTAATCTCACTCGAGGGGATGATTAGCCTCAAGCGAGGTGAGTTGCTTCTTGAGAAGACCGATTAACGAGTCGAGCCCACCGGGTCGCTGGGCCTGGCGAGGATAGGCAATGCCGATTTCAGTGCTCCAAAAATCACCGCGTGTCTTCGCTTCGCAGAGTGTTATGCCTGTCTCTTTGACATATCGCATGACAATTGCCGGTGCGCTGGCAATATATTGGCCTCGCTTTAAAAGCGCACACATACCCTCAATGGTGTTGATTTCAACCGTAGCGGATGGCGGCTCCACTCCATAATCAGCAAAGTAGGTTGAAACACGCTGATAACCCATACGATCGTCGGTGAAAAAAGCCCAGGGGTACTCCGTCAGCTCGGCGGGATCAACAGCCTTCTTTGTGGCCAAGGCATGATCGCTGCTGACAAGAATAATGTTTCGGCTGGTGACTGTTCTATCAATAATCAGGCTGGAATTGCTTGGAAAATTGAGCGCCGTGCATATCAAATCGAGCTTGCCGGCCAGGAGCGCCTCATAGTTGGCCTCCATGCTATCCGTAACTACTCGCAGAGAAATATTCGGTCGCAAGGTCTGAAATTCATGAATGACCTCTGCTAAATAGCTGACCGACGCATAACCCACACCCAGGGATATTTTCCCAGCATGTCCTCTTTTCAGCGCCTCAATTTCGGACACCGTATGGCCAAGCTCGGTCTCGATATATCGCCCCTTTTCGAACAGGAGATGACCGTAACGCGTGAGATCAAAAACCTTTGAGCTGCGCTCGATCAACTTTACGCCGAGGCTTTGCTCCAGCGCCTGAATACTTCTGGAAAGCGCAGGCTGAGTAATATTCAGGGACTCTGCCGCAGCGGTGAATCCCTTACATTTCGCCGCTGCCAAGAAATGCCGGAGCTGACGCGAATCAATGCGGTAAAGAGGATCTGCGAACAGGTCTTTATCCATCACCATCTTTCTCTCTCTATAGCTTCCCTACTACACATCACTCAACCAAAGCCTTTGGCGATACCTCACCTGATTTATTCAATATCTATCTCAGACCAAGGCACCCGATCTTCTTCACCGCCAAAAAAATCCATATCCCAAAGGGACTGAAGCAGCGGCGCATGAATACTTTCACCGCGCTCAACACCTTTTAGCTCATTCATCATGATCGCCAGTTGCTCTGGTAGCTGATCGGACAGGTCTTGTTGCTCCGTGGGATCTTTAGCAATGTTATAAAGCTCCGCATCGCCACCCTTAAGCGCAATCAATTTCCAGGGGAACTGATAAAACGCCTCGCCGTCCATGCCATTGGTGAAATAGCCCCTGGGCGCTACTTCGCTCGTGCCCGCAAAGGCGGGCCAATGATTGATCCCAGCCAATGCTGCCGCCTTAGTCGTAGCACGCTCGCCTTCGCTCGTGTCAGCAACCGCCAATAGGGTCGGCAGCACATCGAGCACCGTTACCATCTGCGGGTACTCCCGCCCTCGCAGCCGACTCGGCCAATGAATAATGGCGGGTACCCTCGCACCCCCTTCATAGACAGACTGCTTACCTTTTCGGAGGGGCGCATTGTCACTGGCTCCGTCAAGCGAGTTGGTACGAATAAACTCCAGAGTGCCGGGTGCAAAAGGCGTCTCAAACCAGCGCTCCAGAAACTGTGAAAAGCTAACTAAGGCCGGGGAAACAGCACTGGGGTTAAGACCGCCGTTATCGCTCATAAACCAGATCAGCGTATTGTCGAGCATTCCCTCACGCTCTAGGCTCGCAGTCAGCCGTCCAATGGCGGCGTCCAATTCCGACACCATCGCCGCGTGCCGCCGGCGATTAATATCTTCAATGTGTGAGTACCCAGCGACTGCGTCAGCGGGTGCCTCATTCGGCAGATGAGGCGCATTGAACGCCGCATACAAAAACAGGGGCTTGGTAGGGTCGCGATCTGAGATCAGTCGCTCAATTTCATCAATAGAGAGATGCGTTGCGTAACCCGCCTCTCTCACCGTGACGCCATTGCGCTGCCAATCCAGACCTCCACCATGTACATGGTCCCAGTAGCCAATGCCGCCCGTGAGATTCCCGTAAAAGTGTTCGAACCCACGCGCCAGCGGATGAAATTCGGGCTGACGAAATCCAAGGTGCCACTTACCCACCATCGCGGTTTGATAACCCAAGCCCCGCAAGTATTCCGGCAACAACTTCTCACTCAGTGGCAGGCCCGTTGCGATGTTTTTTGAGAAGGGCGAGTAAATGCCGAGCGCCTGCGGTGACTTGCCCGTTAGAAGCGCCGCTCGCGTGGGGGTGCAACTGGTTTGCGCGTAAAAACGCTCCAGCACCAGCCCCTCGGCCGCGAGTTGGTCGATATGGGGTGTGAGAATCTCACTGTCGTGGTAGCCCACATCGTTCCAACCCAAATCGTCGGCCAGGATAATGACGATATTGGGTGGCGTTTCGGATGCCTGTAACCCCCCTGACGTAGACGCGATTAGGGTGATAAATAGTGCCAGATGCACGCATCTGGCTGCATCCAACACGCCATTCGCCTTAGTCAATCCGGTTGACCAGATGGCCGAGATAGGTGGCTTCTGTTCGCACCACATCACCTCGTTGTAGATAGAAGTGTTGGCCCCAGATATTGAGCGGCTTGAACAGTACGCCCGCTCCTGTGCCCGTAAGAATGAGTGAGTTCTGCCGAATCTCGTTACTGGGAAGCAACGGCACGGTGTCGGTGCCCTTTTGATAAGGCACCTCGGCGTCAGTAAGCGCTTTGGCAACAATCTCCTCAATCGAGAGGATCATCTCGGTCAGATCAAACCGCTGTCGGAGCTGGTCGTTAACATACAGTGACACCGACACCCCGCGATAAAAATCTGGGCTTTGCGGCACCACAACCAGATAACCGGTGGGCAAACAGCCAGCGCAGCCCTTCCCCGAGGCAAATCCCGTCTGACCCAAAGGCGCGCCGAGGTCGATCTCTTTAATCAGCATCAGTCGATCGGTGAAGTCGTTACACAACACCCAGCCGAGTTTGGGTAGCGGCTCATCTGCTCGGATATCTGTTAGCGGAAAGGCGCAGACCTCAGCCTCAAAATCAAGGCGCGGCACAAACGGCACCGCGTCAGTCCAAAAACCTGGCGGAGTCAGCTTGGGAAAAAGAAACGGCGGGTCGTCGGAGTACACCTCCTCGGCGTGCTCCCGGAAATTGGTGCCCGCGGCCACGCTGGGGTAAGAGAATGCGATGGGGTTGATCAGCTCATCGAGGGGAAAACGCTCCTGTGTTCCCGAGACGGCGGCGATTGATGCTTCGGCCTGTGACGCAATAAAGGTGGAAAGATCTGCTGTCGCAGCCTCGCCATAAAGCGCCGTCAGGTTGGTCCCCATGATCGCATCACCCTGATGGGCGGCAACCAAAATAAGCCCCTCCGATGTGCGCGCAAAAGTGAGTGCTTCAGCGGGATCCGCAATCACAAATGCGCTGTCTCCCCGCG
>Ga0208127_1001170_pt1 | contig 13246 bp, 17 predicted proteins | sample ETNtaG_6_FD_185751 | JGI IMG/M metagenome (GOLD analysis project Ga0208127, IMG submission 185751) | Marine microbial and viral communities from oxygen minimum zone, Eastern Pacific Ocean - ETNP201306SV45 (SPAdes) (version 2) | ecosystem: Environmental > Aquatic > Marine > Oceanic ...
CTTGACGCCCCAAAACCTCCAAATCCAGAAAGCAAAGCAGCAGTTCCTATTACGGCAGGTATAATGTATCTGCTTTTGCTTTTCTTTTTCTTTGTTACAGAAAGTCTAGAGGTTCCATCTCTATTTAATCCTGCAGTCTTTAAACGCTTAGTCGTGCTCATGCTTCCCACCAATTAGGAGTAACTGTTCCAAGGGCTGCTTCAGCAGCAGAGGTACTCATTCCTGGCTGTGTTGCAATAGCGCCACGCTGAGCAAGTACCGCTCTCCAGTTAGCTGAGCGCTCAACAAGCTGCCTCATTGCCATGTCCATGCTGTGTTGCAGTTTCTGAAGAAATGACTGATAGTATGCTTGGTTCTGTTGCGCCCTAAATTCGTTGCTGTATGCCTGGTTCTGCATTCTCTGGTTCATGTATGCATTTGCATCTCGTTCAGCGATAGGCATAGCAACTGAAAGAATGGCGCTCATTACAGCTTCTTCAGCAATAGAGCTATTTACCAAACCGCGAGCTGCCATCGCTTGCATAGTCTTGGTTGTGGCAGCTTTAAACAGAGGGTTATTTTTGTTGATAAGATTTGTAAGTCTATTTTCAAGAAGTTCAGAGTTAACTCCGTCAGCTACAATCTCGTCAAGCATAGGTTGTTGCAGCTGATCTGGATCAATTGCTGCGCTTGCGATACTATCTGAAGAACCAGCATCAGTGGCTGGAGATCGCGAAGGAGAAGGAGAGGAAGGTGTTGAAGGAGGTGTAGGAGTTGGTCTAGAAGAGCTTGATGAGCCACCGCTAGGTGCTGAAGTTGTGTCCGCAACTTTAATAGGCTCAACTTTAGGAGTGGCTGCAACACTACCCATTCCTGGGAATCTGCGAATTTCATCAGGTCCGGAACCGTATTTAATAGGTGTATCTGAAGGTGCTCCAAGATAGCCAGCGCTTAATCCTTTTCCTATATGAACATATTTTTCAGACCCTCCACTCTTTCCTCCTCCCGCTGTAAGAGCTTTAGTAAACCCAGCATCCATAAGAACTTTTTCTTTAGCCCTAAGGTCTTTTTCTCTGGCAATGTCAGCTAGATAATCACCGCCGTCTAGCTTAGGAAGTCCATGAACCGTCTTTTTATTAGGAGAACCTTTTACAGCATCCCTTCGTCTAAGAAGCTTACGCTCTTCGTCTGTTATATATGAAAGGCTTGTTCGCCCGCTTTTTACTGGAATTTTCATCGCCTAATTCCCCTTGGAGAGTAATTTACAACAACGCCTTGGAGCGTGATTGGTTTATCGTATATAGCTTCGTTCTTAATAATAAGACCCATGTTGGTTCCTATGCCATTTATTTTTATTCTTTCTGACGCAACAACAGTGACTCCTGTAGCGCTGCTAGATATATCATCTTCGTTCCACTGATCAGATGTAACATCTACAGTATATGAAGAAGCAGAGGGAGAACTTCTTGGGTTGAATGTTCCACCATAGTCAAAGCTCGGTTGAATTGTCAACGTTGTTGAGGTATCGGCATTAACTTCTAGATTTAAATCTCTAAACCTTTTCTTTGTTTGTGGAGAGCCGTAGTTGTGATAGGAGGTTCTAATAAAAGATGGAACTGATTGACCATCAAAGCTGGTTCCTGAGTCAATCTTCCGCACATACCCATCGTCAAAACCACCGTAGATAACTTCAAATCCATTTGAATCTTCAGCAGAGCAGACAGAAGATATCTGATGTTTAAGAGTAAATGGCATAATCCCCTGGTTCTGCCTATTTATATAGGTCATTGCTATACCAGTCTTATCGTCAAAGAATAGCCTATACTGATTCTTTGCTCTAACCTTTACAGACAGGATTGCATTGTCTTTCTTTTTCTGAATGTATGGATCAACTGAATCTGATGCAACGGCAGCTTGGAAATCACCAAACGCCTGCACAGTAAAGACAGATGTAATACCCCTATCATCTAAGAAGAATGTTTGATCCATCTTCTGTAATGTGTATGGTACAGCTCCAGTTCCTTGGTGGAATCTCTTAAGCGCCCAATCAGCAGATGACGATCCATACAGCATAAATGTTTCATTTCTAGTAAAGATTGACATTACATCATTTACTTCTGTAGAGAACCCTGAAACTACATCACCAACTGACAACTCTGCCGCACCAGTAATTACACTCCATTTGTTTGGAGCGCCAATACTGGAGTGCTGTATTGATCCGTTTGGAAAGGAATAAAACAAATGTTTTGTGTGGGCGATAACATGCTCTGGAGTATCTGTTGCGCTTCCGGTTACAATCTTTATAAACGTAGTGCCATCCCAAGAAAACCCATTATCTACTGTGTTAACTCCATACATGGTAATGCCTGTAGCATCTCCACGGAAGTTATAATTTATAAACTCATACTTCCCACCAGGGGCAAGAGTTTGTTCGTAAGTTGTGCCATCTGCTTTCGCTACAGTTACTGCTGTTGGTTCTGCGGCCCCATTTACTAAAGCCTTATTTACTCCAAGGACAGTAATGTTTTCATTATTTGTCCATGTCCCTGTATTATTCTTAATAGAGATATATCCAGCAGCAGAGCCTCCAGACCACGTGCCAGAGGTAATAGTCACGCTAGTAACCTCTGCAGTCTTTCCAGAAGAGTCTCCTGTTATAGTATCTCCAGCACTAATCTCTGATGATCCAGTATCAAATGCCAGCAAAGGCATTTTAATATCTTCGTTATCCTGGAAAACTCCAGATATATTAGTAAGCACCATAGTGCCTGAAGCGCCTGTCTCCCACAATCCACTGTACGAAATACCAGCTAAGTCACCGCTTGCTCCGCTAGTAGCACCTTCTAATGTGGTTGGAGTTCCAGAGTCTCCAGGGGTAGGCTCACCACTTGTAGTAGTCCCGTCAAAATTTAAAGCAGTACCAAGACTAACTTCAGTCCATCCTGCGCTGGATGATTTATACATACCGGCAGAAGCGCCGCCAGCTTTGTTTCTAAAAGCATAAATAAATCCATTGTAGACCCAGACACCAAGCACTGAGCCTTCTCCTGGAACAGCGGTAATTATGCTTCTTTGGTCCTCTATAGCTGATCTAAGCTCAGTTACTAGAGATGCATCAGCATCAGCATCCCTTAAGACTGGTGGACCATAGGCAACTGATGTTGCATAAAGACCCATTAGCCAATCCTAAGAGCAGACAATTGACCGTAGTTTAGATATATGTTTTGACTGCTGCCGTTGTTATGCTTGATTCTTGCATAAACATCAGTATATGTAGTATGACCAGTGCAGTCTATAATACCGCTCATGTTAAAGTTAGCAACATCATTAGCATTAGTAATGTATTGAATTCCTTTTAGTGCAGGAGAATCCGTTGTGCTTCCTCCGGTATTGTCAGTAGAAACCATTGCAGTCCAAATAATATTGGCTGTTGCGGCCTGCTTTATGCACAAGTTGCATGAAACAAAATAGAATCCTTTGTCATATATTCTTATCTGATCATTTGCAAAATCAGCATCAGCGCCAACAGTTGTAGAAGAAACGGTTCCGGTATCTTGCGCTACATCTGACCCAGACGATCCTAATGAAAAGTCAACTGTTACTGTAGTTCCATTTGCAATTGCCTGTACAGCGGGAGTGCCATCGCCTGCAGCATTATTTATACAGGCGTATCCTCCCATATCTGACTCTACATATTGACGTAACATCTGTGCTGTAATTGCGCCGGTAGTATTGTCAGCAAAACTTGTGCCCGTTAAAACTGCTCTAGTTTTTCTTAAGGCTGTAGGTGTTCCCATTATTTATACTCCACATTAAATGCGCTACCAAAAGCGCTGTCTTTATTTAAAAATAGCAAGGTTTCTCCATCTTGCAGTGTTCCGCTAGTTACTATAAAATAAACATATCCTTCGCCATTTGACCCAGCAAAAGAACCTGCAGCAGAATCTCCAGTAACATCCTCCATGCTAACCTGAAGAATAGAACCTAAAGCGCCACTTGTTTCACCCTTTACCATGTCACCAGTAGATGGAATCTGAAGATCAAAAGCTGTGCTATAGGCGCTATTAAATACAGAATCTCTAGATGTTCCTAAAGTAAAAGGAATCCTATAGTAAGTTATTTCTGATGGAAGAGTTTGGCCATCAGCTCTTTCGTAACCATCAAGACGTTGGTATCTACCTCTTATATCTACTTCAAAATTGTCAGCAGAAATGCACTCCCCAGGAGTAATAGACAGGGCAGGGTCAACTAAGTTTAACCCGCCAGTAAAAGGAAAATAATTAGACCTAAGACCAGAAGGTCTAAGCGCTCTATTTCTTAGCTTAGTCATTCTGGAGTAACTGTATAATTAAACAAATCTTGAACCCTAGAGAACCTTCTATTTTTTTGTCCAGGTAGTTGATCTGATTCAAGTTTGTCTAGTAAATCTTCAAACTCTGCTAAAGCACCGCTTAAAATTTCTGGAGCATCTTCATTCTCTCCGTAATATATCTTAGCTCTAGCAATAATAATGTTATGAAATCTGGCTGGTATAGAGGATGTATCTGAATCTGCTGCAAGCTCAGTAGGCGTCTTCCAATACTCGACAGAAATAGCTGTAGTTGTATCAGGAGTTGGGTATACATCTAGAACATTGTCAGGCTTTACAGCAAATACTTCAGGCGTACCTGAGTCTATAACCCCAAGTTTATATTCAAGCTTGTATTCGTCCCAATCCATATAGTCAAGCTCTTGATAATCATTGGTAGCTTTAGACCAAACAATAGCATCAAGCTTCCAGTTTCCTAAGTCAGCAGGAGATGACAAAGTTGATGTACCAGCTGATGGTGTGATGGTCGCTTCAGTCCATAAAAAATTCCAGTTAAACCACCGTCTTTGTATGTCTAGATCAGCTTGTTTGATATAACGAGTAACAGCAATCTCCTCTTCTGAAAGATCAGAGGCGGTAACGCTTGAAGGACCAGTTCCTGGTATCCCTATATCTCTAGCCATATCCTGGCATAAAACTAAATAAGTACTCATTTCAAGTTCTTCGCTATATCCATGTAAACTTTACCTACTGGTATTTTAGATGCACACAAAGCACCGCCTGTTTCTTCGTCCCTAACACAAGTGTCAAAACCATGATGCATCTTATGGCAAGGATAACACTCTGCTTCAAATGGTTCAAAAGTTGTAGTGTTATTCCAGTGTTTGCTTAAGTTTTCTTTTGAAGAGTGAGATAAAAATAAACTTTTATGAACCCTGCTATAGTTAGAAACAGAATTTAAAACTCCTGTTTCAGGTCCTACAATTACATTACATAATTTAGCCAAAGTTAAAACATCTCTTATAGGCCACTCACCAGATGTAGTTATTACCCTGCTTTCTTTTTCCCACCCCTGTTCAAGAAGCTTGCATGCGTAATCGCCTACAGTAATAAACGTAACATCTTTCCTTATATCAAGGAATCTAGCCATTAAAGCGTCATTGCCGGGCCAGACTTTATGAACAGAAGAGCCAGATAGCACATTCATAACAAGGTACTTGGTCTTTACTTTTTTCTTCTTCCAGTCTTTTATTCTAGATTCTTCTTTTTTTGTTGGGTAAAAAGAAGTATCAAATTCATAATCTACTTCAGCAATGTCATGCATTCTTTCCATGTAATTAATATTACAATGAGCATGAATATCTTCTTTATTCCATTTAAACTTTTTATCTGCCGGAATAAGGACTGGACCATGTTCTAACTGAACAGTCCTGTCTCCAACAATCAATAAACTTCCTTCTACAGATTCTGAAAATTGTATTACTTTATCGAACAGTCCATCAAAATGCGCCCAATAATCATCTAGTTTATCTGGGTATATTTGATTAGCTCTTTGAACCAAAAGCTCATCAACATGAGGATTAGACCTTAGTATGTCTTTTCCTGTCTCATTGGTGTTAACGCAAACTCTGTATCCCTGCTTCTGCAGTAAAGGCAAAACTGAACCAGTCTGCAATATATCTCCAAAAGCCCCATACCTAATTACACAAACTGTTTTTTCTTTCCTTATCCCACCAAAATCTTCTGGGGTAAAGTCCTTTATTTCCTTTTCAGGAACTGTTATTATTTTCACTTAGTGATTAAAATCCCCAACCAGATACCGTCATGCCGGAACGAACCATTTTGCCGTGTGCTCTGGCTTCATTGTTGGAGCGAGGTTGTTCTCGCCTGTATTCCATAGCGCGTTCATCAAACAACTGACTTCCGCTCGTATATCCTTTCTGCTTCGGCTCGGTGAAACCATAACCTTCTTGAGGAGTTTCTACACTATCACCGATATAAGCAGTAATTACATTAATTTTCATTTGATTCTCCTGAAATGAATTGGGGGAGAGTTGCCCCTCCCCCGCATCAATTAGCACATCTCGAACTTCCCGTGGGAACCAGAGACGCTCTTCTTCACCGTACCAATGGGCTTCTGATCTTTGCCTTTGCTGTCCAAGCCAAGCGAGGCATTGGATTCGCCAGCAAATGACGATTTTTCAGAGAGACCGTTAGCCGGAATTTTACCACTTGCGCTGTCTTTCATGTTGCCTCCTAGTACCACTCAATCATCATGTGTACGTGCGCCTTGCCAGCGGGAGTTCCGCCAGTGGGAGCATTAAACGTGATGTGGATGTCGGTATCAGCAGGAAGAGCATCAAGAACCAGGTCAGCCGCAGTGTCGGTTAGACGCTGCTGATCTCCATCAGCAAGGGTGCCAAGACCCATGTTGACATACTCAGCAGTTCCCGCAGAGGAACCAAGTTCAATAACGGCTTCCGTAGTCGTATTCGTGAAAGTTTCGATAGCTTCAACTTCAATCTCTTTGACGCTACCTTGCTTTCCCGAAGGGCCACGCATAACCATCGCTTCACTTCCTGCACCAAAATCATGGTAATAGCTGTATGCATAAGGACGTGGATCGCTGTAACTCATAACAATTTCTCCTTATGATTGGCTATCCCACATCACGATACGTGACTGGGCAGCTTGAGTGTGAACGAGGCCAAAGCCTCCCAAATAATACCACGCAATACCACGATCCCTTCCGAAGTCGCCAGGAATTTTCCCACGAATTTCTTCAGGAACAGCAATTGCTTCAGCAACAGTATCTTCACCAAAGAACAGGCACCAATCGGACTTGCCGTTGGACCATGCACTAGCTGAAGTACCGAGAGCTGCGGCACCCTTGTGAGTCTGCTCGACAAAACGAACACCCTCGTAACGACCAATTTCGCCGTTCATAATCATCTGGAAACCAGCATCAATGTACTGCTTGATACCTTCCAAATCATTTTTCAACTGGCGATAGGTCGAAGGACGAGAGATAGAGTAATAATCATCATCAGCATAAGCCGGGATGTTACGCTCTTTCATTTCGTCAACGATCAACTTAACATGCTCTTTACCAAGAGCAACATTGTTAACCGTTGCAGACGCACCATTTTCAGTAACTACCAAAGAAGTCGTACTCGTTCCTGCGGTAGGAGTGACACGCACTTTCGCGGCGTCAAACTGCACAGCAGCAAGATTATCGAATCCTTTAACAGCATCGTTTTTCAGCACTTTCCGGATAACTTCGGCCACAGGCTGCTCAGAGAGATCATCCAATTTACCAGTGTACGGCACACTGTTACCAGCTTCCGTAATGGTCATGGTTCCCTGAGAAATAGTGAACGAGGTTTCGGGGATCGTGCTGGTTTCAGTCAGCGTGGTGCCCTGAGTGGCAACATCGCTGTACACGTTCCAGTGGAATGTGTCGCCTCGGTGAAGACCCTGATGCGCTGCGTCTTTAACATCGCAGAACTGACGGAACTTTACCATCGGCTGAACTGCCATGCGAAGCAGGCGGCTCAGATTGTCGGCATACATATAACCACCGGAGGTGTTGACAGACCATACTTGTCCAGCCATAATTAACCTCCAAAAGAGTTATATAGTTTGGCCTCTAGCTTTACGCATTTCTGCAACAATCTCAGAAGGTGTCAAAGGAACACTTTCTTTTGAACTGTTAGCTGAAGCCCTCACTGATTTAGGTTGTTTCACAATTTTTTGTTTGCGATTAACCCTACCATTTGATTCAAGACTAATTCCAGCCCAATCACGAGTATACTCAGCAGCTGCATTGATAATCTGCGACGGTGTCCAATCAGGATTCTCCTGAGTCAGGGTAATCGTCTTCCTATCTGCAATCGCTCTAAGCTCTTCAGACTCAGCAATATCAGGATAATTTTCATTAAAAGATTTAACTGCATCTTCTAGTTCAGCCTGATAAGCCGCTCTCTGAATATGCTCTTGCTCTGCTTTTTTCCTCGCTTCGTGAGAAGCAATAGCTTGATTTACAACCTCTTGTATGTTCTGGGTAGCGTCTCCGCGCCCACTACTTGCCAAGGTTCTGAGTAGTTTAGCAGCCTCCGCTGCGTCATCTTGGAATAATGCTTCATGATATTTTTCGACAATGTCGTTAACATCACTAACCTCTTCCTCTTTCTCAACGTCCTGACCAGATGGTTGAGATTTTAATTGTTCAAATTGTTCTTGTAACTGCCGCTCTCTATACAAAAGCTCGCGCTCTTTTACTGCAGCAGCTTGAAATTTTTCTTGAGAAGCTCTATCCTTTTGATGAGAAGACTTTAAGGCTTCAAACGGAACATCAACCTCTTCGCCATTTACCTTTATTTTTGTAAACCATTTTTCTCCATCATGCCAAACTGGAGCCTCTGGTGTTTCTTCTACAGATTGTTTATCATCTTCAACATCTTCTTCTAAAACACCTTCTTCTTCCCTACGTCTATTGTAGATTTCTTCTAAAGCTTTTTCTCTAGCAGAAAGAGGGTTGACTGGGGTTGTTATATCTTCTTCGGTTTGCGCTTCCGTTACTTCTTCAGTTTCTACAACTTCTTCTGATTCTAACGCATCCTGCTGGGTAGCGTTTTCCATATTAGTATCTCCTTATGGTTCTAAATCACCAGAAGATTTATACTTCGCAATCTTATCAGCATTGTTCCCTTCTTGTATAACGCTATCAAACCACTTTAGCGATTTCAAAGGTGTTGAGAGATCAGAAATAATCTTCCGGTACTCTTTTAGCTCTTCTTCTTCAGAGCCGTCAAATCCGTTAAGCCCAATTTTTTCTAAGTTATCTATGCCTTTTTTATACTGAACCAAGGCCTTTTCTAATATTGCTTGCCCAACAGAAGTGTTTAAAAAATCTTTAGTAGCGTGTCCTATTCGGATACGCTTTACTAGATCATCAATCCCGATCTCTCGGGGATCATAATAGTCCATATTATCCTACTGCGTAAGGTATCTTATTGTAATCATTCCTAGCCATCACGCCGACATCTCCTTCAGCAACCATTTCTTCTTGCCTTTGAAGTTCAGCATCAGCTATCTGATTAATTAGAGCCTCTCGTTGTAACATTAGTTCAGCCCTTCTCGTAGCTACGTCTTCTTGTTTTAGCTGGAGATCAAGGTATTTAAGCTGACCTTCCATTTCTTTCATGCGAATCTCTGCGCCATGCTTAAGGTTGGCAGCCTCAAGATTTCCTTGCTGCTTCATCTGTTCAACCATTAAGCGATTCTGGAGCTTGCCTTGCTCGCTCTCAATATACATCTGCATCTGTTCTAACTGAGCAGTTAGTTCAGCAATTCGTGGGTCTTCTTCCATATTTACAAAACGCTCACCGTCTTTGTATCCAAGCTGCCCAAATACTTCTTTAACAACTTCTGGAACATTCAAGCTTTGTGCAAAACCAGGAAGTTCTCCAAGCATCTGTATACCAGACACAAGATTCTGAACCTTTCTTAATGGGTCTGTTGCGCTAATACCTACATTAACTTTAAGTAAAACTTCGTACTTAAGCAGATCATCAACGGCACCCTGGAACTGTTCATTAACCGAAGCAGCTGCATCTCCAGCCAGCTCAAGGATAACTGCATCAGTTTCATAGTACTGTTCAAGCCGCATCAGCTGCTTAAGTACGCGCTCCACCCATGTCTCTGAGAAGGTCCTCAAAACATATTCAGTAACTGTGCCACTGTTACTTGCCATGAGAGACATACCACCAACGGTCTCGTTGAGTGATCGTGCACCCTGTACCGTCGAGGTTGAGAAGTTGCCCTGCAACTCATCAAAGTCCATATTGATTCTGTCTTGCTCAGCGTATGCAGAACCAGTTACGTCTCTCGTATCAATAACCCGAACATCAGCATCCGGATCGTCCATCTCAACTGCGCCACCAGGCACCGAACGAAATAGAGCATCAAGATCAATGTTTCTATCCCTGCGGATGTGGTAGCGCTTATTCATTGCGAGACGAACATTATCGAATCGCTGGTTCCAGATGTCATTAGCAGCAGCCTGCAGCTCCTGTGTTAACTCTACTGTACCAGCTGGATAAATTCTGTGTGACTCTACATTGGTATAACCCATGACATATGGGCGCTCTCCAGACCTAAGCCAAGGATACATTTCTTGCAATGTCTTTGGTTCGCTAAGAACAGCATCAACACCTGCTGTATAGTAACACCAATCAATTCCTTCTTTTTTTATAATGTTTTTATGAACCCATATAATTTTATATGAATCAATATCGCCATATCCTGCATCGTTATCTAAACGATCTTCTCTTGGTTCATCTCTAACAAGTCTAGTGGTGTTGTCATCCTCGCTGTTTTCAGAAGCTAAAAGCTCTTCAACAGGTATGTCAATCCATTCCCCATCTTCCATTTTTTGGCGTACATCTTGAATATACATGGGAATAAGATGGATAACATAAGGACTGCTTTCTATAGGATCGTGCCAATGAGAAGCAGGATCAATACGTATATTTTCTGGAGATATAAGCTCTATAACAGGCTTGTCTTTAATTGAACTTTTTTGTTTGGTTATTACAGGAGAACCAGACTCATCCATTATTGGGCGGTTTTGATTATCTACATTAATGTAAGATTCTTCTTGCTCTTCATACTCCCAATACTGATGGCTTATACACACTCCCTGTACCGCAGCATCCTGCAATGCAGCAGACATAGTTTGAAACCAAGGAATAGTATTTGTAAGCCTGTACTGCATAATAGATTGAGATACAGCAGCTGCAGCAACTTGTTCAAGATCGTTAGGGTTTCTTGGCTGAACGCTTAAGACATCTTCATTAGTAAAAAATGCAACTGCCATAGCAGACTGAAGATTTCTTACTGCTGTTCTTGTTTTTGGTCTAAAGAATCTAGAACGTTTCTCGTAAGCTCCAGTATTATACTTAGAGCCAGGTGGGTGCTTGCTATTAAAAAGTGAAATACTTTTTTCCCATTGCTCTCTTAAATTAGAGTCTACCCAATCACTAGAATCTTCGTATGCTTCACGAGCAATACGCAGCCAAAAATCCTCAACAAGAGGAGTATCATTATCTATCTGTTCAACAGATACACTTTCTGAACCTTCTGTTGGAGGCTGCGGATTAATTCGGCTCATTGAGAATAGTCCCCATTAAGTTTTCCTGTCGTATCCATAACTAGATCATTATACAAGGCGTCATTAAACCCACCTCTTTTTTGTCTAAACCTTTCTAGTATTTCTCCGCCAGCCATAACAACCATTTTATAGTCATTATCTATTTTGTCAGTATGAAGAACAAATCCCCAGTTTCCAGATAATCTCATAGACTTAACAGACAAAATTCCATCCATAACGTTTACGGCCCAAAGCCATCCAGGGTACTTCTCTTCTAATTTCTCAGCAACATTTTTAGCTAAGGTATGATCTGTTGCTTTAAATACATCAGCCTTTGCAACTTCTAAAGACATTATTTTGTTCCCTTTGCTTTTTTTGGTTGAGAATAAAAAACCCTATTCCCATTGTCAAATACATACATTGGTTTTGGAGCATTCAAATAAGGGTCTGCTTTATTACACATTTCAGACCAGCTAAACTTTTTTTCTTTTTTTATATTATCCATACTGTTGGTTTCCAAGTTGGGTCTTTCCAGACAACCCCTGACTGGTAGCCCTCAATAGTGAATATCCCTGTTTCTGGGTCGTACGAATGGGTTTGTCCTACAATAGGAGCCATTCCATAACTGCTCCACGTTCCAGAAACTGCCGCCCAAGTCGAAGATACATCGCTCCACTTTGCAATATCAAATGTAAGTGTTCCTTGTGGAACAGTTCTAAATACACCCTTTGCAAAGATTGGAACCTGCCCAGTTACAGTTAGAGTACCCGCTCCGGGCGATGGAGCAAAAGTTAAATCTACAGCAGGAGTTAGACCATTAAATGTTAAAGTAGCATTCGCAGGATATGCAATATTTCCCTGACTTGATATAGGCAACTTGCCAGACAGGGCAAGAGTTGCATTAGCAGGGTCTGCAAATCGGTCATCCCAAGCATATGGAATTGTATTCCAATTGTAGGTGTTCCCTGCCCATGTAGACATTAGAGATACCTAACGTGATAAGGATCAGCCTCTGCGTCAGGAGCCGTGGGCCAACCCCAATATGTTTTATCAACAGTACGATCTACTATTTCAGTTTCAGGGCCAATAGTTTCAACACCTTCATCATCGTAGGTAGACAGGTATCGCTCTTCCTGTACCTCATGGTTCTGGAAGTTCTTCACCGCCTGTACAGATGCAAAGGCTTCAACGCCATTCTCAAGGCTGTTACCGTGAGCGCGAACCTCATTGCGGTAGGTTGTCCATGCTTCTGTCATAGCCGTACCACCGTCTGCCTGTCTAACTACCATCCAGTCAGAGGATGACAGCAATGAACCAACATTGGCTTTGATCTTTGCAATCAGGTCTTCCTTGAGATCATCGACACTCTTTTCTGTGGTTTCGTAGGAGATAACCCACTCGCCATCAGTAAAGGTGTATGACTCTGCTCCGGTGTTGTAATAACGTGAGTCAGGTGCTTCTACCCGCGCAGGAGCAATGCCGATACCAAGCAGTTCTGCTTTAGACCATGCCCTAAAGATGTTTGCAGGGTGTTGTACGCCATCAACGGTCAAAGCGCGAGGCGTTTTTATTGTTCCAAATGTTTCGCTATACCACATAATTACCTCGCGTTAGAGTATTTGAATGGTGATTCGGCAAAGGCCAAGTAGATGTAACTACTTCCTGATGTGTTTACGTTGCCTGCGGTTCCGCTTCGTAACTTTATTCCGTTGGAAACAAAATCAAAATAAATAGCATCGCTAGTTGTTTCTGCGTCACTGAGGTTTGCATACAAAATGTCATCGGCTACGTTGTAGGGAGATCGA
>Ga0208127_1001173_pt1 | contig 13236 bp, 11 predicted proteins | sample ETNtaG_6_FD_185751 | JGI IMG/M metagenome (GOLD analysis project Ga0208127, IMG submission 185751) | Marine microbial and viral communities from oxygen minimum zone, Eastern Pacific Ocean - ETNP201306SV45 (SPAdes) (version 2) | ecosystem: Environmental > Aquatic > Marine > Oceanic ...
GCAACATTACCCAAAATATTAACATTTACTTCAGCACGCATACCCGGTGCAGGATTACCTTCAACTCCCACAAAATAAGACTCCATGTGGTCAAAGCCCAATTGATCTGGATATACTTCATTTTCAGAATCTGATGTTTCTGGCGTGGTTATCAAACTACCACCCGTATTGTAGGCTGTGAATTCTCCTCTCAAGTTACTTAAGCGAATTTTTTCACCACCTCCTAAAGCTGCTTTATCCCCTCTAGCGCGTAGTACTGCATCCATCATTTGTATACCATTAAAATGATCATCTATAAATGATGTGCTTACACCGTCAGCATATGGATCTAAAGTGTGTACCTGCTTAAGGGCATAATACGCAGCTCTTGGGTATAAATCATACAGTCCGCGTGCGTCTGTAGGTCCTTTTGCGCATATTCCGAACCACTCTTCGTTCATGTTGTTTTGGCCCAGTTTATAGTCAAATGGATATCCGCCATTAGACCAAGAAGCGTTATTATCATGTACGTCTAGGTTGTCTGTTTGTCCATATTTCCACCAACCGTCACTAAACTGGAAGGTACATCCGCCAATGGCGTTTCCAGCCTTTCCAAGACCAGCAGCATTGGCATAAATCTCTTTCCATTGCCCGACCATAATTGTTGCTTGAGCCTTTTGATCTTCCTTATTGGAAATTGCGTTAAAGGCATCTGAACCAAACTCAGTGAATAATACAGGTTTGCCATATTCATTTTTAACGCGTTCAAATGTGTCACCAAATGAAATACCACGATACATATTGGTACCGTAGATATCAACATCAGGGCATTCTTCCGCAATAATATCTAAGAACAGTAAATCCCCGTTACAAATCGCCACAGGACGTGAGCCGTCAATTGCCTTCATGGCTTTTGCCGCGTCGTTCATGAGTTTGTACATCGGCCGACCACGGTTTTCGCCTACGGCACGCTGTTGTTCCTCCTCATCTGGGAAATCCTCAGTTTCAGCACCTGCCCAAAACAAACCGTAATTGTTTTCGTTTCCAAGCAAGAATAAGAGCAGCCCCGGTGTGTTTGTATATTCTTTTGCAAGGGCAGTTACCTCAGACATCAAAAGTGTTTGTGCCTTTTTGTCTCTGTAATCGGTAACAGGAACCCATGCACCATCAATAGTTAGTCCATATCGACCAAAAGAGTGATTTAATATGGTGTATATACCATAGTTCTCATAGATATAGGTAATCCACCTTGGCTGTATACCTGTATAAGTTCTGATGGTATTTACACCCATGTTTTTGAGCAATCCCATTTCAGCATCGAGTGCAGCTTTGATAAAGTCATCTGTCTGATTCCAAAGGCTAAAAGAATAATTGGTGCCGATTGGGAAATAATCCCAATTCATACCATTAACTATAAAATCTTCTCCATTAACTACCAATGTAGTGCCGTCAGCAGCCTGGTTAACTGCTACTTTGTGTAGCTGGGAAATTCCCGAAAATGCAACAAGAAAGAATATTAAATTTAAAATGGTGTTTTTCATATTTTGATTTTTGTTGTTAGGATAAAACTATTTAGCAATAAATAGTAACTATATATTGTTTTAACCTGATTTTTGTCAAATGTATCAATATTGTATTGCTAGATTGCAAAAAAGTATCTATACAATGTATATACAATTTAAAAAAATAGCTTTAAAATTATCAGTATAATAATATCTGGGCTTACTTCATAAGCTTATGGTTTTTGAAATAGCTGTAATTTGATTTGAGTAAATAAAATACCCTGTTAACTTGGCAAAGTCGTTTATTATAGATAGCCATTATGATAAAAAGGAAGGTATATTGACTCTAAAATGAAAGAATGTATTCTGTGAGATTTTGGTTGTGATCCAAATCCATTTTTTTTCGCAAACGGTAGCGTTTTATGTCAACACTTTTGACTGAAATACTAAGCAGAGGGGCTATTTCTTTAGAGGATAGGTTTAAGCGTAAATAAGCACAAAGCTTTAAATCGTGATTGGTCAAGAGCTCGTGCGTTTGTTTTAGTCTTTTCAAGAAGTCTTTGTCAGCGTTGTCAAAAGCCTGCTCAAAAAACTCCCAATCATCATCATTTTTCAAGCTGCGTTTGATGGTTCGCAATACTCTGGATACCGTAGGGTTAGTTGATGCGGGTTCCAAATCGATTAGTAAGGAATTCATAAACTGATTTTTCTTAATAAATGCCATAGTTGATATGGCAAGCTCCTTATTTTTCTTCTCAATATTATCTTCTAATTGTTCGTTTTTAATACGCATAATCTCTTCATTTTGCTTAAACTGCATCATGTCTATTTTACGTTTGTTTTCTTTTATAAGTTTTTCTTGCTCACGCCTATAATAGTGTGTGTACCTGTTATTAACTGCACTAAAAAAGCCAAACATTAAAATGAAATAAACCATTAAAGCGATATTCGAAAAATAATATGGTCGCTTAACCTTGAAAGGAATATCAAAAGTTTCAGTGCCTGCTACCTCATTTACCATGGCGCGGACCGATAAATTATATGTGCCAAATTTCAAATTGCTAAAAGTAACCGTTGCATCTTCTGTCCAATTAGACCAGCTCTCACTATAACCATCGAGCTTGTATTGAAAGCGAGGCAAGTCTAAAATTGTATTATTGGTAAAATATAGCGAAGCCGTTATCGTATTGAAATCGTAGTCTAGGTCAGCTTCTTCATTAAGATTCAAAAATTGGACATCTCCAATTTTGTTTTTAGCAACTAGCGCGCTTAATCCAATTTCTGGTGGCACTGATTTTAATTTTGAAATGTCCAACTTAAAAAAACCCTTAGAGGTTCCTATTTGATAAATATCTTTTTCAACATGGCTTATGTTTTCAAAACCAGTTATGGTTTTTCGCGTATCATATGCTATTGGTAGTTTGTTAACCAAAAAGTCATTTGAAAAAGTTGCTTTTTTTAATTGAAATAAATTATTGCGGCCAAATAGCCAGAGATGCTCACCTCTGTCAACAACCATTTTAGCTGTTGTGAAGTTATCCTCATTAAAAAGTTGTGAAATAGAATCGTTTTTTATTAGTGTATCTTGGTTTTTATCATAAGAGAAAAATCCTGCTTTTGAAAAGTAATAGATATCCTCTTCAAAAAGCCGTAAACTACTATAAGAACTCTTGGGTACGTCTGGTATTTGTTTTATTGAAATTATAGCTGTTTTGGCTTCATCCATAGTCAGTTTATAAATTCCCTTATACTCATGACTTACGAGCAACTCGTCAGTGTCTAAAATTTCAAAATAACGAGATGATATGTTGAAATCATTAAGGTGATTTTGATAGGACCAAGAATCAGATTTTTTACTAAAAATATGCAACCCGTCGTAAGCACCGGCAATCAAAAGATTGTCAGTAATCTGTTTAAAAGTCCACATACCCGACTTCGCATAAAGCTGTTTAGCTCTGTTTTTAGCCACTGAAAAAGCACCTTGATCATGACCGCAAAAAAGCTTATTACCAATGCGAGTCAATGACCACACCTGACCCTCCAATCCTTCTATGGGCTTAAGTGGCTCATTCACATTGTGTTTTTTGTAAAACAACCCCTGGTTGGTGCCAACATATAAATATTGATCAAAAACAATAGTTGTATAAACGGTTCCTATGGCTTCTTGACTAGAGTTGTATTGTTGAATGGCAGCCTCAAGTTTTACGTATGACAAACCATCATCTAAGCCCAACCAAACCCCACTATTATCAGAAAAAACAGAAAGAACGGTGTCGTTGTTCAATCCAGTATCAGCATTGATATGATGCACCAATGAACCACTTTCTGAAAGTATATAAACCCCATTTTTTACTGTACCAAGGATAAGTTGTCCATTAGAAGCTTGATTAAAGCTATAGACTACATCTTTGGCTAGACTTTTACTCAAATTAATCTGGATTGGCTTTAAACTAGTCCTATTGAGAAACAGACCGTTCTCTCTTGTTACGATTATTTGTCCAATAGAAGTGTTAGCAATACCAACAATTTGATTTTGGTTAAGTTCGTCAGCAGACAGGTAAACCAAGCTTTTTTCATTTTCAATTTTGAAAAGTGTGCGGTTATTATCTTGAAAATAGATTTCTTCATCATTGACAAAAGCATCTAAAATACCGTGTTTGGACTCATATGTGTCAAGTGTATTAGATTGTTGGTTGTAAATAACCAATCGATTTAAAGATTGGAAAAGAATATATTGCTTGTGGCTAAAAATGTTCCAAAATTGTTCATCCTCAATGGTTTGAAAACCAGTTGTGTTTGATAATGATGTGTAAACCAATGTCCCATCTTCATTTCTTAACCAATAGCCAAAGTCCATATAAGAACCCGAGTATATAATTTTATCTTTTGCAAATACAGAGCGCATTATAGAGCCATTTGGGGTTGGGTATAAATTCCAACGTAATCCATCAAATTCCAACAAGCCAAAGTTATTTGCTACGTATGTCCTATTGTTATCATCCTTGGTAATATTCCAATTCTGGTTTCCGGCCTTGTACATATCAGGGGTAAAGTTCTGTATAGGTGGATTATACTGCGCATTAGAAATGAAAATACACAAGAAGCTTATTATCAGTACTTTAAAATAGGATTGTTCCAAGCAGCTATAATTTTTGTAGATGCAAATGTATACATTTATATTAACTATGAAGAGCGCGTAAAATTACCAACAGCAAAATTCTTTATAAAAATTGGGATGTTGGCATAACATATTTTAGCAGCGTTTAAAGTTTTATTTATTACATTTAAAATAAAAAAAACATGAAAAGCAGAAGAAATTTTTTGAAAGAAGTTTGCCCTACTGTTGCCTTTGCCTTTTTTGGTGTTAGTTTTTTAGAGGCATGTAGCAGTGGTGATGATGACTTAGACACTTCAAACCCTGACAATGGCACGGGTACAAATTCAGGATACACCAAAAGCGGTAATACCTACACCATTGATTTGACTAATAATAAATTTAATCTAATTAGTGACCCAGGAGGTTGGATGAATGGTAAAAGCATTGGCATTCCTGCTTTGTTTTTACGTATATCTTCAACTGAAATTCAAGCGTATACAAATGTTTGTCCACACCAAGGACATACTGAATGGACTTACAGCAATAATCTATTCAAATGTTCAAGAACAGGAGCAAACCATGGCAGAGAATATAGTGATGATTGTAATTCGTCATTAACTTGCTACAATCCTGTACTTAATGGCAACACCCTTACGTTGACCATTTAATAATAACCATTAGTCAGGGATTAACCCAATAGGTATAAACTTCGATTCTATGTTTCATATCTGGGCGCCAGGGCAAAAAAGTAGCCTCGCTAGGAATCGAACCTAGATCTAAAGTTTAGGAAACTTCTATTCTATCCGTTGAACTACGAGGCTAATTGAATAAGGCTAAATACGCCAAAAAAGAAAAACTGCACCAAAACCAAGTGAAATGAAAAAACGCGATCTTTAATTTTTACTTGCTTTTGGTAAACCCATTGTATGGGAAATGCAACCAAAAACCAACCAATATAATTAGATAAGGGGGCTGTGACATCTGCAAATTCCCAAAAATCAAACTTTGGAGCTACAGGCTCTATAACCAAATCTATAAGTACCATTAGAAATGCACCAAAAACAGCAGCTCTAAATGCAGATTTGTTAAAAAATATTGTAGCAACAGCTCCTGTTATAAAGGTCAGCATAACCCAATTACCACCTATCATTAAGGGAACACCTCCTAGTTTTAAGCCCAAATTATTACCATAGGCATAATCACCAAAAACAAGTCCATAATTAACACCCAAAAACTCCACAAAGAAGCCCAAAACAAAGGCAAAGCCCGCAGCCAAAGCCACACCTTTATCCATTTGTGGCTGATTTACAAACAGCATGATAAATGTGACAAACAGATTTATTGGGGTCGTTTCTAAAAATAACTCCCGATCAATAAATAAAATACCGCAAAGACCCGAAATATGGAACAACCAAATGAGCCCAACCGATATTTTGGCAGTGCTTGTCACTGGAATTAGGTAGTCTTTCATGGCGCTGGAATTAAATCGCTTACAATTTTTGCCGACAACAAACATAAGGGAATCCCTCCTCCTGGGTGTACACTCCCCCCGCAAAAATACAAGTTTGAAATTTCACGAGAAAAATTTGGATGCCTCAAAAAAGCAGCCATTTTATCATTTGAAGACGCACCATACAAAGCGCCCAAATAAGACTGGGTACGTTGCTCAATAATATCAGGAGTCATTATCCACTCCTCCTCAATAAGTGAAGCAATGTCTGCGTTAAGGTTACGGTTTAACTTGGTAATTACCCATTCGCGTAACTGTTGTGCCATAGCTGTCCAGTCTTGACCTGTGTTATGGGGCGCATTGATCATCACAAACCAGTTTTCTTTGCCTTCAGGGGCGTCAGTGGGAACGTCTTTGCAAGTGATGTTCACATAAACCGTAGGGTCATGACTAAGTGTTTTTGTATTGAATATGGCATCAAACTCAGCAGCATAATCATCTGAAAAAAAGATGTTGTGTAAGTCGAGTTGAGGAAAGGGTTTTGAGATACCCCAATAGAAAATAACCGCAGAACTTGAACGCTCTTGTGAAAGGGTTTTTATAGGCTGCTTTTGTCTTGGAAGTAGTTTCCTATAAGTAGGCACTATGTCCATATTAGATACCACCAAATCAGCAGCATGCTTTTCCTTTTTTACACGAACGCCAATTGCCCTTTTGTTTTCAATCAGGATTTCTGCTACACTACTGTTTAAATGAAACACTACACCCATGCGCTTGGCAAGTTCATATAATGAAGCGCTGATATCACCCATTCCCTTTTTAGGAATATAGGTTCCATAATACTGTTCCAAATGCTGCACCAGCGTCATCATACCGGGAGTTTTATACGGATTTGAACCGTTATAAGTAGCAAAGCGATTGTAGAATTGTACCAAATGAGGTTCTTTGAGCTGCGCCTGATTTATGCTGTTTAGCGATGTGTCAATCTCAAACGAAAAATAATTGGCAATCCCCTCAAGGGTTTGTTTTCTGAGGTAGGTTTTCCATTGGTGTAACGACCGCTCCAAAAACAACGGGCGTGTACGATCAAATTTCTTTTTTGCCTTATTAAGATACCGTTTTAAGGTTGATTTTGGAACACGGAGTTTTTCCTCAACCTCGCTCAAAAAGCGATCTGTATCTCCGTAGGCAGTGAGGCGTTTGCCATCTTCCCAAAAGTATCTACACGAAATGTCTTTGCGTTTGTACTCAAAAAATTCCTCGGAGTTTTCGCCGCAAAGCTCAAACAAGTCATCAACAAACTGCGGCATGGTAAACAATGATGGGCCAGCATCAAAACGGTAATTGCCAAGATTAAAGGTGGATAGCTTCCCGCCCACATAGTCATTGGCTTCAAAGACCTCTACGGCATATGCCTTTTTGGCCAAGCGGATAGCTGTTGCCAATCCGCCAACGCCAGCTCCAATAACAATTGCTTTAGTCATCTTTCAAATGTAGTGGACGCACGGCAAAGCGTGCAAATAAATCTTCTTTATACCAATTTCGTTTGCGCGTTTTTTTAACAATCGCTGCATGATGGGTGCTTTTGTACGCAAAGTCTTTTACTTCCTCTAGACTGTTCCAAAGGCTAAACGTAGCTTGTTGCACAAGAGGCCACTCGCCAATACCCTTGTACCATAACACCCCTTTGGCTTGCTGTATGGCCTTGGAGGCCTTAGGTACTGCACGCCAAAACTCCAACAATCGGCTAGGCCGGAGCGTGGCTCTGGTAATGATGCCAATTTTCTCATCGGGTGCTAAAGACCTTTTTGACGGCTCAAATGGATTTGTTTTCCCCCAAAGGCCGTGACTTTGCAAGGGGTGTAATTGAAAATGTTTTTGGGATAATGATTTGACCACATAACTTTCCATTAGGGAACTTGTATTCAAAAAAGCTGTGGCCGCTGCTTCAGATTCCCAAATGGTAAGCAGTGCATAGGTAGAAAAATCAGGCCACAGACTAAAGCCTAGGCCAGCACCTGTGCCTAAGGTTCTGAAAAACTGTATGCCTGGTTGCTGTTCTAACTGTGGGATGGCACGTTGCATTTGGGTGAATGCCCAAAACTTGTTTTTGTTATAAGTAAAAAAGCTTAAAACCACTTGTTGCACCATGAGTTAAAGATAAGGGAATAACAAATAATAATAAGGTTATAAAAATATTAGAGTGGCATGTTTAGTGTTTTATATTTGTTAAAAATAATTTGATGGGACATATACACAAACAAGGTTTACTTTTATTACTTGTCTTCTCCTGCGCCTTTGCACAAACAGCAGTAGAAAAGTACGATCTGCCAGATATTCTTGAAGAAACTTCTGGGCTAGCAATACTTAATGATACGCTATGGACCCTCAACGATTCTGGAAACGAGGCCACGCTCTATGCCATCAGTACAAAAGGAGAACTACTTAACAAAAGGGTCACAAACAAAAAAAATATTGATTGGGAAGACATGACAATAGTTAACGGCAACATGATCATTGCCGATATGGGAAATAACTTTGGAACCCGAAGAAACCTATACCTATTGGAAGTAGACTTAAGTAATGGTGGCGCTAACACTTTAGACTCCATCTCTTTTAATTATCCAGAACAAGATTATTTTGACTTTCAACAAGCCACTCGCTTTGATGCGGAAGGCATCGTCTATATAGAAAATAAAATAGTGGTTTTCACCAAAAACAGAAGTACACTTACTTCTGAGGTTTATGTAATTTCTCCCTCAGGTGGGCCTGCAACAAAAATGGGGTCATTGCCTGTTGGGTCGTTGATAACGGGAGCTGATTACCACCAAGGAAGTAAAACCTTGGCACTGACGGGTTATAAAAGAGGCAAAAAACAGTATTTATATGTGATAGACAACTTCTCGCTGTCTGCTATAGCAGACGCAAATATCAATCAATATGAACTTGATTTTAAAGGGGCACAAATTGAAGCAATAAGCATTATAGATGCCAAAAACTTTTGGATAACATCAGAAGAAACAAGAAATTACAATGCATTCTTGGCTAAAATTGAACTTCAATAAGGCAACCTATTTCCTTACATTTTTGCAGTTGCCTATCTTAGCTAAAAAATAAGCCATGCCTAAAATTGTTGCCTTTGGTGCAAGTTCGAGTCAAAATTCCATCAACCGAAAACTGGCACACTTTGCTGCCAAACAAGTGCCCGATGCCCAAGTTAAATTGTTAGATTTAAACGATTATGAAATGCCACTCTACAGCACCGATCGTGAAAAAGAAGGCATTCCAGAAAATGCACATGCCTTCAAGGCTGCACTGCAAGCAAGTGATGGTATCATCATTTCCTTTGCTGAGCACAACGGCGCTTATACAACCGCTTTCAAAAATATATTCGATTGGATTTCAAGACTCGAAAAACCCATTTGGTGTGGCAAACCCATGTTTTTACTATCCACCTCAACGGGGCCTCGTGGCGCTAAAACCGTTTTAGAGCTTGCGCATTTACGACTCTCTAGAGATATGCCAAACATTCCATGTTTTGCTCTGCCTTCATACAAGGAAACCTTTGATGAGGAAAAGGGAATTACTGAAGCAACGCATCTTGCTACTTTTAATAATGCCTTGGAAATTTTCGTTAATCAGTTAAAGTAATAAGCTTCCAGCCATAACAATCATGATGGCATTTTCGATAAAAGTGGCTTCTGTCATGGGAAGCTTAAGCACACTCCCCAAGCAGGCACATTGAATGGCGCGCTTTTTTAGCAGGGTTTGAACTACGCCTAACGTAGTGGTGCTCAAAACAACAATGGTAACCCATAAAGCCCAATCGGGTATAAAATCACGGATATAGCATACGCCCAAAGCAAGCTCGATAAATGGGTAAACCAAACCATATGCTGGCCATGCAGCAGCCAACGGGTCATACATCTTAAAACTGGCTTGGAATCCCTTTATGTCCAGCAGCTTGAAAAATGAAAATACCATAAAGAATGTCCCCATAAAATCATACATCATGGCTGCCATGTTCCACTCAGACCAATGAATCAAAATAATTGTGTTAATGATAAATCCAAAAATCAGAAAAAGGGGAAAAAGTTGCCTGAGCTTTGAAGGTTCTTGCGCTGCTGCATCAATAAGCGTATATTTTTTGGGAAGTGTAGCTTTAAGAACAACGTCTGAAACCGCTGGTTGTGCCCATATTATTAATAGGTCTTTTTTGTAATTGGCTACAGCCTTAAATACGCCTTCTATTTGTGTTACAGCCACAACAACAGCGGCCTCACAGCCTGAACAGGTCATGCCAAAAACCTTGATGTTTTGTTTTATCATTAAGAGCGTTTTAGTCCACCACCATGGGCACCTCGATCAACAACACTTGGGTGTCTTGATGTGCGCTAATCTCAAAGGTAGCGGTTTCTGTAATACACAAAGCATCCCGTTTTCCAAGTACTTGCTCTCCTATTTCTACCTCTCCTCTTATGACAAAGGCATAAACGCCATTACCTTCTGATTTTAGGTCATAATAAGTGGTATTTTCCGCTTCCAAATCAAGCATATGAAACCAGGCATTTTGATGAATCCAAACCCCTTGATCTTCGGGGTATGGTGACAAAATCTGAAAGGGCTCATTTTTTTTGTGAAGGCTGTCAATAGGGATTTGATCATAGCGGGGTGCTACGTCGCGTTTGTTTGGAAAAATCCAAAGTTGAAGCAGGCTGATTTCCCTGTCTGTATTTTTGTTATGCTCAGAATGGTATACGCCAGTACCAGCGCTCATTACTTGTATCTCCCCTTCCCGAATCACTTCAGTATTGCCCATGCTGTCTTTGTGTTCCAAATCGCCAAGCAATGGAATGGTAATGATTTCCATATTATCGTGCGGGTGTGTGCCAAAGCCCATGCCACCTTGAATGATATCATCGTTAAGCACGCGGAGTGCACCAAACTGTATACGCTCTGCATTAAACCACCCCGCAAAGCTAAAGCTGTGTTTGGCTTGTAGCCAACCGTGATTGGCACTGCCTCGAGAATCGGCTGAGTGAAAAATAGTTTGCATAATTAAATTGGTATTTATTGAATAAAATCTGCCACAATTTTTCCTGATATTAAAGCCGGTGGCACTCCAGGACCAGGAACGGTAAGCTGACCTGTAAAATATAGCCCATCAACCGTTTTACTCTTCATTTTAGGTCGTAAAAATGCGGTTTGTAAAAGCGTATTGGCCATCCCATAGGCATTTCCTTTGTAGGAATTATATACTTCCTTAAACTCTTTGACACAAAACGATTCATTAAATAAAATATGTGGTTTTATTTCGGTATCAGTCAACTGTTCCATGCGGTTGAGTACAATTTCAAAATACTTTTCTCTCAACTCTGGGGTGTCCTCTAAATTGGGAGCTATGGGTATCAAAACAAAGCAAGCTTCTTTTCCTTTGGGTGCCATTAGTGGGTCACTCTGTGAGGGTAAATTCACGTAAAAAAGAGGTTCGTCTGGCCATTCGGGGGTATCGTAAATACTCCCTGCATGAGCGTCAAAATCCACATCAAAAAAGAGGTTGTGGTGCGCAAGTGAATCCAGCTTTTTATCCAAACCTATATAGAACAACAAAGACGAGGGCGCAAAGGTCTTTTTGTCCCAATAGGATTCACTATAAGCGCGCTTTTCTTTGGGCAATAAGGTTTCGGTATGGTGGTAGTCTGCTCCTGAGATGACTATATCCGCTTCAAATGTTTTGTCTCCAGAGCGAACCCCGCAAGCCTTACCGTTGTTAAGTAAAATTTCGTCTGCACCGTGGTCAGTGTAGTACCTTACTCCTAGCGATTTCCCCAAGCTAACCATACCATCCACAATTTGGTACATGCCTCCTTTAGGGTGCCAAGTGCCCAGACCAAAATCGGCATAATTCATAAAATTGTAAAATGCAGGAGTACTCTCTGGTTTTGCTCCTAAAAACAAAACGGGAAACTGCAATAAAGAGCGCAATTTGGGATTGGTAAACTGCTTTTCAACTTGACTTCTAATATTGGTAAAAAACAGGCCTACTTTTTTGACGGTTTGAGGCGTAACCAATTCTAGTGGCGATACACCCGGCCTATACACCAAATCCTTAACGGCTATGTCGTAATTGTTACGTGCTTTTTCTAAAAATCTTGTGAGTTTCGCACCACTTCCTACTTCAATTTCCTCAAATCGGGCTGCAATTTTGGCGATGCTATCCTCCACAGGAAAGATATCGTCCTTGCCAAAAATAACTTGATAGCCTGGCGACAAACGATCAAGTTTGTAGTAATCGGATACTTGTTTTCCGAAGTCATTAAAAAACGACTCAAACACATCAGGCATCCAATACCACGAAGGGCCCATGTCAAAAGTGAAACCATCTTTTTTAAACTGTCGGGCGCGTCCGCCAAGTGAATCGTTTTTTTCCAGTAATTGTACTTGATTTCCCTTTTTTGCCAAATAACAGGAGGCGGATAAAGAAGAAAATCCAGATCCGATAATAACAATCTTTTTCATAGGTCTACAAATTTACCATATATTTTGGTTAGATGGTGTTGTGTTAAAATTGTATATTTAAAAAAATCAACCAACGCTATTTTGCGTAGAATACATTGGCCTTAAAATCTAATGAAACACTACAACGCAGTAAGTATTTTTAAGGCCCTTGGCACGCACGCCAACGATTGGCAATGGGATGCGGGATGCATCAAAACAAATTTGGTATTTAAAGACTTTAAAACGGCCTTTGATTTTATGTCAAAAGTTGCTGACATGGCCGAAAAATTAGGTCACCATCCCGACTGGAAAAATAGCTATAACCGCATTTCGATTTCGCTACGCACCCATGACCAAAATGCCGTTACAGCGCTTGATGTAGCGCTAGCCAAGCAAGTAAGTATGTTGTATAAAAGCCTAAAATAGCCAAAAAAGGAAATATTAAAGGTAGGATTCTTCCCATATAAACCACCTTTTTTTCACATATCCACATTTATAGCGTCTATATTTTATGATGTATACATAATGTATAGATATTATTTTTCATTTCAATAATGCACAAGTATATATTTGAGGAAATCAAAAATTATGAAACAATTATATACTTTATTAACTTTATTTGTTGCTGTGATTGGATTTTCTCAAGCCACAACAACTATAAATTTTGAAACAGGCGGTTCTGGAGCTAACTGGAATTGGACACCGGCTGA
>Ga0208127_1001174_pt1 | contig 13221 bp, 11 predicted proteins | sample ETNtaG_6_FD_185751 | JGI IMG/M metagenome (GOLD analysis project Ga0208127, IMG submission 185751) | Marine microbial and viral communities from oxygen minimum zone, Eastern Pacific Ocean - ETNP201306SV45 (SPAdes) (version 2) | ecosystem: Environmental > Aquatic > Marine > Oceanic ...
TCCCTTTTCGTAATTAAATCAGCCCTACCGAGCCAACGAACCTAGGCCCCTCGCCTTATTCAAAGTCGATTCAAAACCAGATATTCAATACAAACCGCCGAATCCATCACCCTTAATAACCATTGAACATTCTCCTTCAAACGCCGGCTCTCAACACCCATTCGGCACATAACAGAGATGCGGATACATCGATAGATCCTGATTCGACGCTCGAATTGATACGACCTCTCTAGCTCGGCATTCGCATGCCTAAAGAAACCTATCTTTGGGCAGATTTCTATTCGACAACTTCGAATCGCTCCTCGCGGCCAATGGCAATATTCTGCGTCTGCAAATTTTCCATTAGCGATTGGGCCTCGAACAGATTCTTGGGCAAAGACAAGCCCATGCTCGCATCCACTATTTTGAGACGAGTCTTGTCGCGAGTGACATCATTGCGAATGTCCATCTCCTTGAATATCGCTTGACCATCTACTCGTTCAATTCCGCTGATGTATATAGTCTTAAGCAAAGTCTCTTCCGTATCGAAAACCTGAGTTTGAATGAGTACGTTAAACTGATCGTTTATGTACAAGCGGACCCCTCCAATACGCTTCTTCAACTCGAGATCCTCTTCCGGTGGATACATCCAAAACAAATGAGTAGGGCTTCCTCGAAAGGTCGTCCTTCCTTCGTAACGAAAACGGGGCCAATAGACATAGGGAGCCATTAAATCGAACAAAGCGAATTCCGATCCGGCGATGGGCTCTAACACGGCGCTCCCATCAACCACTTTAGGAGGTCCCGATACGTCACTGCGCTTTGTCATGGCGAATGCGCCTCGTCCGCTTCTGAATAGCAGACGCAGAGTCTCGGATTCGATCAATTCGCCTTGAGCATCGACATCGGCCGGATTCTCTACGATATCGACGCGAGTGATAGGACTTCCATCCCAACGGTCGCCATACATCAGCCCATTGAGAGTGACGGTCTTCTGACGACGCGGCATAATCTTTAGTTGGATTCGCCAGCGATATCCACCGTCCCATCCCATCGAACGAAAGGTCTTCAGTATTTCCCAACCTTGCTCCTGGTCAGGATTCTCGCCAAGCGTGTCCAACGGACTGCCGCGCGAAAGACGGCGTTGAGCATCGGAATCGGGCATGAAAAAGGCTCCTGCCAAGAGGAGCCCTAGAATTGCCGGAATCGATCGCATGACGCCAATAGACCCGACCATGGGAAATTTGTTTTCCGATTACTCGCTTTTTGGAGTTTCTTCCGCTTGCTCGGCTTGTTCGCCCAAAGCCTCTGCCGCTTCGTCGGCCGGAGTTTCACCGTCGGTCAAAGTTTCGAGCAACGCGTCCGCATTGGCCGCGGGAGCTTCGAATTCGGGGAGCGCATTGTCATCGGCAGCTTGAGCGGCGCTGTGTAAATAGATACGAGCCAAGCCCAGTCCGAAAACAAGGACGAAGAAGATGATCGCCGTATTGCGAGTCCACGTGGTAAGCACAGTGGTCGTCTCCGCTCCCAAGGCCGCTTCCGCCATTCCACCGCCCATCGCGGCGCCCATTCCTCCATTCGCATTGCCTTTCTGAGCCAATACGATGAGAACGAGAAATACAGAGAGAAGCGCCAGGACGATCGTTAGAATATCTGCCAGAATGCTCATAAGGACCGCAGACAGTCGAAAATCGTTCTAACCTTGTCAAGCGCGGATAGCCACGAAAAACGCCCCATCCCGTGACGGGAATGGGACGCTTCGAAATCGCTTAAGCTCGCCTCTAGGCCTCAGCCAAGGATCCGTTATCGCTCAGAGCCGCCTTGATTCGAGCCATAGCCGCTTCCACGTTTTCCCTCGAGTTGAAGGCGCTGATCCGAATATGGCCTTCGCCGCAAGCGCCAAAACCAGCCCCTGGCGTGCACACGACCCCTGCTTCGTTAAGCAGTGTATCGAAGAAATCCCAGGACGGCCGCCCTGCATTGATCCACACATACGGCGAGTTGTGGCCTCCCACGCAGGAGAATCCTAGCGCTTCCATCTCGGATCTGACAATTTTCGCATTCGCCAAGTAGAAATCGGTCAACGCCTTTACCTCCGCTTTTCCTTCATCGCTGTAGATCGCCTCGGCAGCCTTCTGCACAGGATAGGAAACGCCATTGAACTTCGTGCAATGACGGCGATTCCAAAGCGCATGCACCGAATGCTCCTTGCCGCTCGCATCTTGAGCGATCAGGCCCTTGGGAACCACCGTGTATGCGCAACGCGTACCGGTAAATCCGCCATTTTTGGAAAAACTGCGAAATTCGATCGCCACGTCCTTGGCTCCCTCCACCTCGTAGATGCTCTGAGGCAGACTCTCGTCTCGGATGAAGGCAACATAGGCGGCATCGAAGAGGATCAGGGCGCCGCAAGCCTTGGCATAGTCCACCCATGCCTTGAGTTGCTCCTTGGTAGCCGTCGCCCCAGTCGGATTGTTAGGGAAGCACAGATAGATAAGATCCACCTTCTCTTCGGGAATGGCGGGCACGTAGCCATTGTCTGGCCTCGATTCCAGATAAACGAAACCTTCGTAGCGATCGTTTACATTCTCGCCCGTGCGACCCGCCATGACGTTGGTGTCTACGTAAACGGGGTATACGGGATCGGGCACGGCGATTTTGATATCGTCGGCGAAGATCTCTTGAAAGTTGCCGCTATCGCACTTCGCGCCGTCGCTCACGAAAATCTCGTCAGCGGAAATATCGGCTCCGCGCGATTGAAAGTCGTTCTTAGCAATGGCTTCGCGAAGGAAGGCGTACCCTTGCTCTGGACCGTAGCCGTGAAAGCCTTCGCGCGTTCCCATTTCGTCGATCGCCTTGTGAAAAGCGTCGCGACAGGCTTGAGGCAACGGCTCGGTCACGTCGCCAATGCCCAGCTTTATAATAGAGCTGTCCGGATTCGCTTCCTGGTAAGCGGAAATCCGCTTGGCGATGTCCGAGAAAAGATAGGAAGCCTTCAGCTTCAGGTAGTTTTCGTTAATGCGAATCATAATCGTTCAAATAGCTGCTTCGAATGTCCATGCAGGCTCGAAAAAGAAGCTTGCCTGTCAATCACCGAGCGAATTGAGCCCCAGTTCTAACGCCGTTCGATCACTTCGTCCCGAGCGTATCGCGCCTTCGGCATCGACGCATACTTGTCCGATTCGGATCGATAGCCCAGAGCGCATCCGAGAACCGTATGGTATCCATCAAGTCCTAGCAATTCATCATAGGCGTCCGCCTGGATTCCCTCCATCGGGCAGGCGTCTATCCCCAAGAGAGCGGCGCTGGCCATCAATTGGCCCAATGCGATGTAGACCTGGTGCGTGGACCAATGCTCGATCCAACCTTCGCTGATCCCCTGAGCGACGAATCCTCCTGCGAACTTGCTATAGCCTTCCAGCTCTTCCACCGACACGCCGCGAGCCTTCGCCATGCATTCGATGAATCGAAGCACATCCGCCTCCGCGAAGTCTCGCTTGATCGCCAAAACGACCATATGCGAACAATCCTTAGGCTGCGACTGGTTCCAAGAGATGGAGGGCAATTGCTCTTTGATCGATGCGTCTTCAATGAGGAAGAATTTCCACGGCTGCAGACCGAACGAGGATGGCGTTAACACGAGCGCTTCCTCTAGCGTCTCAATAGTTTCGTCCGGGATACGCTTGGAAGGATCGAATTCCTTTACCGCGTAGCGCCACTTCAATTGCTCCAATAGATCTTTTTCGCTCAAGGTTGCCATAGCCTTGGATACGAACGTCTCGAAGAGATTATTTCAAGTCCTCGACGACGAGACTAGGCAAATCGATCTCCGCATCATCCAGAGCCACATAGTGACTGCCCTTGCTCTGGCCATTCAAACTAGCGGCATGCACGACCAAAAGCGCCGTCTTTACCGCATTGCGCAAGTCGATCAAGGAACGAGTCAAGCGATTGCCAGAATAGAAGTCGCTGATCTCTTGATCCAGTTCCAACAGGATGCGTCGAGCCCGCTGCAAGCGCCGCGAAGATCGGATCAATCCAACGTAATTCCACATCGTGCTCTTTATGAGACGCATGTCTTGCTGAATCAGAACCTCATCCGCCCGCTCGTCGGGACTCTCCCACGCTCGTACTTCCGGCAAGTGGAATTCGAGTTCATCGAAGTCCTTGCGATCGGCCTCGGCAGTCAATTTAGCCGAAACCAGACATTCCAGCAGCGAAGTGCTTGCCAAGCGATTTGCCCCGTGAAGTCCCGTACACGCCGTTTCACCGATGGCATTCAAGTTTCTCACTGACGAACGCCCATTCAAGTCCGTGTATACGCCGCCGCAGCAGTAGTGGGCAGCAGGAGCGACAGGGATGGGGTCATTTCGAATATCGACGCCATTTTCCATGCAACGACGGAAGATGGACGGGAAGCGCTGCTCCACGAATCCCGCCTTCATGCTCGAAAGATCGATGAAGACGCAATTCTCGCCCGTGGCGATCAACTCTTGGTGTATCGCGCGGGCAACGATGTCTCTGGGCGCCAGCGATTTCATGGGATGCTGTTCGTCCATAAACGCTTTGCCCTTGGCATTGACAAGAACGCCTCCTTCTCCGCGAACCGCTTCCGACACGAGGAAAAGCGGACAAGCCTTCTTCAAAAAGACCGTGGGATGAAACTGTATGTACTCGAGATCGATAATCCGAGCGCCAACGCGCTGAGCCATCGCAATGCCATGGCCCACTACCCCGTTTTGATTGGTAGTATTCTGGAAAATCTGGCCCAAGCCGCCGGTAGCTAAAATGGTCTTCTTGGCTATAATCGTTCGGATCTCGCCGGACCCCGTATCCAAAACGTAAGCGCCCGTGCAAGTAATCGGCTTATACTTGTCCAAGGGATCGGTTGAATTGTGAGACAAGGTCAGCAAATCGACCGCAACCGTATTGGTCAGTACGGATACGCCCTTCAAGCCGAGCACGTGTTCGTGCATATTCGAAAGAATCGCTCGCCCCGTCAGGTCCTTGGAAAAGATAATCCGCTTTTCGCTATGCCCTCCTTCGCGCGTGTATTTGAGGTCCCCTGACTCTTCCCTGTCGAAGGGAACATCGAGTTCGTCCAAAAGAAGCGATTGGACCGCAGCCTGTCCGTGTTCGACCAGGCTATCCACTGCCTCCGGATTCGAAGTGTAATCCGAAGCTACCCGAATGTCGCGCTTCAAACGCTCGGCGTTTAGCGAAGTATCGAATATGATGCCGCCCTGCGCCCACTGGCTATTGGCTCCTTTCGACAATTCGTCGGAGCAGACCAAGGTAACCGACATGCCGAGCTGGGACACGTAGTGGGCATAAGCGCACCCCGCGAGTCCCGCCCCAATCACCAAGCAGTCTGTTCGAATCGTATCCACGAAACTTTATCTAGAACAAGGATCTCGGAATCGGGCAGCGAAGACAAGCCATTGAATTTTCTAGCGAATTCCCTTCGAAGGCGACTAGGCCAGTTCGAACATGCGGTCGATGGACCGCAAGGCCTTGAGTCGCAAATCCTCGTCCAATTCGATGCGTTGGTCATCGCGCGGCTCGACCAGGCAGTCTCGAATCTTCTCCAACGAGTTCATCTTCATGTAAGGACACAGCTTGCAGCCTGAGATGAATCGCTTTTCCGGGCTCTCCACCTCGATACGCTCCACCAAGCCGCATTCGGTAAGCATCATGAAGTACGGCGCCTCAGTTTGTTTGACGTACTGCATCATGCCTCCCGTGCTTCCAACATAATCGCTCTTGCTCGTAATGTCGCGCGTGCATTCGGGATGGGAAACGACTTTGAGGCCTGGGAAGTTCTGCCGAGACTGGGCGATGAGATCTGGATCGAACTTATCGTGGACAATACAGGTCCCGTCCGAAGAAACGATCTCCTTTTCGATCCCCCGCTTCTTCATCTCCACGCGAATATTATCGGCCATTAAACGATCGGGCACGAAAAGGATACGCTTTTGCGGCATCGCTTCGACGATTTTGTACACGTTGCTGGAAGTCACGCACACATCGCACTCCGCCTTAACCTCAGCCGTGCTGTTAATGTAGCAAACCACGCCTGCATCCGGATACGCCGCTTTGAGCTCTCTCAATTGGGCGCCGGTTAGCGAATCCGCCAACGAGCAACCCGAATTCCGATCCGGAGCCAATACCTCCGCTTCTGGCGAAAGGATTTTAGCCGTTTCCGCCATGAAGACGACTCCTGCGAAAACAATTTTGTTAGCGTTCGCTTCCTTCGCATTCATCGAAAGCATGTAGGAATCTCCGGAATAATCGGCCACGCCGTAGATGATCTCCGGCTCCACGTAGGAGTGGGCGAGTATCACCGCTCCCTGTTCCTGCTTGAGTCGATTGATTTCCAACGTGAGCGGAGCAATCTCGCGACAGGTCTCCAAGCTCCAAGAGCGACGCGAATCGCACTCCACATGCATGAGTCGGGCAAGCAAACGCTCTGCTTCGGTTTCGATTTCCGCTTCCGTGAACGGAGTCTCTATCGTCTGAGAGGACATCGGTATATTTCTGGGAATGAAAAACTGTCACGAATGTGTGCCGAAAAGACCAACGAGGCAACGTTTCGACGCCAATCGATGGCGAAAACTAGCAGATCAAATCGTTGAAATCAGTGAATTCCGCTCGGAATCCGCCAGGCACCCCCTTGCAGATCACCGATACGGCGTCATGAGAGTGCAGGGATTCCAGATGGGAACAGGCAACTTGGAAATCGGCGATGCGATCGTCTTCATCCAAACGTTTGTAGACGGATCGAGCCGCGTCTTCGACGAACTTGATGTAAACGCCGTTGAGCTCGGCAAACGCTTGTTCGTCCTCCCGCTTCACCATGACCTGCGTTTCCGTCTTAAGCGCTTCCAGGCAATGAGCTTGCAACTCCTCGATCGTCACGTTCGACCCCTCGACCAGCTTCACCCATACGCGGGCCTTGCTTCGCTGGGAATGCGGGATGGAGTAGGCATCGCGTAAATCGCGAGCATGCTCCGCAAGTTCCGCCGAACAAGGGCACGCGGACGAATAAATGAAATCGAAAACGATGAACTTCTCGAAAACGCCCGCACTCGAGAGGCGCCCTTCGTAAGCGCACTGATAGTATTGGTAGCCCTCCAGGCCGCTTCGCAGGCTTTCCTGGAGAATTGGATAGTTGAATCGCAACGCGACACGGGCATCTAGGCTTTCCACCTTCTCGCGGAAAACATCGAGGACCTGCTTGATCGTATCTGGCGTAAACACCTCCTCCTTAAGCTCATAGAACGACCGCATGATGCGGGACATATTGATCCCCTTCAAGCTGGCCTCCAAGGAAACCGTGCCCACAACGCTCGTTTCCAAGCTGATGATCTCTCCATCCGCACGGCGAAACTTCAATGGAAGCCTGAAGTTCGAGACCCCGACCTGCTGAATCGGAACCGCCGCTCCCTGCATCGACTCCACCGAATCCATGATGTCAGGCATGGACTCGCGATAGGACTCGTCCGGACGAAAGGATTCGTCATACGAGCGTCCAATCGGAGCCTCCGAATCGGCTTCGGTCTTATGCAAGTACATCTTTGGCTTATCTTTGGTAGACATGAACTTATATCGCGGTCAATCGGAAGAAAAGGCGACAGCGGGCCGTCTCCTTTTTATTGACGGCTCGCGCCGCCAATTCGTTGCAAGTCCTGGGTTGTCATCCAAAAACGCAGCGATCCTAAATTTGCAATCCGCCACTAGATAGCGCCTTCGAAAAAAGGCAAGCTTAGCCTAATCTCCCTTCAAGGCTGCAATAAGCCCCCTCCTCCGCCAATTTCCCCACTGCCATCAGCTTACAGCGAGCGCTCGCACATCCAGTTTCTGGATACCGTTAATGAGGAGAAAAACGAGTTTGACGATTTCGAGTTTGAAAAGCCTATGGGAGACGTAAGACTCGAAATCAATGTCCATGCAGTTCTCTATCCTCGGCAGCAGCAGTTCCGGCAATAGCGGCTTGCTCATCACGGAAGGCTGCAAAGTCCTAGTCGACGCGGGTTTCAGCTGCAAACGCCTGACAGGCATGCTCGAAGAACGCGGCGTGCGCCCCGAGGAGATAGATGCCATCTTCGTGACTCACGAACACAGCGATCACACTGCCGGCATTTCCACCTTCGCCAAAAAATTCAATCCTTTCGTGTTCGCGAATACGATGACGGCGAAAGCGTTACAGCCGAAACTGAAAACCAAGCCGCGATGGAAACTCTTCAATACGGGTTCGACCTTCGCTTTTCGCGATCTGACAATCGAAAGCTTTTCCCTGCCTCACGACGCTCATGACCCAGTGGGCTTCAAGTTTACGGCAGGGCGAGGCGACGACCTCTTTTCTCCCACGCGTCGACTCGCCTGGCTTACGGACCTGGGCTTTGTCCCACCGAAAATAGCCGATCGCATTCGCGATGTAGACACGCTCATCGTGGAAGCCAACTACTGCCCTGAATTGCTTGAACGGGACGAACGGCGCCCTTGGTCGCTCAAGCAGCGTATCAGCGGTCGACACGGGCACCTATCCAACAGCGCCGCTCGCGAGCTGCTTGAATCCGTAGAAAATCCGAGTTGGAGCCAAGTCTTTCTCGCTCACCTAAGCCGCGACTGCAACAGCCCCGAAGCCGTCCACTCCGTTTTTTCCGAGCTACGACAACGCTCCCGATTTCCCATCGAAACCGTGGAAGCCGGAGCAGGGTCCACCCTTCGAACCGTTTAGCCAATCCTCCCAACGCTGCCAAATATGGAAATCGATCCTCACAGAAAACCGAGACGTACCAAAATCGTCTTCACCATCGGTCCCGCTACCGACAGCGAAGAAATGCTGGAGACGCTCATGGCCGAGCACTTCGTCGACATTTGTCGCATCAACATGGCCCACGCCAATCACGACTACGTCCGAACAGTCGTGAAGCGCATTCGTAAGATCGAAGAAAAGATCAGCCGGCCCGTTTCCATTATGATGGACGTAAAAGGTCCCGAAATTCGCACGGGCGACGTCGATCATCCTATCAAGCTAGACGTCGGAGAGATCTTCGACTTCACCGTCAAGCCCGACGCTGCCAATTCGGAGGAGATTCGATCCGTCGACGTCAATTACGCCAATCTGATCAATGACATCGAAGTCGGTAGCGTTGTTCTGGTGGACAACGGACTCATCCGTCTCGAAGTGCTCGAGAAAAACGATGCTCGCATTCGCTGCAAAGTCATCATTCCCGGCGAATTGACGAGTCGCCGCCACATCAATTTGCCCGGCGTTAAGATCAATCTGCCAGCGCTTACCGAAAAGGACAAAGCGGATACCCTCGTGGGTATTGAAGAAGGCATCGATCTCTTCGCCCTCTCATTCGTCCGAGAAGAGAAGGATCTAACCATGCTGCGCGATTTTCTCGACGCCAATGCGGGCCATCAAGCTCGCATCGTTGCCAAGATCGAAGACCAAACCGCCATCTCGAATCTCGAAGGCATTATCCAGGAAGCGGACGGGCTCATGGTTGCGCGAGGCGATCTCGGAATCGAATGCCCCTTCGAAACCTTGCCGATCATTCAGCACCGAGCCGTCAAGAGCTGCCTGTCTCTGGGCAAGCCAGTCATCATCGCAACGCATATGCTGGAGTCTATGATCTCCAATCCAATGCCGACGCGAGCGGAGGTCTCCGACGTTGCTACCGCCATTGAAGAAGAGGCCGACTGCGTCATGCTATCCGGCGAAACGACCATCGGCAAATATCCGGTAGAATGCGTCCAGGCGCTGACCAAGATATCCAAAGCCATTGACCAGCAGGGAAAGAAGTTTTCCTTCGCAGACGATCTCGCGCTGACAACTGATAAGGCTCGGATCCAGTACTCCGCTGTAGTCATGGCCAATGAACTCGATGCCGTAGCGATTCTCTGCTTCACTCGCAGCGGATCCATGGCCCGCGGCGTTTCGGCTCAGCGACCGACAACATCGCCCGTCTTCGCTTTCACCAACTCTACCGACACAGTACGCCAGTTGCGCATGCATCATGGAGTCGTGCCTTTCGAAATGATTTTCTGCACGGAACCCGAAGCCACAGTCGCCCGAGCCATGAAGCTGCTCGTCAAACGCGGCTACCTTCAACAAGGCGATAAAATCGTCCTCGTATCTGACATCCTGGCCAGCGACCGCGTAATCGATAGCGTCCAACTGCGCACCGTAGACGAAATCTAACCGCTCGCCGGCAGGACCGCGCATCCATTCCTATAAATCGCATCGCTCCAGGCAACGCGCCTATCCGAACAGTCTACGGCCTAAATACGGATCCAAGCTCGCTCTTTGCCTTTGCAGCGAACTTATATCGTCCACATCTTCGCGCTGCTCCAACAGCGCTGCTTTCGCTCCGACCTTACGGCAGCGATCGAGCGTAATTTCCAAGACATCTTCGCTCCCCCAGGGAATGTCCTCGAATAGAGACGCGTTCTCTTGCCTGAGCCCCAACAGGTAATATCCGCCATCCGAAGCAGGACCCACCACTATTTCCGTTTTACGCAGTACGCTCTCCGCTTCCGCCAATGCCGCCGAATCGAGCGAAGGGCAGTCCGCGCCAATAAGCAAAACGCCTTCGATATCAGGTTCTTCAAAGGCCTGCTTGACGGCTCGACCCATTCGTTCGCCTAGGTCGCCCGCACCCTGGGGAACAAGACAAGCCCCCTCCCCGAGCCACTCGAGCATCAGGGGTTTCGCATCGTCGGGAGCGAAACGCACTTCCAAATCCTCAGCATCGCTCGCCGCTTGGAATTGCCTGCGCCCGAGCGAGCGATAAACCTCTAGCGCCTTCTTCGCTCCTATCGATTGAGCCAATCGCGTTTTCACCGCGCCTTCGATCGGCGCTTTGAACATTAGGATTCGCCTAATACGACCGGACATACAACCCGTCGCTTTTCGAACGACGCAATAAAGCGTAGCCGATGATTCCTAAAGCGAATGGCCCCCAAAGCGCGGCGCTTTGAAGCGTGGTCAATTCGAATGCTCCCCCGAGCTCGCGGGCTCCCAGAAAGTAAACGAATGCCGAAATCGACACTAATCGAAAGCCAAGATGCGAAGCCCCTACTGCGAATGGAGCCAGCCAAAGAAACTGCCATGGATAGACCGCAACGCCGATCAATAGAGCCGCTCCGAGATACAAGTTGCCATAACGTTCCAGACTTTCGTTTCGGAACATGAGAATCAAAGCGATCAAGCCCGCAATACCGGTGTAATAGACTCCCTCCAGTTCGATACCCATGCGATCGAGCAAGCCAGGCAACAAGGATATCGCCTCATCGTACGGCTGCCGTGGGATCGGTAGCAGTTTATCTAAATCGACCTCCAGGCTAAGCGCTCCCCAACCCGTGAATGCCAACAATGGAATGAGGCTAACGAGCAATATCGCCAGGCCTGCTTTGACTCCCGATTTGCTCAAGACCTGCCAAGCCATCCATAACGCGATAGGGAGGAAAACCAAATTCATCGCCGCCGCGAGCCCCATCAGCAAAGCGGCGAAACAGACCATTTGGCCCAAGCCGCCCCCAAGACCTCCATTGGCATTGATGACCACTGCTCCCCCTTTTCGATCGACCCAGGCATCCCAAATGAGAAAACCCCCGAGCGCGGGCAAGAGCACCAAGCTTTCCATATGCCCTCCCCCGGCAACACTGTAGGCTACAAGCGGATTCCACGCGTACAAGGCCGCCTTCCTGGAACCAAACCGAAAGGCGAGCATAATGCATATCCATATATCGAATACAATAAAGATTAACTTCAAACCCCACTCGTTGAGCCCCAAAGTCTCTGCTAAACGGAATATCGCCAAGCTCAAGGGCGTCTGCTGAGACACCTGGTCTTTACGCCTCATGCGTTCCCAATCGCCACCCCGCAATGGCTCGAGATCTCGATCGTTCGGCGCTACTTCATAAGGATTGTAGCTGAGATCCAAGACCTCGCCTTCCCACATACGACGCGACAGGTCTTCCGAAGCAGGCATCGGCATCAGGATCAGTCGCGATACCAATGCCACCGCCAACATCAATCCCATCCATCGCCTGCCATTGAACCAGCTCACGAAAAACCCGAAAGAAGCGATACCCGCTCCGATCACGAAATCGCCCGCGTTCTCCGAGCTCTCCGGCAAGCCCGCCTGGGACATCTTGTAGCAGCCGTAAAGGAAAAGGAATCCTGCGAACAAGAACAGCAACCGCTCGCGCTTGCTTGCTCGATAGAAGACCGAACCAGCGGAGCTGTCTAGGTATGTCGGGGTTCCTCTCATGAGTGATAGGTTCGCGGGAAGACCGGTGATCGTCTCCAATCCATTGAAAATCCACCCTTCAAGCAAGCTGCAATCCATTGATAGGCAGATTTTTCGATCAGCCGGAATTCTACCGAATCAATTGAAGCAGACTCGATTTACGAACTCATCCTGGACTTTCGCGCGTCTAATAAGCTTGAACGCAGGGCCAGGCCCACTGTCTTCTAGATCCATGTTTCGTCACACCCCAATCGCGCTGGCAGTCTTAACGCTCGCATTCGTCCTAAGCGTTTCTGCTCGAGCGGTCGAACCTCCCAGTCCGGACGCCAAGCCGAATCGCCTGATCGACGAACAATCCCCCTACTTGCAGCAACACGCCTATAACCCAGTCGATTGGTACCCTTGGGGGGACGAGGCCTTTGAAAAGGCTGAAGCCGAAAACAAGCTCGTTTTGCTTTCGATCGGCTACTCGACTTGCCACTGGTGCCACGTCATGAACCGCGAGTCGTTCTCCAATCCGGAAATCGCCGCCTTTCTCAACGAGCATTTCATCTGCGTCAAAGTCGATCGGGAGGAACGCCCCGATGTCGATGGCGTCTACATGACCTTTGTCCAGCAGTTGACCGGAGGCGGAGGCTGGCCGCTGAACGTATGGCTCACCCCGGAAAGAAAGCCTTTCTATGGCGGCACCTACTTTCCGCCCGATCGAAGCCGCGGAATGAGAACAGCCACTTTTCCCGAGTTGCTCACCCGTATTCACGATACGTGGACTAACGACCGCGAGAGCGTGCTCCAGCAGAGCGATCAAATCGTTTCCGCCCTTGACGAATTCAATCGCCAATCTTCCGTCGGCTCGGAAAGCGACCTGAACCTTTCGCTGCTCGAGTCGGCGATCGACGCGTTCGGCGAATCCTTCAACTCCCGCACAGGCGCCTTCGGCAGCGGACCCAACTTCCCAAGCGCCGCAAACCTGTCT
>Ga0208127_1001175_pt1 | contig 13212 bp, 10 predicted proteins | sample ETNtaG_6_FD_185751 | JGI IMG/M metagenome (GOLD analysis project Ga0208127, IMG submission 185751) | Marine microbial and viral communities from oxygen minimum zone, Eastern Pacific Ocean - ETNP201306SV45 (SPAdes) (version 2) | ecosystem: Environmental > Aquatic > Marine > Oceanic ...
GCTCTAAGAGAAGGTGTAGATCCCTCTCTTTATTTAGGTCCATTAGGAATCAACGGTTTGACCGCTTATTTTGGTTTACTACAAGTAGGACAGCCTAAGGCAGGTGAGACTGTTATGGTTTCTGCTGCAGCAGGTTCAGTTGGCCATATGGTTGGCCAAATAGCAAAAATCAAAGGATGCAAAGTTGTAGGAGTTTGCGGAAGCGATGAAAAATGTAACAAATTGATCAATGAACTTAACTTCGATGCTGCCGTTAATTATAAAGATGCAAATTTTAGGCAAAATCTTAAAGACGCAACACCAGACGGAGTTGATGTTTATTTTGATAATACGGGAGGAATGATTCTTGGCTCCGCCCTGTTTAGATTGAACACCGGGGGTCGAATAACATGCTGTGGTGTTGTTTCTCAATACGATACCAACACACCAGAACCGGGACCCAAAGGCATCCCAGGTCTTCTTGTAAATAAAAGTATAAGAATGCAAGGTTTTTTAGTTTTTGATTTTGCTGACAAGTACAATGAGGCAACTGACGAGATAATCGAATGGATTCAATCAGGTCAGTTTAAGGTTCTAACCGATGAAGTTGATGGTTTGGATGAGGCGCCAAAAGGATTTGTCGATCTTCTGGCTGGTGGCAATATCGGTACAAGAATTGTTAATGTCTCTACTTAATGAATCTTAATTTTTCTCCAGAAGAAATCTCTTTTCAGGAAGAAGTAAGAGATTTTTTAAAGCAAGAACTCACACAAGATCTTGTTAATGCAGCAAAACATACTTCCGCTGTCTTTACAGAGAAGGAAGTGGCGATGAAGTGGCAAAAAAAGCTCGCCAAAAAAGGCTGGTTGGTTCCTTCTTGGCCAGAAGAGTATGGCGGTACTAATTGGACCCAAACGCAGCGCTATATTTTTTCATCTGAATGTGCGAAAGCCGGAGCTCCAAATTTGATACCCATGGGTCTGGCTATGATTGGTCCTCTTTTGTTGGGAAAAGGAACAAAAGAGCAAAAAGACTACTACATTCCCAGGATTATCAGTGGTGAGGATTATTGGTGTCAGGGATACAGTGAACCTGGAGCTGGCTCAGATCTGGCTAGTCTTCAATGTAAAGCAGAAAGAATAGGAGATGAATACATAATAAACGGGACTAAGATCTGGACCACTCATGCACACTTAGCAAATAAAATTTTTTGCTTGGTACGCACTGATAACTCTGGTAAAAATCAAGAAGGCATAACCTTTCTAATGTTAGATATGAATCAGCCAGGAGTTAAAGTCGAACCCATCCTGACGATGGCCAAAGACCACGATTTCAACCAAGTGGTCTTCACTGATGCAGTAGCCAAAGTGAGCGATAGAATAGGAGAAGAGAACCAGGGTTGGTCTGTAGCTAAATACTTATTAGAGTTTGAGAGAAGTGGAGGAATAGGCGGCTCCAAGAGCCTATCAGACCTAGATTTTATTGGGAGGCTAATTAAAAAGATTTCATCTACTCATAAAGATTCTAACTTTGCCGATACTTACAATAGGAAGGTTAGTGAATTGGAAATTAAGGCTCTATCTATCCAATATGCCTCGCTAAGAATTCTTAGTTCCTTGACCAAAGGTGACAGTCCTGGTCCTGAATCTTCAATGATGAAAACCCTTGTTACGGACTTAGAACAGGAAATATCTGAATTAGCATTGGAAGTTATTGGTTATTACGGAATTCCTTTCCAAGACACCAGCTTAGGTTCTAATAAGCCTGCTATTGGAGATGAAGATTATCGATCAATTGCAGGTAAATATCAGAATCTTAGAGCAACCACTATTTACGGTGGCAGTAATGAAATACAAAGAAATATTATGGCAAAAGCTGTTTTAGGTCTCTGATATTTGATGTCAGGTGCCTGACACTTGTTCTTCTTTAAGAATAACGTTTCATTACTTATACTTTCCTTTAATTGGGGCTCCATTATGAATGTTCGTAAAACAATTTATGTACTTATACTTTTTATTATTTCTGCCTGCTCATCAGAAGATTCAGGTTCGCTGAATAAAAACTCGCAAGTAAAAAAAGAAACTGTTCAAGTACTAGAAAGGCCTAACCCTAATCCAGATAAGAATGCCTACTTCGGTGATCTTCATGTCCACACCTCTAATTCTTTCGACGCTTATACTTTTGGAACAATAGCATCTCCAGCAGATGCTTATAGATTTGCTAAAGGACATGCCATACCTCATCCCACCGGATATCAAATCCAACTCAAAAAGCCTTTAGATTTTTATGCGGTGACTGATCATGCATTCTTTTTGGGAATCATCAAACAAGCTGCAGATACCAGTTCAGAATTCTCAAAATATGAATTTTCTGAACCTATGCATGATTTAAATAAGACAGTAAGCAATAGTATTTTCTCCATCTTAAAAAGATCGGGGCTGTTTAGGGCTTTCGCAAGAGCTGTAAATGAAGGTTACCAAGATGGAAGCGTTGATAGAGACCTTGTAGATAGAGTTGCTAACTCTACATGGAAAAAAACAGTGAAAGCTGCAGATGATGCATATAAGCCAGGACACTTTACTACTTTCGCTGGATACGAATACACATCCAGTGTTGACCTCTATGACAAATATTTACATAGAAATGTAATCTTTAAAGACACTATAAATATACCTGATGTTATTTTTTCAAGATTAGACAGCCAAGATCCTGAAAAATTATGGGACTGGATGGATGGAATTAGAGAGAAAGGAGTTGAAAGTTTAGCAATTCCACATAACTCGAATATTTCAGGCGGTGCGGCTTTTTCTATGAGTGATTACAACGGAGGGCCAATCGATGAAGCCTATGTAAACAAAAGACTGCGTAACGAGCCACTTGTTGAAATTACTCAAGCTAAAGGAACTTCAGAAACGCATCCATTTTTATCAAAGAATGATGAATGGGCAGATTTTGAAGCTCCAACTAATCATCCCGGTGAAGAAATTTTAAGCAATCTCAAAGGGAGCTATGTTAGAGACGCTTACTTAAGAGGGCTGAGCCTAGCAGAACAAGGAATATCAAATCCATTTAAATTTGGCATTATTGGATCCAGTGATACGCATGTGGGTGGTGGATCTTATACTGAAGAAACGCACTTTTCAAAAATAGGCCTTTTAGATGGTGAACCTTATTTAAGAGGTTCAGTTCCTTATAGAGGAATTTATGGATTCTTTACAAAACTATTAAGACCTGAAGCGCTTATCGAGGTCGATGAAAAAAACTATCTTGGTGTATCCACTCGACTCATAAGATTTGGATCTTCTGGTCTTGCTGGAGTATGGGCGGAAGAAAATACCAGGGAAGCTATTTACGAAGCTTTTAAGCGTAAGGAAACATTTGGAACCAGTGGACCAAGAATGAAAATTAGATTTTTTGCTGGATATGACTTAAATGAATCTAAGATTATCGATACTGACTTGATACAAAATGCTTATGAAAAAAATACCCCTATGGGTGGAACTGTTAACACTTTGAAAAACAAAATTCCTAACTTTTTAGTGTGGGCTATTTCCGATCCGTTTGGGGCACCCTTGCAAAGAGTACAAGTAATTAAGGGTTGGATAGAAAATGGAGAGCACAGAGAGAAAGTTTTTGATGTGGCATGTGCTGATGGACAAAGGGTTAATCCTGATACACACAGATGTCCAGATAATAAAGCTCAAGTGAACTTATCTGATTGTTCAATCAGTCTTGATAGAGGGGATCCTGAGTTGAAGACCCTTTGGCAAGATCCTGAATTTGATAGCAATCAAAATGCTTTTTACTATTCAAGAGCTTTAGAAAATCCAACTTGCAGATGGTCGACATGGGACGCGATCAGAGAAAATGAGACTCCAAGATCAGATATACCTAAAACAATTCAAGAGAGAGCTTGGTCTTCCCCGATATGGTTCAAAGCTGACTAATGTCTATTGATTGCCAAGCAAAAACAACTGACATAAGATATGACATAATATGAAAATTATAATTAGATTATCTCTTGTAACCCTAGTGCTTGGAGTTACATCTTGGGTATTAATTCAAGTTCCTTCTATACAAGACAGGGTATTGACGGCAGCATTTACTGCTATCGGTTCTGCTACTGACAACCTACCTGAAGAGGATGCCTTAAGTGCTGCGGTGTGTGGCTCAAGGTCACCATTACCTAGCCCAGGAAGAGCTGAAACATGTATTTTAGTTGCTGCTGGAGAAGATCTATTTGTTGTAGATATTGGTGATGGTAGCAACAATAACCTTAGGAGTTGGAATATTAATTTTAGGGATATAGAAGCAGTTTTAATCACGCATTTGCATTCGGACCACATTGCTGACCTGCCTGGCCTCCATCAGAATGCATGGGTTGTAGGTCAACGCAGCTCAAAGTTAAAAGTTTTTGGTCCAGAAGGTATTGATCAATTCACTCAAGGAATAGAGATGGCATATGCTCATGATTATGCATTTCGTAACGAGCATCATGGCGATGCAATAGCTCCTTTGGAGTACGCAGGTTTTGATACAAGAGTTATAGATCTAAACAATCCGGTAATATTTGATAACGGTGAATTAAAAATAACAGCTTTTAGAGTTGTTCATGAACCAATAGAACCTGCATTAGGGTTTAAATTTGAATACAAAGGAAGATCTTTGGTCATCACGGGAGATACTTCTTACACTCAGAGTGTCATAGACAATTCAATGAATGTTGATGTCTTATTTCACGAAGCCCAAGCTAACCATATGTTGGCAGTTATGGAAGAAGCACTAAGAAGTCGTGGTGTGGATTTATTAGCTACCGTACTGGATGACATAACTACTTATCATACTACGCTAGTAGAAGCAGCTGAGATTGCAAACAAGGCAAATGTTAAGAACTTAGTTTTTTATCATCTAACGCCTGCTCCAAGAAATTACATTCAGGAAATTATGTTTGTAAGGGGCGTAGATGAGGTCCGCAAAGAGTGGACTCTTGTTGAAGATGGAACATTGGTAGTGTTACCAGTTGGATCTGAGGAAGTTATTGTTACAAACATGTAGGTTTATGGCTTTAATTTAACTTGCTTAATAAGTTTCAGTGACCTAACATCTGACGCCCGATTTTTATAAAAAAGGAGAATATATGCGTAATGCAGTAATTGTTGATAGTGTTAGAACAGGCCTAGCGAAATCATTTCGTGGTGGTTTCAATAACACACGTGCAGACAATATGACATCCCACATTGTTAATGCACTTTTAGAGAGGAATCCAGAAGTTGATCCGTCAATGGTAGAGGATATTATTTTAGGATGTGGTAACCCTGAGGGAGCGCAAGGGCACAACATTGCAAGAAATGTTGCTGTTTTATCTAACCTCCCAATCCAAACTGGAGGAGTAACAATTAATCGTTATTGCTCTTCAGGATTAAATTCAATTGCTATGGCTGCCACTCAAATTCAAAGTGGCTTCTATGACTGCATTATTGCAGGTGGTGTTGAGTCTATAAGTACTTCTCAAGGTCATACCAACATGCACATGTATGTTAATGACAAGCTCGCAGAAGAAGTCCCTGGCATTTATCATGCAATGGGAACTACAGCCGAGTGTGTTGCAGATCGTTATAACGTAACGAGAGAAGCACAAGACGAGTATGCGTTATCAAGTCAGCAAAGGTGTGCGGCAGCGCAAGACGCTGGGTACTACGATGATGAGATCATTCCAATGGACACAAAAATGATCTTAAAAAACAAAGAGACTGGTGCAGAAAAAGAAGTTGACGTCACTGTAGACAGAGATGACTGCAACAGACCTGAAACAACTTTAGAGGGCCTTTCTAGCTTAAATCCTGTGTTCAATCCTGAAAGTGGATCTGTAACGGCTGGAAACTCTTCGCAACTATCAGATGGAGCTTCGGTTACTTTGATCATGAGTGAAGAAAAAGCTAACGAATTAGGTCTCAAACCCCTAGCTTACTTCAGAGGGTTTACAACAGTTGGTTGCCAACCAGATGAAATGGGAATTGGTCCAGTTTTCTCAATACCAAAGCTTTTAGATTCAGCCGGACTAACCGTTGACGACATTGATCTATGGGAGCTTAATGAAGCTTTTGCATCTCAAGTTGTATACATCAGAGACCAGCTAGGTCTTCCATCAGAAAAGCTGAATGTTAACGGAGGTTCAATTGCAATTGGTCATCCTTTTGGAATGACAGGATCCAGACAAGTTGGACATTTAGCGAGAGAGCTTAGACGCAGAAATGGTAAATATGGAATAGTGACCATGTGCGTTGGCGGTGGAATGGGAGCTACGGGCTTATTTGAGTCCATCCCTGAATAGTAGATAATTGTCTAAGGAAAATACCTTGGACGAACATCTATTAATTCAAAAATACTTTTCTGACATTGGCTCGGCCTATTTGGCCGAGCGCAATGTCGAATTATCAGTTGGCGATGACGCCGCGGTTCTTAACCTAAATCCAGATACTCAATATATTAATTCGATTGATACCTCCATTGAGGATATCCACTTTTTGAGTTTTATATCTCCAAGGGACATAGCCTACAGATCTTGTGCAATAGCATTGAGTGATCTTGCTGCTTGTGGCGCTAATCCATCTTGGTATTCAATTGCTCTAACTTTTCCAAAGGCAGACCATTTATGGTTAGAAGATTTTTCATCGGGTCTTAATGACTTTTCTGATGAGTATAAGATTCCACTTGTTGGTGGAGACACAACAAAAGGAAAGCTTTCAGTAACCGTTCAAGTAATGGGAGAAGTGGAAAAAGGAAAAGCACTCTTAAGGTCTGGAGCAAAAGAAAATGATCTTATTTATGTCAGTGGAGTAATAGGAGACGCTTTTCTTCAGTTAAAGGAACTGCAAAAATCGCAAAATAAAGATGCAGGTTTTGACGCTTATCTTCATCCTAAAGCGCAGATAAAATTGGGATTGGAGCTTGTCGATATAGCCAGTTCGGCGATTGATATATCGGATGGCTTGATTCAAGATTTGAATCTCATCTGTAAGTCCAGTGATGTAGGAGCCGATGTCCATCTTTCGATGATTCCAACCTCTGTCGAAAATAAAACACTAGAACTGATAAATTCTGGCGATGATTATCAGATTTGTTTCACTGCTTCAGAAGACAAGTCCGCTAAGGTTAATAATATTTCGGAAAGATTGGGAGTTCCCATAACTGAAATTGGTAAGATTACAAACACTAGAGAATTAACTCTATTTGACCATGAAGGAAATAAAATGGATTTGGAATCAGGTTATAGTCATTTCTAAGTCATGAATCTTAAAAACCCTCTTTCTTGGCTTGCTCTTGGATTTGGCTCAGGTTTGTCACCTGTTGCCCCAGGTACCGCAGGAAGTATATTCGCCTTGGCTATTTACTACTTTTTCTTCTTTGGAAATATCGTTGAATGGTTTGACCATCTAGTCTTTATTTCATTTGTTGTATTGTCTTTTTTTATTGGCCTGTATATCTATCCAAAAACAGTTAAGGAGCAGAATGATCCAGGAAGTTTTGTCTGGGATGAATTTGTCGGAATGTGGGTTGCGTGTATACCGCTGGCAATAATTGATCACTCCCTTCAATGGCTCATTATTGCTTTTGTTTTATTTAGAATTTTTGATATTTGGAAGCCTCTCGGAATAAAGAAAATGGACAGTAAGCACGGTGCCTTTTACGTGATGATCGATGATGTTTTGGCAGGTATATTTTCTGGCGTTTTAGTTATTTTTTTATCTTATTTTTTAATTTGATTTTGTAGTTTCTCAAGTAGAATACCCACCTTTAAAATTATGACAATCCAAAAAAAAGCAGAAGCAAAATTGCCAACTCATTGGGGCGACTTCTCAGTAATTGCTTATGAAGATGAGGTAAAAGATGAAGAACATCTTCTCTTGTATATGGGAGACCTTACAAATGACTCTCTTCTTAGAATCCATTCTCAGTGCCTTACTGGAGATACTTTATACAGTCTAAAGTGTGATTGCGGGTCTCAACTGGCTATGGCCTTAGAAAGGATAGCTTCGGAAGGTAAGGGTATGATTATCTATATGGCTCAGGAAGGAAGAGGTATAGGGCTGGTCAACAAAATCAGAGCCTATGAGTTACAAGATCAAGGGATGGACACTGTCGAGGCAAACGAAGCTTTAGGCTTTGCAGCAGATGAGAGGGATTATTCTTACTGTAAAGAGATACTTTCTTCGGTGAATATTTCTTCGGTTAAACTCATGACAAATAATCCTCGCAAGATAAATGGTCTGGAAGAGGTTGGAATCAAGGTGACGGAAAGAGTCCCTGTTCACATTGATTCTAACAAGCACAATGAGAACTATCTTAAGGTGAAGGCAGATAAATTAGGTCACATGCTGGCCAAATCAGATTAGTTTTAATTTCTCTTCTATAGATTTTTCAATCCCAGAAGCATCTAATCCGTTAAGTATTTTTTGTTGTTCTTGATCACCATGCTCTATAAATTCATCAGGGAGTCCAAGATTTAAAACTCTGGCATTTGTATTCAAAGACAGTAAATATTCATTTACAGCAGATCCAGCTCCTCCTGCAATAACATTATCTTCAATTGTTACAATTAACTTATAGTCTTTGCTTATTTCTTCTATGAGATTATGGTCTAAAGGTTTAACGAACCTCATATCAACCACTCGAGCATTGAATCTTTTACCGGATTGAATCGCATCATCTAACACAGTACCAAAAGACAAAATCACAACATCTTTTTGATCAGAATCAACAACAGTTAAGCTTTTGCCTATTTTTATATCGTCATGATTTTTATCATAAAACGCTCCTGTCCCTGTTCCTCTGGGATACCTAACAGCAGCAGGACCATTGTAATGATAGCCAGTATTCAACATTTGCCATGCCATTTTCTCATCTGAGGGAGCCATGATTACCATATTGGGTATGCATCTAATAAAAGATAAATCGAATGCACCTTGATGGGTCGCCCCATCTAATCCGACCAGACCAGCTCTGTCTAACGCAAAAAGTACATCCAAATCTTGAAGAGCAACATCATGAACTAATTGATCATAGGCTCTTTGTAAGAAAGTGCTATAGATTGCCACTACTGGCTTTAAGCCTTCACACGCCAGCCCTGCTGCAAAACTAACACTGTGTTGTTCAGCTATTGCCACATCATAATATCGATCAGGAAATTCTTTAGAAAATTCAATCATGCCGGAACCCTCTCCCATTGCTGGAGTAATTGCGACTAATTTATCATCTTCTTTTGCCTTAAAAGATAACCATTCACCAAAAATTTGAGAATATGTAGGCTGTTTTGGTTTAGTCTCTATATGCGTTGGCAGATCGGATTGTTTTATTTTATTGATGGCATGAAAGCCTACTGGATCATCTTCAGCAGGAGCAAAACCTTTGCCCTTTGTGGTAATGACGTGGAGAAACTTAGGCCCATTAATATGCTTTAAGTCATCTAGAATATTGATTAAGTTATTTGCATCATGACCATCTACGGGTCCAAAATACTCAAACCCTAATTCTTCAAATAATGACCCTGGTGCAACCATTCCCTTTGCATGTATTTCTGCTTTTCTAGCAAATTCTTTGGCGCCCGGTAGGTAGGTTAAGACACTTTTACCGCTTTCCCTTATTCTGTTATATGTTTTGCTTGCCCATATTCTTGCAAGGTAATTTCTCATTCCACCTATATTTTCAGAAATGGACATTTGGTTGTCATTTAAAATTACCAAAAGGTTTTTATCTATCGAACCTGCATGAGCCAGGGCTTCATAGGCCATACCGGCTGTCATTGCTCCATCTCCTATGACGGCTGTAACGTACCTTTGTTCATTCTTCTTTTCCGCTGCAGCAATCATTCCTAGTGCTGCACTAATTGAGGTGCTGGAGTGCCCGACACCAAATGTATCATATTCACTTTCTGATCTAACAGGGAAGGGGGCTAGTCCATTACTTTGTCTCATACTCTCCATGGCATCACGTCTTCCGGTAAGGATTTTATGTGGATATGTTTGATGACCTACATCCCATACAATCCTGTCATAAGGTGTATTAAACTTATAATGCAAAGCAAGTGTTAGTTCTACAACTCCAAGTCCAGCCCCAAAATGACCTCCAGTTTTACCGACTGTATAAAGAAGAAATTCTCTTAGTTCATCTGCTAATTGAGGTATTTGGGATTGTTGAAGATTTCTTAGATCTTCAGGCTCATTGATACGATTAAGAATCTCAGAGATCGGTTCTTCAGTGGGTATCGAATCAAAAATTTTCACGTTTTAAGCTTTTCTGGACACTATATAATCAGCTAACTTGTCTAGATTATCAGTATTTTTGTTTATTGGTTGAAGAATTTTTTTAGCATCATTAGAAAGCTCTTGAGCCCTTACTTTTGAAGCTTCTAATCCGACTAATGATGGATAAGTTGTTTTATCCTTCCCTATATCTGAACCTTGATCTTTACCGCTCACAGAGGCAGGAGATTCAATATCAATAATGTCATCTTGAATCTGAAATGCCAGACCTATTTTTCCACCATATTCTTTTAGAGATTCAATATCAGATGCGGATAGTCCGCTCAATATCCCTGCAGTTTCAATGGAAGCTTGAATCAACCTACCGGTTTTTTCAGAATGCATTGAATCTAAAGATTCTACATCTTTTATTTGATTTGAATTGATGTCTTTTATCTGTCCACCTACCATTCCCAAGTAACCACAAGCCTCAGATAAACTGCTTATCATTTGTACTTTATTTCTATCAGATGTCTTTATTGTAGATATCAATTCAAACGCAAGAGGTTGCAGCGCATCCCCAGCAAGAATCGCAGTTGCCTCATCAAATTTTTTATGAGTGGTTGGATTTCCTCTTCGTAGTTCATCATCATCCATGGCTGGTAGATCATCATGAATTAACGAGTAACAATGAATCAGCTCTAAAGAACTAGCCAATGTATCTATATATTCAGCTTCAGTGTCATTAAGCTCACCGGTTAAGTAAGCCAATATTGGCCTTAGCCTTTTACCTCCATTAAGAACTGAATAACGCATAGCAGAGATCAGGATGGAATCATCATCCGGAAGGAGAACTTCCAATTTTTGATTTACTCTTGCTTGATAAGACTCCAGCAGTTTTTCAAACTCAGACATCTTTCAATGGAGTTGTTTTTAGCTCTCCATCTTCTTCAATGAGCTTTTGAACTTGCAATTCAGCTTGAGAAAGCTTTTCTTGGCACTGTCTTGCAAGCTTGATGCCTTTTTCAAAAGATTTAAGTGAGTTTTCAAGGCTCAAGTCTCCTGATTCTAGGTCCTCGACAATGGATTCAAGCTCATCAAGAGCTTTCTCAAAATTTATATCTACTTTCTTATTCATTATTTTAGAAAGTATATTCTAAACCAATATAAACCTCTCTAGGTAAACCTGGAAAATATCTATCTCCACCAAATGCATTGTAATCAGCTCTTTCTGCATACTCTTTATCGAACAAATTATCTATCCTTAAGTAGCCCTTTAGGGATTCAGAAAAATTTCTAGTCAGCCTTGTATGGTAAAGTGTATGCCCTTCATATTCATGCAAATTAGCTGCATCAGTGAAATAAGAATCCATATGTTCGATCTCAAATACTAAAGAAGAATCTTCATTTAAATCTATATTCCATAGCAGGTTAGCCATGATTTTTGGTGATGTATCAATTTGATTATTGACTCTTATTTTTTCTCTCATGGAAGTATCCGTTTCAAAGTCGTATCTATGATCTCCGTAAGTAATATTTGTGCTTACCGTGTTAGACGGATTTAAAAAAATCACTAGACTGAGCTCTACACCCTCATGATCAGTTTTTCCATTATCTACAATAAAGTTTTCGGAGTCCCTAAAAATGGAGTTTCTTTTTTTACTTTGATAGAAGCTAACCGAACCATCGATATTATCCAACGTATACTTTGTTCCAAACTCAATCATGGTTAATGTTTCGGAATCAAGATCTGTCACATTCTGTTTCTTTTGAAGCCTATAGGCTTCATTAATTTGTGGAGGTCTGAAGCCCAAACTAATTTGAGCAAAATAATTTATTTCTTCGAATGTCGTTGTAATACCAGCTCTAGCACTGATTTCATTAAAGTCATCTGTCCTATCAGAAGGCCTATTGTAGTAACAACCACCAAATCCACACTTCGAGCCGTCTTCTCTAGTATTGCCACTTACCATATTATTTGAGTAGTCATATTCAATGAGCTCGGCTCTTGTATCAGCAAAGAAGTTTAAGTTATCTCCTATAGAAAAATTCTCTACGCCAGCAAAAAATGCATAGACTAATGAATCTACCTCATAATCGTAATGTTTCCCTTTAGGTCTAGTAGCATTGTTGAATGCTGAGCTTGTCGTTAATTCATTTTCTTGGGTCTCGGTTAGTTCAACCTTGGCTAAATCAATTTGAAAGCCGGTTACTAAGTTGAAAGAACCGTAATCCGCTATTCTTTGAAAGATCGCACCTACGCTTGAATGGTTATTTTCTTCCAAGGGAGTACCAGGCAAGAAGTGCTGAAAAAACTTCATATCATTGTGACGTATATAAGGAGTAATTGAATTGATTACCTTATCTTCTTCTTTGGTTAATCTAAGTGTTAGTCTTTGGGAGTTAGCATCTCGATATGCATCAGTATTAAAATTTCTTTTACTAAAATCTTTGTCTTTGTAGGTATTTAGTCCATTTATATAACCTGCAGTTTCTTGATTCAGGTTAGTTAATGTCGCTTTCAGCGAAGCATTCCATAAACCAAAGTCAAAGTTCGATTGAATTTTAATTTTTTGCTGATCGTAACCAGATTCATCTCTGAAACCATCATTATTTGCAAAAAAGCCATCAAAACTCCAATCCTCTTGATTGCCAATCCTAACTTTAAAGTTCCTATAGTTATTTGGACCTAAATTTGTGTATATCAAGTTTTCTGAGCTTATGGGTTTTGAAAGTATATTTATTACTCCATGCATTGCATTTGCACCGTATCTTGCACTTGCGGGGCCGGTAATGGTTTCTGCACCAGATGCTATCTCAAAGAAGGTTTCAAATAATCCATTAACATTACAAAACCCTGTCGGTCTAATGGGAGTACCATCCTCAAGTAACAAAAAGGAACCACATGCTCCTGGGCCGGTAAGTACTGGAGAACGAATAGCAGTTAAATGCTCTTGTCCAGAACCTCTGCTTATCCAAACTCCAGGAGATCTTC
>Ga0208127_1001176_pt1 | contig 13212 bp, 11 predicted proteins | sample ETNtaG_6_FD_185751 | JGI IMG/M metagenome (GOLD analysis project Ga0208127, IMG submission 185751) | Marine microbial and viral communities from oxygen minimum zone, Eastern Pacific Ocean - ETNP201306SV45 (SPAdes) (version 2) | ecosystem: Environmental > Aquatic > Marine > Oceanic ...
GCTCTTTATCATGTGAAGATTTTTTTAAATAAGGTATGAAGTAGACATTAGCAGATATTTTATTTTTATTTATATAAAATTCCAAACAAGGATTTGTTGTTAATTTATTATATTTATTGGCGTTAAAAGCATGTTCTATATATTTTATATTTGGAGCATAAACAAATTTACTTGATAAAAATTTTGATTCTAAATTTTTAATATTAATTTTATTCTTAAATTCAATATTGACTTTGGCTACTGTACCTCTGGTACGATAATTATTTGCTCTTCTTATAAAGTCTGTATCTAAATTAGAAGCTCCAACTAATTCCAAATAAGTAGTTTTAGGGTCTGAATTTGAGATTATCGCAGACGTTTCAATTTGCTCTCCCGTATTAAGCAAAACTGAATTAACACTTTGGTTTGAAATATTAATTTTTTCTACTTTTTTATCTGTTTGAATCTCAACATGATTTTTTTTACAAATATCCTCTATAGATTTTAAGAATGAGTTTGTATTAAATTTATTAATTCTAAATAATGAGTTGTTAGTAGCTTGATTGTACAATAGATTTAATATTGATCCAGGGGATCTTGCACCAAGATTTGTTCCAATTACAGCCTCATTAGATATTAAACCCTTTAAACAATCATTTTCAATATTATCTTCTAAGTCATCCGCAATATTTAAACCAATTACACGTAATAATTCTCGCATGTTTTTTTTACCAAGACGTCTGACTTTAAAACCCATTGTGAATAATTGCCAAATATCAGATCTGGAACCTGATTTGACTCTTGGTGGTTTTTTAAACATAAATGATCTTAAGGTTCTTGCAAATAAATCATATTTATTAATTAAGTTAATAAAACTTTTTTGATCAGAGTCACTTGCACTTGTTTGTAAAAATTGAACATTTTTACTTCCATTTATTTTAAGTACAGTATGATTTAGATCTTCCGACAAAGCGCAAACAAAATTATCACTTATATTTTTTTCAACAGTAATGTTTAATTCTTTCAAAATTTCTTGAGGAATATCACTTAAGTTTTCTACATAATTAGCAAGACCACCTAATTTTTTATTTTTTTCTATTACTAAAACTTTTTTTCCTTTTTTTGATAAAATACAGGCAGCAGCTAAACCATTATGCCCTCCACCTATAATTATGACATCAAATTTTTTCATATATAATGTGTGTTAATGCGTTTTTTTAAATCTATTAAAATTTCTCTTGCTGCATTTGCTCCAGGTGCACCCATTACTCCTCCACCTGGGTGAGTGCTAGATCCACACATGTATAGGTTTTTAATTGGAGTTTTGTACTGAGCGTAACCTGGTATAGGTCTATTAAACATTAACTGATCCATCGTAAGCTCTCCTTGGAAGATATTACCTTCAGTTAATCCAACTTCTTCTTCTAGCTCTTTTGGTGTTCTTATTTCTGCATGTTTTATTATGTCATTAAAGTTTTCAGAATATGAACCAATTCTATTCATGACATGCTTTCCAAACTCTAATCTTTTTTCTTCAGTCCATCCACCATCTGCAAGATTGTATGGAACGTATTGAACAAATACTGACATATAATGTTTTCCTTGTGGTGCCATTGTAGGATCATTAATGCTTGGAATACACATATCTACATATGGTAATTTAGACCATCTACCATCTTTCCAATCATCATAAGCCCCTTCCATTTCTTCTATACTTTGCGTAATGTGAAGATCTCCTGTTCCCGCAGGATCTCCCTCCGGTATACTTTTCCATATAGGTAAATCATCAAGAGCAATATTTAACTTTCCAGATGATCCTCTTATTTTAAAATTTTTTACTGCATTATAAAAATCATCAGGAATATCTTCTTTGTCTACAACCTTAAGAAAAGTTCTTTTTACATCTAGATTAGAAACTAGTTTATCAGCAAATATTTCATCACCATTTTCTAGAACAACACCATGGCTACGATTATTTTTAATTAATATTTTAGTTACTGGTGATCCTGCAATAATATCACCGCCACTTGTTTTTAGAGAAGAAGCCATAGCTTTTGTGATTGAACCCATTCCTCCTCGCGAATACCCCCATGCACCAACTGTCCCATCTACTTCCCCCATATAATGGTGCAACAACACATAAGCTGAACCAGGAGAATAAGGTCCTAAAGCAGTTCCTATTATTGCCGAGCCTGCCATATGAGCCTTTACAACTTCTGACTCAAAATATTCTTCCAAATAATCACGTACACTCATTGTCCAAAAACGAATAGTGTCATAAATTTCTTTTTCACCTAGTCCGCCTAATTCATCTTTTGCAGCAAAAAATTTTGCAAAATCTAAAAGACCCATAATATCTTTTGGTCTAAATGAGGTTGGATCTGGAGGGGTCATTTTTAACAATGGTTTTATTATTTTACATTGCCTCATTACATCTTTAGAAAATCTATCATAAGCTTCAGCATCTTTTTTAGAAAATTTTGCAATAGAGCGATAATTAAGATCATGATCGCTGTAATGTGCATAAAATCTTCCATCATCAAGCATTGTAGCACTGCCTTCATATGGAATAATCTGAAGGCCATGCTTTGAAAGTTCTAAATCCCTAAAAATTTCTGGTCTAAGCAAGCTACATACATATGAGCAATTTGAATAAGTCCATCCTGGATGAAGTTCTCTGCTTACAGCCGCGCCACCTACATAACTATGCCTTTCAATTACTGCTACTTTTAACCCAGCTTTAGCTAAATAACAGGCAGTTGTAAGTCCATTATGACCACCACCTATAATAGCTACATCATATTTAGTTTTTGGCATTCTGATTTCTTATATTTCTTTGAATGACCATTCAACCAAATTTCTTGTAAAAACAATAATTTTATGAAAAAATCACATAATTTTAATAAAAATAATGTCTAGTAAAAATCAAAGATCAGAAAATAAAAAAAATAGTAATTTAAGACTTATATCTTCTACGATTAAAAACTTATCAAAAAAAGGAATAAATGATCTTACTATGAATGATGTCTCCCAAGGGGCAGGATTATCACAAGGTATAGTAAATTTTCATTTCAAAAGTAAAGAATTACTTTTAATTGAGACACTAAAATTTATTTCAAATGAATACCTCACTTCTTTTGATAAATATTTAAAAAAAGCAGGAGATGATCCAAAATTAAAAATAATAAATATGATAGAAAATGATTTTAGTTCTAAAATTTGCTCTCCAGAAAAAATTTCTGTTTGGTTTACTTTCTTTAGTGAAATTAAATTTAAACCAGCTTATAGGCAGATTTGCAGAGAAAGAGATTTATATTATCAAAACGTGACAGAAGATATTTTTTCTGAATTAATTAAGAGAGAAAAAAATAACTTATCTAAAAAAAGCTTATCTATAGCGTTTCAATCTTTAATAATGGGTTTATGGCTAAATCAGCTAGATGAACCAACTAAATTTTCTAAATCTGAGTCAAAAAAAATATGTATCGATTATTTGAAAACTCATTTCCCTAAACAGTTTAGCAGGTACTCTTAATGTATAGTGGAATGACAAAATCAGCATTAGAGTGGCAAGTCAAAATAAGAAATTTTGTCGATAAAGAGCTTATACCTTGGGAGGTGCATGCTGAAAAAAATGCTGGAAATTTACCACTTGATGTAGAAAAAAAACATTCTCAAATAGCAATTAAGCTTGGATTACCTGGTATGGGTATATCAAAACAGGAAGGTGGATTAGGACTTTCTATGTTTGAACAAATGATAATTTGGGAACAGCTTGGAAGAGTAACTAACGCTTTATGCTGGTGTTTTTCTGAAGCTCAGGATTGGATGGAAGAAAATTTTACAGACGTTCAAAAAGAAAACTATCTATACCCATTATTAAGAGGTGAAAAAAAAGAATGTTATGCGATAACAGAAAAAGGTTCTGGTTCAGATGTTGATGGTTCTGTAAAAGCAACTGCTGAATTTATCGATAACAATTATATTATTAATGGTGAAAAATGGTATGTTACAAGCGCAAACAAAGCTGATTTCTTTTTTTTGCAAGCAAAATTAAAAAATGGAAAAAATAAAGATCAACATGCTCTTTTCATTGTTGATAAAAACCTTGATGGTATTGAATTAGTTGATACTCCTGAATTTAGTCATACTTTTTCTCATCATCATTGTATTTATAAATTTACTAATGTGAAAGTTCCTTCAATGTATATTATTGGAAAAGAAGATGATGGAATGGCTTATACTCATTCTTGGTTTCGTCATGAAAGATTGGGAATTGCAGCTAGATGTTGCGGAGCAGCAGAAAGATTAATAGATGAAGCTACTAAATTTGCAATGAATAGAGAAGCAAATGGTAACAAAATAAAAGATTATCAATTAATTCAATCAATGCTGGCTGATAGTGTGACAGAACTCGCTGCTACTAGAGTTCTGCTTTATGAAATATGTAAAGAGCATGATAATCAAATAGATGTTAAAATTCTTCATGCAAAGTGCTCAATGATAAAATTGTATGCATCAGAAATGGCTAACAGGGTTGCTGATCGTGCTGTTCAAATTTTTGGTGGAAGAGGGTACATGAGAGAAAATGTGGCCGAAAGATTTTTTAGAGAGTTAAGAGCTGATCGTATTTGGGAGGGAACAAGTGAAATTCAACGTATTATTATTGCAAATTCACTTTATAAAAGAGGTTTAGAAAATTTAATATGATTAGAAATTTAAGAGATATTTATTTTAGAAGTGATCAAGCAAAAGCCTATACTCTTTTAAGTCCTGCTTTGATACTAGTAATAATTGCTATGGCTGCTCCAATGATAGTGATGATTATTACAAGTTTTAATACTCAAATATCAATGATTGAAATTGATCGAACTTTTACAACAGGAAGATACGAAGATTTTTTTTCTAAACCAATATTTTCAATGCTTTTATTTAGATCAGTTAAGATTTCATTTTTTGTAACACTTTTAACATTGATTACCACATACCCACTTGCTTACTACATAGCTTTTTATGTTAAAAAAAATAAAATGTTGTGGATTGTGCTGATGACACTCCCATTTTGGACAAGTTACTTATTAAGAGTATTTTCATGGAGAGTAATTTTAGGAAATAAAGGTGTTGTTAATTCAGCATTGATGGGCACAGGTATGATAGATGAACCCTTAGGTTTTTTATTGTATAATCAAGGCGCTGTAATAATTACCTTATCTCATGCGTGGGCAGCTTTTGCCATTTTGCCTCTATATGTATCTCTAGATAAAATCGATAAATCTCTTTTGGAAGCTTCATATGACTTAGGTAATTCAAAATTTGAAACTTTTTGGAGAGTAACATTTCCTCTATCTTTACCAGGAGTGATTGGAGCAATATTAATAATATTTATTCCAACTGTTGGAGATTACGTTACACCTCAACTTGTTGGTGGTACTGACGGTAGAATGCTCTCAAATATGATACAAAGTTTATTTGGTAGAGCTAATAATTTTCCTTTAGGTGCAGCCTCAGCAATTATAATGCTTACTACCGTTTGCATTATTGCTGCTGTTGTTACCTATATAACGAAAAAAGTGTCAATGAGGATGTCTTAATGTATAAAAAAAATAACACTTTATTCATTTATTGCATATTTTACTTTGCATTTTTATACATTCCAGTTTTGCTACTTCCAATTTTTTCATTCAACGACTCTTTTCATATGGTTTTTCCTTTAAAAGGTTTTACTTTTGATTGGTATGTTCAAATGTGGAATAAAAGCAGACTACATCAAGCTCTATTTAACAGTATCAAAGTAGGTGTAATAGCTTCAGTAGTAAGTACATTCATAGCAATCTTTGCTGCAAAAGCTTTTACCAGATATAAAGTTAAATTTCACAGTCTTTCTTATGGCGCTATTCTTTTACCATTTATTATTCCAGAAATAATAATTGCTGTTGCTTTAATAGTTATATGGACAAGTTTGGGGTTAAAGTTAGGATTAATACCAGTTACTATATCGCACATTCTTTTTTGTACTCCTTTTTGTATGTTAATACTTATTTCAAGAATGGAAGGTTTTGATAAAAGTTTGGAAGAAGCATCAATGGATTTAGGTGAAAATAGTTTTTGGACATTTTGGAGAGTAACATTTCCATTATTATTACCTGGCATAATTGCTTCTCTTTTATTGGCCTTTGTTATTTCATTTGATGAATTTATATTAGCTTTCTTTTTAAGCTCAAGTGATCAAACTTTACCAATTTATATGTGGAGCCAGTTAAGGTTTCCAAAAAAATTTCCACATATACTAGCCTTAGGAGCTATAATAATTATAGTAACTTCATTAATAGTTATGACTGCTTATTGGTTAAGAAATTTAGGGCAAGGAAAAAAGAAAGACTTTACAATCGGAATATAAATGAGTTCGAAAAATTATATAAAAATAAAAAATCTTTCAAAAAGTTTTGAGGATGTAGAGGTACTTAAAAATATAAATTTAGAAATTGAGAAAGGAGAATTCTTTTCTCTTCTAGGACCATCAGGCTGCGGTAAAACAACCTTACTGAGAATATTAGCTGGTTTTGAGTATCCATCAAATGGACAGGTTTACTTTGATGAGGCAGATGTTACCTCTCTTCCTCCCAATATGCGACCATCAAATATGGTTTTTCAAAATTATGCAATTTTCCCTCACATAAATGTTCAAAGAAATATTGAATTTGGCTTAAGAAAAGAGGGGCTTAGTAATGAAGAAATGAAACATAGAGTTCAAGACGCTTTAAAAATGGTCCAACTTGAAGGTTATGAAGATAGATACTCTAATCAATTGTCAGGTGGTCAAAGACAAAGAATTGCACTAGCAAGAGCTTTAGTTAAGCAACCAAAAGTGCTCTTACTGGATGAGCCGCTTGGAGCTCTAGATAAAAAGCTAAGAGAAGAAATGCAGATTGAATTAAGAAATTTACAAAAAAGTCTTGGAATTACTTTTATATTTGTGACGCACGACCAAGAAGAGGCGATGACAATGTCTGATAGAATTGCTGTTATGGATGAAGGCAATATCCTTCAGGTGTCTCCACCAAAAGAGATTTATCATAGTCCAAAAAATAAATTTGTTTCAGAATTTATAGGCAATATAAATATTTTTAAAACAAACATATTAAAGGCTAGCCCAGAAGAATTATTAATTGATATTGAAGGTTTAGGTAAGGAAAAAGTTCAAAATAAATTTGACATATCACAAAGTGATATGATTTATTCAGCAGTTAGACCTGAGGAAATAACTATCACAAAAGAAAAAAATTCTTCTGAACATAACTTATATAAATGTATAATAAAAAATATTTCTTTTTATGGAGAGAGTACATATTTTTATGTACAGCCAATTAACTCAGAAAAAATAATAATGATTTCAAATTACAATGATGAGTATTCTCTTAAAGAAAATGATACCTGTTTTATAAGTTTTGAAAAAAAGAATATAAAAATAATAAAAGATTAAACCCGTTTATTTTAAAAACGGGTTTAAGAATAATTTAATTAACCACCAATTGTATATTCAGCCCATTTTTGTTCGATGTAGTCATTAACTTCATCTGAAGGACTGTTATTGAAATGGCCATTTTGCAAATGAGAAATTGGGTCTTGAGCAACACCTCGTTCAGCTAAATCAGCTTTACTTATTGTTTCAAATCCTTTTTTATTTGAGTGACCATAACCCCATTCACTCAGCATATAGGCAGAAGTTTCTGCACTAATCGCTGCATCAATTAAATCATAAGCCAAATCTAAGTTAGGTGCATCTTTATGAATTACTAAGCCACAAGACCAAGTAAGGTTACCTTCTTTTGGACTCATCATCGGATAACCAGAGTTCCAGGAAGACTCATTCCAGCATAGTGCTGCCCATACTTCTTCATCCATAAGAGCTTGTTCCATAGTTGCTGTATCGGTGGTAAACATTTTTACGTTACCTCTCCAACCAGCAGCTTTTTCATAGACCATATCTACGTCTGCTTTAGTTATGTTTTCCATTTTTTTAACATCTAGGCCAAGTGCGATGGCATAAACATACCAAGAGTCTGCTGCAGAGTCCATGATCGCAAACTTACCTTTCATTCTTTCATCCCATAGAAGACTGAGACTTTCCTCTCCTGGTTTTACCCAATCAACTTTGTCAGGATTATAAACGATAGATGTATCACCCCAATCAACAGGAGCCATCCAGTAGTGACCGTCAAAATTAATAGAACTCATATTGATTAATTCAGGAAATAAATCATTCCAGTTACTTAATCTACTGGTGTCTAAAGGTTGAATCACACCAGCTCTGTTCCATCTCGGAGGATCTGAGTGACAAGGATGAGCAACATCAACAACATACCCTGATCTTAGTTTCTGTAGTCCTTCTTCTGCATCACCAAATATTGAATATTCAGGGTCACCACCATGCTTATCTATGTATCCAGAATATAGACCTTCATCGTCGTATCCGCCCCACGTAAATAACTGAACTTGTGATTTTGCAAATGCAGTTTTAGGCAATAATGGAACTGTTGTTGAAATAACACCAGCTGCACCTAATCCCTTTAGCATTTGTCTTCTTGTTAGTTCACCATTTACAATTTTTTTTGATAAATCGTATTTAGGCATAATTTTTTCCTTCCAAATTATAATTTGATAACAACAAAAAAATTAGTTTTTTTCAACACTTTTTTTAAAAATTATATAAATTTACTTTCAATTATGACCTAAAATGCGTAGTTAAATTTAGTTTATGAAATCAAAATACAAAAAAGTAGAGCTAGCCACTATTGAAGAGTTTTATATTTTTTTAGAAAAACATAAAAAAATCAAATATCTTGATGTAATATTAGGTGATTTATCAGGTATTATAAGGGGTAAAAGAATTCCAATTTCAGATGCAGATAAAATTTTTAAATCTGGTGTGCAATTTTGTTATTCAACTTTCCTGCTTGATACCTCTGGTTACTGCCCAGATGCAGAGGGTAGGGGGTTTACTGATGGTGATCCAGATGCAAATTATTTTCCAGTAAAAAACACATTATCTTTAGTCCCTTGGCATAAAGACAGTATTGCGCAAGTACTAATCACTATTCAAGATGAGTCACGTTATTCTTCTATTATTGATCCAAGAAATGTTCTAGCAAAAGTGTTGGATGATTTTTCTAAATTAAAATTTATTCCAAGGGTTGCTTTTGAATTAGAATTTTTTTTAATTAAGAGAAGAAATAAACTTGATGAAAGCCCAACTCCCCCAACTTCAAAGCGAAATAAAAGACAAGCAGAAGGAACGCAAGTTTATGGAATGAGTGAGCTTGATGATTTTTATGATTTTTTGGAAGAAATAAATAAGTTTTGCATAGTTCAAAATATACCGGCATCTACAGCATCTTCTGAATTTGCTCCCGGTCAATTTGAAATTAATTTAAATAGCACAACAGATTTATTAAAGGCGGCTGATGACTCTGTTTTATTAAGAAGATTGGTAAAAGAAACTGCCATAAAACATGGTTACGAAGCAACGTTTCTTTCAAAGCCATATTTAAATGAAGCTGGAAGTGGTATGCATTTACACTTAAGTCTCTATGATAAAAAAAATATAAATATTTTTTCTAAGAATAAATTAAAGAATAAAAATTTACTTCATGCAATTGGCGGTCTTCAAAAAACAATGTTTGAATCTATGGCTATTTTTGCTCCAAATATTAATTCTTATAGAAGATTTTTACCTGATCAGTTTGTTCCTGTAAATTCAAGTTGGGGTCCAAATAATAGATCAGTTGCTTTTAGAATTCCAGTCAGTCATGATGAAGCTACTAGAATTGAACACAGAGTTGCTGGAGCTGAGGCTAATGCTTATTTAGTTTTATCTTCTATATTATCTGGCATAATACATGGCTTTAGAAAAAAAATACTTCCAGACAAACCTAGAATTGATAATGCTTGTGATAATCCAGACAAAAATATGCCTTTAAATATTACTGATGCACTTGCACTATTAGAAAATTCAAAAGTTATGAATAAATATTTAACAAAAGAGTATGTAAAAATTTATGTTGATTTAAAAAGAAAAGAACAAGAGTCTTTTAATTCAGAAATCTCAAACACTGAGCTTAAATGGTATCTTAATCTTTAGTCTCTCCACTTAAACTAAGTATTTCTTTATATAATTCAGGCCTTCTATCTCTAAAAAGTCCCCAATTTCTTCTGAAAAGATGATTTTCCTCAGTATCTATTTCAGCAATTATTATTTCCTCTTTATCTTTTGAAGCTTCAGCAATTATTTTACCAGAACGATTACATATAAAAGACTTTCCATAAAAGCCATTAACCTGACCTTTAACTGACTCTGATCCAATTCTGTTTGATGCAACAACGGGCATGATATTTGCGGCTGCATGACCCTGCATTACAGTTTGCCATGCTTCTGAGCTATCATAAGTACTCATAATTTCATCACCTATAGCAGTTGGATAAAATAAAACCTCTGCACCTTTTAAAGCCATAATTCTTGCAGCTTCAGGAAACCACTGATCCCAGCAAATACCAATACCAATTTTGCCATAAGTTGTTTTCCAAACTTTAAAGCCTGTATCGCCTTGGTTAAAATAATATTTTTCAAGATATCCTGCACCATCAGGGATGTGTGATTTTCTATATTTTCCTAAAACTTTACCATCAGCATCAATAACTGCTATAGAATTAAAATATGCATTATTGTCTTTTTCAAAAAAACTGATTGGTAAAACAACTTTATGTTTTTTTGCAACTACACTCATTTCATTTATAAGGGAATTATTTTCAAAAGTTTGAGCTAATTTAAATATTTCCTCATCGTACTGAATACAAAAATAAGGAGTTTGAAATAACTCTTGTAGTAAAACTATATTAGCTCCTTTTTCTGCAGCTTGTTCAATTAAATTTATAGATTTTTTAAGATTATTTTCAATTTCCCAATCACAACTCATTTGAGTAGCAGCTACTTTAATCTTCATTTTTAATTCTCTTTTTTTCTAAATAAATTTATTGCTAAATGCTTAATGGTTGTTGCTGAGTTATGCAATGAATATTTCCCCCACCAAGAGATATATCAATTCCATTAATTGCTATTACTTTTCTTTTTGGAAAAACTGAACTGATTATATTTTGCGCATTTTTATCTGCCTTGTCGTCATCAAAACGAGGCATTACAATTCCATTATTTGCAATATAAAAATTTATATATGAACTTGGCTCATCATCATTTGGTATGAGTCTTTTATATGACATTTCAATTTCAATAACTTCTAATGAACGGCCTTTTGAGTCAACAGACGTTTTTAATATTTCTAAATTTTCATTTAATTTTTCATAAAAAGGATCAAGTTTATCATTACAAGATAAAGCTAGAACTTTTGTTTCATCTACAAAACAAGCGATATTGTCTATGTGTCCATCAGTTCCTTCATCTGTGCCATGTTTTAACCAAATAATCTTTTCAATATTTAAATATTTTTTTATGTTCTCTTCTATTTCTTCTTTTGTAAGGTTTGGATTTCTATTTTTATTTAAGAGACACTGTTCAGTTGTAATCAACGTACCTGCTCCATTGACGTGTATAGATCCTCCTTCGAGAACCATTTGTGATTTAAAATATGTTGCAGAACTTTTATCTATCATAAACTTAGCAATTTTATTATCAGAGTCATGCGGTGTGAATTTTCCCCACCCATTAAATTCCCAATCAACTCCACCTAATTTTTTTTTATCATTTAAAAGAAATGTAGCTCCAGAATCTCTAGCCCAACAATCATCATTGTGAAATTCTAAAATATTTATTGAGTCATGTAGTAATTTTTTAGCAATTTCTATATCATGAGGATGAACAATCATATTTACTTTTTCAAAGTTTGATATTCCTTTAGCTACCTCAGCCCATTTATGTCTTCCTTTTTCAAAATCAAAATGTGACCAACTTTCCACTTCTTGATAAGAATTTTTATTTTGAAATTCATGAGGCCACTGCATCCAACAGCATTCATGAGGGTACCATTCTGGTGGCATATAATATTTTTGTTCTTTAGGATTTGTCATTTAATCAATAATTTTGCAGTTTGTACATTTTCTAAATGTGAAGTCACCTTTTTTACCTTTTTTTTGATGTATATCATTACAACCAACTAAAAAAATAAAAGAAAAAAATATTGTAAAACTAAGTATTTTTTTCATTAATATTTATCCTTATATTTATAGTAAGCTAATGCTAATTTTAAATAAAATAATCGTAGTTTAGGAAAAGGAAATTTGTTTGGTAATCCTTTATAAATTTTAGATATATTTAAATCTTTACTATTTGAAACAATCAATTTTGCAAGTTGGTTGCCTGACCATGGTGCAGTATTAACACCGTTTGCTTGGTAGCCAAAACTATAATATATTTCATCATCATCAAGTTTTCCTATTGATGGAGAAAATTTAGTTGTAACAGCAACTAAGCCCCTCCAATGAAAATCTATATTTACATTACTCCAATTAGGAAAAACGTTTTTCATTTGTTTTTCCATTTGTTTTGATTTTGCTAATGAAGACTCCTCACTACCAATTAAATCTCCTCTTGCTCCAAATAAAAATCTATTATCCTTTAATAATCTGTAATAAAATAATAAATTTCTAATATTTAAAACTGGGTTTCTTGTAATAAAATTATGAGACTCTATCTCTTCATTTGTAAGAGGTCTAGTTATAATAATATTTGATATTACAGGTAAAATCATATTATTTAATTTAGGAAATATATCATCTTTATAAAAACCATTAGTGGCCATTACTATTTTATTTGCATTTATAATTTGGTTATTTGAAATAATCTTATACTTACCATTTACTTTTTCTATTTTAGTAACTTTGCTTTTTTGAAAAATTTTTACTCCAGCTTTATTTCCAGCTTTTGCCAAACCAATTAAAAACTTTAGAGGATTTATTGCAAATCCGGGCTTATAAGACATAGCACCATACTGCTCATTACCGCCATGACCAATTTCATTAAATTCTTCTCTGGTAAATACCTCTGTTTCTATGCCGAATTCTTTTTTGTATGTTTCAGCTTCTTCTTTAATATTTTCAAAATAACTATGGTGTGGGGCTACTTCAAAATTACTATCACCAGTCAAATCACAATCAATATCATACTCTTTAATTATAGATTTTGTAAAATTAGAACCCTCTATAGTATTTTGAAAAAATTTTTTTGTT
>Ga0208127_1001179_pt1 | contig 13185 bp, 9 predicted proteins | sample ETNtaG_6_FD_185751 | JGI IMG/M metagenome (GOLD analysis project Ga0208127, IMG submission 185751) | Marine microbial and viral communities from oxygen minimum zone, Eastern Pacific Ocean - ETNP201306SV45 (SPAdes) (version 2) | ecosystem: Environmental > Aquatic > Marine > Oceanic ...
TAGGAGTACGTGTTGTTGTAACAGTAACCATAGTAGATGTAACAGTATCCACGGTTTCCGCTTGTCACCTTGATCGATGGGTCAAGAGCGAGTGGGTAAACTCGGTCTTCTGACATCAACCAATCGGACTCAACAGCTGTGGTCAAGAGAACCATAGGACCGAATACTTGTACGAAGTATGTTCCGAAGTATGGCTCGGTTGAACTCTCTTCGAGAACGACTGGCTCAGGGATGGTGGCCAGGAGTTCACCGGTCTCAACGTTGCGGATTTCAAGTTCGCCCTGTGTTGTGGTGATCTCTTCACCGAGAGGAGCGCCGTCGAGGTAGAGGCCGTGGCCCATTGGAAGACGGATGGTTTCGGTCAATCCGAAGTACGCTGCAATCTCGTCAAGAACTGGGCGTTCTTGGATGAGGAGGTTTTGCTTGACTTGGGTCGTATCGACCGAGTAGTCGAGGGCAAAGCCTTCTGCGAGTGGGTAACGAATCACGTTTCCACCGACCTCAACATCACCTGTTGCTGGAGCAGCATGGTAAGGCATTGGCGCAGTTCCTGTGATATCGATTGTAACGAGCATTGGGTTCAAACCAGTGACGATTGGATCGACGAACTGGTTTGGTTGGACGCTCACACCACTGGCAACTTCAGCACCGAAGGTTGTTGTGAAGATGTTCTCTTTCACTTCCCAGCCTTCAGGCGTTGCCATGATGTTGAGGTTGATGTCCTCAAAGGCCCCACTGTCAGCAAGGTAGTGCATTGGCTCATCGCTTGTGAGCTGTGCAATCTTGCCGTCCTCAGTGAGGAAGCCCTTTGTGTTCATCTGCCTCATGCCCAAGAGTTCTTGAGCGGCATCATACTCATAGGTCGTTTGTTCGATGGTCGCTGGCAACTTGAAGAAATCGTCAACTTCTGAGACGATCTCTGCATTGCTGACAGTATCGGTTGCGGTGTTGTCCACTAGGCTTGTCATTGGCATGAAGGCCATCAAAGCACATAGTAGAACGGCAATTCCGATTCCACCCATTGCGGTTTTCGTTTTCTTATTCTTGTTTCCCAACATAGTCATTCACCCCATACGGACTGTATGCAAGTGCAACCACGCTCTCCGCCACTTATAGGAGTTGGGGTGCAAAATCTTTGAATTTAGTTTTTCATATAGTGAAATAAACGTTATACTGAATGGAAATTTTCTATCTCACTAGTACAAACAATTTGTAAAATGAACATTTATTTTTATTCTCAAATTTGTATAAACTTCAAACGTTGAAATTCTCGATCTTGAAAATGAAGTTCGATGATTCAAGATGAATCATGGATATTGAAAATAAAAAAAGGCCAGGGAGGGCGCCTGAACGCCCTCCCTGGCGGATACTGTGCGTCCATACGCACAGGTTTCGACGGATGACTCAGTCAGTTGTTGACTCAGTAATCCCAATCTTTGTCTTCGCCTTCGTTTCCGCCTCGTGAGAGGATGAAAGCTCCAGCGATGAACGCTACAACGACAACGCCGCCAATAGCACCCCAGGTCCAACCTGGTAGTTCGCCACTCGAAGTGTCGTCACTATCGGTGTTGTTGGTGTCGGTGTTTGGGTCGATCGTATTGACGTATGAAGCATCAGCACCAGCATCACCTGACGATGATGCGGTTCCAGTGTTGCCAAGAGCGTCGACTGGTACAACTGCAAAGTACACAGTACCTTGTCCTGTTGTAGGCATCATAACATCGGCAGTCATGCTGTCAGCGCTTCCAGTGTTCACACACGTGGATGGCATGTTGACTTCGTCAAATGCTTCACGGCTTTGATAGCAGACACTCCAAGATGCTACATCGTCGTTGGTTCCTGTTGAACTCCATGTGAGCGTCCACTTGTCACCTGCTTCGACGACACCGACGCTGGTAGCAGCAGCCCCATCGACCTGCTTGTCGGCTACGACGGTTCCTGAACCGATAGGCGTACTGCAAAGACCATCGATGTTGCAGACAGCAACTTCGACATCATATGATTCACCGTGTGTGGTTGAGGAACCCTCGTAAGTGAAGGTTGTTTTGGTCATGTCGTTCAAATCGACCTCAAACGCGTCGCCGCCCTCATCGGTAATGGTGATGGATACCCTGTCACCTGCAAGAGGTGTTCCTGAATAGCCCCAGTTCAAGACGATGGCTCCACCGGCGCCAGCAGCAGCATTGAAACTACCAATGGCTGCACTTGGTGCGTCCTTCGCCTGAAGTTCCTCACCGATCAAGAGAAGTTGACCTGCAGGTAGTGTCCCACCCGAAAGAACAGCGGAAAGAACGGACTTTGTGGAGTCGTCTGGGCTGTTTGTTGCACCGTCAGCAATAAGTTGCGTCAAGGTTGGGTTGCCACACTCTGTCGAGTACCATAGAGATGATGCCCCTAGACCTGAATCAAAGGTAAGATCAATACTCTGTGCAAGAACATCGGATGCAGTCCAGCTCTTCTCAGGAGTATAGTCAATAACTGCAACTGGTGTGTATGCACCACTCAGTACTACACCCAAAGGAGCGTTTGGATCTGGTAACTCAATATTTGCACATGAGGATGCATCGCCGTCATCAACGGTAATGTTGAATGCAGATGGACTCCAATATGTGAGGGAGTAATCCATCGTAATTCCACTATCGGTTGAATCGCTGGCAACGGCATCGTTCCAGATTTCGACTTGGATGGTTTCAGTAACGGATCCACCGTGAGCGTCTGTTACGGTAACATCGACTGGGAAGAGTGTCACAAACTCCTGAATAATCGGTGTTGTACAGGTTCGAGCTGCACCACCGACACCACCACAACCTGCGAGTGGTGTGCTTGCAGCACCGCCAACCCATGTGTAGGTCAGGTCGTCCCCTGTTACATCATCGGCATCGAAAACAGAGACTTCGAACTCGAGCATGTTCTCCATTCCGAGATAAAGGTCGCCTTGTGTAACGAGATCGAGTGAGGAGATGACAGGGAGGTTGTTTCGTGCCTCCTTCTCCATTGAAACAACGTTGTTACTTGGCTTCTGATCGGTGGTCTTACCACCCATAATCAATTCTGCTTCGATGGTGTAAGTTCCAACGTCGAATTCAACCATTGTACATGCATGACCTTGATCAAAGGCATTTGGCCCAGTTCCCAACATTGCGTAGTTGTAGGAAGGCTCAACACCTTGAAGACATGAGTTCTCAGTCGCAGTGATAACCTCGCTAGTATCGAGGTTGGTAATGGTGAAACTAACGTTCCAATCGTACAATTCTGTCATCGTTGAACCACGGTGTTCAACCGATGCATCAACGTAGGAGATTCCGACAGAGAGGTCGCCTGGTTCCCCTGCACCAACCGTAAAGGTAGGAATTCCAGTTCCATCGCTGTTGTAACCTTGGTTGACGGTCAACATGGAGATACGGATGTCGTGGAACGTACTGAGTGCTCCAGTAATCTCATCACCATTGTTGCTGGTGATGGCGTCTTTTGAGAACGACTCTTCACAGAAATTGGCATAGACTTCTTCGGTTGGAATGACATTACCATCTGCGTCGGTTTGGTTGACGACAACGGTCTCGATGCATGAATCAAATTGTCCATACAAGGAATAGCCACCGATTGCTACGTCAATGCTGTAAGCAGCGTCATCACCAGAGGAATCTGGCATAACCGAGCCCGTATATTCCCAAACACCGTTACTGATGTCATCAGACATAATCGTTCGAACATCGGTAATGTTGTCGGTTGGATCAGATTCGTTTTGATACACCAATACAGTTTGGTCAGTGCCGACCTTAACCGAGTGAACGGTTGAACCTGCAGATGCTGTAATCAAATCAGTCCCATCGGCGGCTGTTGCGCTGGTAAGGTCCCCGTTGACATCAATTTCAACCGTCAAATCGTGCGTGATGAAATCGGTTGAGCCGTTGAGTTTGACACTAACCGTAAAGGCATGAGGTCCTTCACCAGTTGCAACGGTGGAGCCATCGTCCCATGCGATGTCAACTTCGATGTCGAGGTAGTCAACAACTTCAACGTAAACTTGTTGGACGTCGTTTCCTGGATCGACATCTTGGTCGGAGTAAGTCTCGATTTGGATGACATAGATACCAGCTGCTGGTGTCCATGTTGCATCGCCACCGCCGTATTGTAGAGTGGTCTTTCCACCCTTGAAGACAGCACCAGCGGCGAGGGATTGATCAGCGCATACACTTGCATCATCGCAGATGACATCAGGGTTGTCGAATTCAAGATCGGCTCCTGAACTGTCCTTTGCAAGCATGATTGGGTTGCCATTTCCATCGGCAATCCAAACTTGTGCTTTGTAGCCCATTTCGGTAATGGCCTGATCGCCAGAGTTTTGGATGTAGACTTCAAAGGTCGTCGCTTGACCAACGAAAATCTCGTTACGGCACTCTGGGTTGCACTGGGTTTCTTTCGGTGAAGTAATTGCAACGAGTTCTGCATCAGCACCACTTCGGGCACCAGCATCCTCGACTACTTCGGTTGTTTCTAGTTGTGTGATGTCGATGTTCGCCATTAGGCTAGCAACCAACAACAGCACGAGCATTACAGGGGTAATTTTTCTCATGTCATATCCTCCGATAAGGGCGGTATCTCGCCCTACGCAAAATGACGTATATATACTATGGGTGTGATTTTTATTGAAATCAAATATAAAAATAAAAATGTGTGAAATCAATGTATAGCGCACCTTTGCAAGATTTAGTTCGACGAACGCAATGCTTCCGATGGCTCAATTCTCGATGCTGCGCGAACAGGCGAGATGGTCGCCAAGAAAACAAGTATTACGCCACCAAACAAAACCAACCAGACCGTGCCCCATGGAAGAACCAACGCTGCACCCTCTTCCTCCCAGATTGCAGAATGGAGACCCACATGGAACATCAACGCGACGATGACACCATTGATGATACCAAGCATGGAGACCCAACCAACTTCAACAAGATGGACTCGCATGACCATGCCTCTTGTGAAACCGAGTGCCCTCAACATTCCGATGTGTTTTCTTCGCTCAGAAACCGAGCGATAGGTGACGACACCGATTCCAGCAATTCCGATGATCAAACCGATGGCAAGATAGCCTTCAAAGAGTGCTAGAATGGAGAGTACGAGCGATTGAATAAGGGCGACATCTTCTGCAATCACTGAGACCTCGACACCTTCTTTCTCCAAATCCATTCGAAGCATTTCCGCTAACTCGGTCGAAGCCTCGCGAACCGAAGCAGACTTGCCAGCTGCTGAGAAATAGCGTACTCCACTTGCATCAAATTCCTTTGATGCAACGCTTTGATCGGAAACTGAGACATACACGCGAGTCAGGGAACCATCGTACTGCTCGACGACCGAATCCGATGGCATCCAAACCCCTGCTGAAAACAAATACGACGATTGCTCGAGTATGCCTCCGACCATGACCTCTCGTCGATGACTAGGTTGTTGCGCATCAATAATGGTAATATTTTCGCCAACTTTAACGGCGAAGACGCCCACACTCGCCCCATCGATCGAGGATTCGAGGCCGAATGATGCGTCAACAAATACCACGTCACCACGTTCATGCATCGCAGCCCACGCTTCTTCTGAAGAATCGCCAAGCGATGAATCCCAGATATGTAACGGAAGACCTCCATGATTCGCAAACTGATCGTCCACACCCCGTAGAATGTAGGGCGAACGTTCCTCATCCTGATTTTCAATGAACGCTTGCGCCCTGTACACACGACCTATCGCATCGATTTGCGATGTATCCGTATACTCCAAGTCCCAATCTGAAACAGGCCCATCAAGTTGCAATGGACGGGTCCGCGCCGCGGAGAGCATCAATTCAAACTCACCTTCGGATTCTTCTACAAACGTGCTTGAATAATTCTCGAATTGCAATGTATATCCACTCAAAACGATGACTGAGAACACGGTGATCGAAAACATCCCCATCACAACCGCCGTTCGAAGTGGTTTGTGCAACGGATAGGAAAGGGCAACTGGAACGACTGGACCACTACGGAATTGGGCAAGCCGAAGCAGACTGCGTATCAATAAGGGTGCAAGCGATGAGAGAACAAGAACGCCGGCGAAAACTTGGACCAATCCGACGATGATGAACGACAATTCATTCGGCGTCAAATCGGAACGAATTGGATCAACAAAGGATGGCAAAGCTGTCCAGATAAGGAGCATAAGTCCAGCAAAACCAATGGTTCGGCGAGGTGCTTCACGGAAGGTTGGTAGCGAACCATCTGGCAATCGCTTAGCACGGAGAACAGGGAGAATCCAGAACAAGATTGGACACATGAACAGAACAACGGAACAACCTAAGACCATCCAAGCAGTATGTGCGAATGCATCACCTCCGAGCAAAAACAAGCCCGCACTCAGTACGATCATTCCGAACATACCAATAACGAACAAGTACAACGCCCATGGAACATGCTTCGGCACCCTTTGGGGAACGCTCTTGAGCGCATGAACAATCACCATTCGCGAGGACCAAAGAGCGGAGGCGAACAGTGTTAACATCGCAATGTGGAATCCCCAAAACCATCCTGCAAGCAACGAGGATGAATCCACATAAAACGAGAACACATCAGCGCCTGCACTTGCAAACACACTTGAGAACCCAACGCCGATGAACCAGGCTAAGCCGACACCGAGAAGCGACCCGATCGCACAGCCGATCAAAGCGGTCATCGCACCTTCAATCATGGCAATGAATCGTAAATCAGAACGGGTCATGCCGAGAGCACGAACGGTTGCATACTCTTTCTGGCGAACATCGATGAGCATTGTAACGATGGTAATCACGAGCAAGATTCCAGCAGCGATTGTGAATGAACCAAACACGAGGAACATCGCTGAAAGAACACCTGATGAGGCCTCAGCTTGTTCCAAAGCATCAAGTTTGACCGCGCGAACCGAGAGATGGAGATCATCGACACCCATCAATGCATCAAGATGTTGCTCGAGATTTGTCATACCTTCGCCGGAAACATTGCTCAAAACGAGCATTGAACGCTCCTGTTCATCGGCCGTTGCCAGCCTTTCAGCATCGGACATATTGATCAATCCGAGAATGACTGGATCCAACTCTGAAAGGGACGACAGTCGGTCATCCTCAACAAACGAGCCCTCTATGGTCAAATTGAGCGATTCATCCGAACCAAAAGCATACTGGAACAATCCTGAAGCAGAAAGCGTCCCATTGGAGACGTTCGTCAGATCTTCAAGACGTTCCCCAATTCGAATCTCTCCCTCGCCAACCTTGAGTGTTGAAGCATCCCCATCCAACGCAAAGAACATCTGCGGAAGGGTTCCAAACCCTCCAGCATCCGAGAGGATGGGTAAACGAATCGATTGGATGGAACCATCATCGATCAAACGCTGCACGAGGCCAGGAGACTCAATGCACCAAGCATGTGTTGAATTGTAATCGACGCCTAAAGCAGGGCATATGGAGGATGGGGACGATGAAGAAGAGGACCAATCCTGTGAATCGATCTCGACAAACGATTCCTGAATTGGATCGATTGAACGCTTGTAGTATGATACATCGAGAAGGCCCTCAACACGCAGATACAGCGAGTCATCATCCTGTTGCAATTCCCAATCGATGATCGTCGAAGGTAGGTCGAGGAGAAGAGGATATTCGATTGGTTCATTCGCATCGACATCACCAAACCACAGAGATGGGTTATTGCCATCTTGTATCGCAATCCATTGGTTTGAATTGGATGAAACTGCAACGATATCCTTGTCTTCAAGGAGTTGAATTGTTTCTTCATCATCCGACGTATTTCCATAGATGAGTCCTTTTCCATACGCAGCAAAACCATACGCTTCATCGATTGAAACGTCGTTCACGATTTCACCGCTCGGAACTCGCCATGCCCACGATGAGTCGTTGGTCTCAAATCCAATACCTGCTGAGCCCCAATGCCAGAGAACGCCTTCTTCAACCAAGATACCATCGACATCGCCATCGGCCAACGTAAGAAGGTCGAAACCGTTCGATTCAAGACCGACCAATGGAACTTGAAGCACTTCCATTACAGAGGAATTTGGTACAAGTTCAGATCGATTCTCGAGAAGACTTGCAACGACACGAGGCGATAATCGAGCCAATCCATTGGTCGATGCAATCGTTACTGCATCACTTTCTGAAATGAATTGTAGACCCGATTCTTCCACACCGATTGAAGTGTTGAGAACATCAACCAATGCGTCCAATGCTGGATTCACGGCCGTTCTCGTATCTGTTGCTCCATCGAGCGAGATTCGAATCGATGTCACATTTGCTTCAGATTGTTGCCATTCCTGCGCGGTTTGAAGGTCAGTAAACATCGCTGGAGCAGTCGTACCTGCGAGTTGACCTTGCCCATCCATTGCTACGATACGATGGATTGTGAAATTCTCTTCAACTCGCTCCAAGCCATTTTCATTACGGACAAACCAGCCAAGTTGAAGCGAATCACCAACATCGACATCCAACTCATCAGAAAATACCTGGTTGACGGCTACAAGCGGCGTGGAAGAGAACCTATTGGCTTCCTCCAGGTCAAACCATGTGAGTCCGTCCTTGTTCGATCCAATTCGTAGATCGTCGTGATGTTCGAGCGCAAACCATGGTACGCTTGGATTGGAATCACCCTGTGAAGTGACGACCGATGTAGAGAGAACCCGACCTGCTTGTACGTATTCGATTTCATCGACATTCGCATTCCGAAGTTCATCGACAATCGATTGTGGAATTTCTGTGACCTGCCCCATATTTGGATCGAAACCTGAAATCAAAAGATCCGTATCGCCCCAAGCCGCTTCGACTTCCTCGCGTACGGTTGCATCGAGGGAGTCGCCCACGATCAAGGACGAACTGATTATGGCGGAACCGATCATCAATCCTGCCATCAACAGAGCAGCCTGACGTTTCTTTCGAACCAATTGTTGCCAAGCAAATCGAAACGCAACTAACCTTCGAGGTGAGACGATGGCTTGGATACCAAGCAAACTCAGTATGCCGAACATAAGGCCTCCAATGAAAGGAATTGATCCCGAATAGCCGAGCCATGCGAGGATAAAGTAGGAAAGTAGCCCGTCTGCTAAGGGCGTAGCGAAAAGAAGCAAACGTGCACTGAGTGAGCATTCTCTCCTCAATCCGTAAACTGCTGCAAGTGCACAAACCGAAAGAATGAGCACGAGAAGCAGAGCGAGCAACAAGACTACTCCTCCTCACGTAAAGCCTCGAGGAAACGACCATCGGACATTCGCCGAATTGAATCACACTGTTGTGCGATGTTTTCGTCGTGTGTAACGATGAGAAATGTGGTGTTTCCAACCCTACACAACGTTCGAAGGAGTTGAATGACCGATGCAGAGGTTTCCGCATCAAGATTTCCCGTTGGCTCATCGCACAAAACAATCGCTGGACGATGAACCACTGCGCGAGCAATGGCGACCCGTTGTTGTTGCCCGCCTGATAATTCGGCAGGACGATGCTCCAACCGATCACCCAAACCAACTGCTGTCAATGCCTTTGTGGCTTCTTTGCGGGCATCATTTGCAGACATGCCTTGAATGAGCAATGGAAGTTCAACATTTTCCAAAGCCGTCATAACGGGAAGGAGATTGAATTCTTGGAAAATAAATCCCATGTGCTTTCCTCGAACACGCGTTCGCTCATCATCGTTGGATGCGTAGAGATTTTCCCCATTGACGATGACAACACCAGAATTGGGCTCATCAATTCCAGAAAGCACATTCAGCAGAGTGGTTTTCCCGCATCCGGACGGACCCATAATCGCTACCATCGACCCTGGTTCGATGGCCAGTGAAACATCCTGAACGGCTTGAATGACCGATTCACCCGACTCGTACAATTTCCATAACCCTTCAGCATGAAGTGCCAACGCCATGAGAAACCATACGGCTACGTGTTCATAAACTACCGCATCAACCTCTGTCCATGACTGAGGGATATGTGAGGATTCTTGCCTTCGGACCGATCGCTGAAGCAATCGGCTCACGGACTTCGAAAGTTGAATGGCGAGAGAATCTCAGCATTGAGGACATTATCATTGAATTGGAGATGGGCCATTGGCTTGGCCAAGGCCTAGCGGTTGCCCTAAATGGAGAACGATGTCCTGTTGATGTGCATTGCCAACGGGGTGATGAGGTTGCACTTCTTCCTCCTGTCTCAGGTGGTTGAATCAATGAAAAGCAACGCTGCGGATGGCAAGTCTTGAAAAGATGGATGCTTAGGGCTTCATGGGGAACTGCATGGCCTTTAGTCCTGGACCACTCGAAATCGTTATCCTTCTCGGAATTTTCTTCATTCTTTTTGGTGCTGAACGACTTCCAAAAATGGCAAATGCGCTTGGACGCTCAAAGGGCGAATTCCATAAAGGACTCAATGAGGCGACGACCGCTGCAACGATTACCGATCTTGAGGCTGGAGGAAAAACACCTGATCAGGTCCTCATGGACAGAGCCAAAGCGGTTGGTATCGATCCAGCAGGAATGGAGGTTGCAGAATTGGAAAAGAAGGTTGCAGCCCTTGAAGCACTCAGCGATGAAGAGTGATTAAGCACGCTTGAGTTTCATTGGCGAACCACAACGATCGCATTCTTTGACATCGTCCTTTTTTGAGCGGTTCGCATCAGGCGATACGTCCTCAGTTTGTCGGCATCCGATACATCGAAGGACCCATTTCCATTGCTTTTTTCCACCTGTTGTCAAAACACCTTGAACCTCAATACCCGCTTCTCTTGCAACGTTCTTCATACGATAATCATCGGTTATGAGCGTCGTTTGATTCGATATGGCTAAGGCGATGAGATCAATATCCACATCCGATAATCGAGGTAAATCGCCCGTCTTCGAAGCGAGTTCATGAACAACTTCGCGCTCTTCGGGACTCGCTGTACGCCAATCCATGTCCAATGAATCGATCAATAACCATCGTTGTTCATCAACATTGAGCAATTCAGTTTGTTGGAGAATTGAAACGATTTGATGACGGCAGCGTTCGATTGGCCAACTCAAAAGCGCTGAAGTATCGAGAACGGCCATGAACGATTCGTATCGAATCGATGTAAAGAAGACGTCGATAACCCATAGCCTCAAGAAGACGAATCAATACCTCACAGTATGATTGGAGAAGACTTCATTCTTGAGTTCTTCAACCAGTTTGGCCCATTCGCTTTAGCATTGCTTTCATTTACGGAAGCAATCATCCAGCCAATTCCGCCGGACGTTATGTTTTTGCCAATGGCGTACGATGAACGAAACAGTGTGAACATGTTGCTTTGGTTGTGGTTCATCGTCACCTTCGCATCTGTTCTCGGAGCCATGGTTGGACATGCTTTGGGCAAACGATATGGTACGAAATTACTCGATCGTTTTGGAAAACCGCATCATCGAGAACGGTTGGAATATTTGTTCGAGCGCTATGGTGTATGGGGGATGTTTATCGCAGCTGTTTCTCCATTGCCCTACAAAGTGTTTGGATGGATTGCTGGAGCAAGTGATATGAAGATGCGTCCGTTTGTCATTGCCGGTATTTTTGGCCGCGGTCTCCGATTCGGCTTGGAGGCAATTCTCATCTATCTCTATGGAGATACTGCGATGGATGCAGCCAATTGGTTGCTCGATCATGAGTTGATCATGGCTGTTGTACTGATCCTTCTTCTTGGCATAATCGGATGGTGGTTCACAAAGAAGAATCCATCCGAGTTGAAGACTGCTTAGAGGTGGAGCGATGGATATTGAATACGAGGCTCTTGTTGGACTCCTGACCATCTTAGCAGTTGGTATCTTCACGCCAGGCCCAAACAACATCACTGCAATCTCCCATTCAGCCGTTCACGGTGCGCGTAGCAACATCTCTCTGCTTATTGGAATGGTCATTGGCTTCATCTCCGTTCATCTCATCATTGGTTCCGTCATCGGACGAATCGATGAGGATTCAGTGTTCTTCTCATTTCTTGAATGGTTTGGCATTCTCTTCTTTGTCGCTCTCGGCATCATCATTCTTCGATTACCTATCGAACGATTATCTGTTGACCAAGAAATTCAGAAATTAGATTTTCGTCATGGTATCGCTTTGCAGTTCATTAATGGAAAAGAATGGGCCTTTGTCTCGGTGATGATGATTCAATTCTTGGATGGATTTGGAGGTGGCTTAACAGGAATTCTTCTGATAACATCGATCACAACCACTGCAGGATTGCTTTCCATGATTCTATGGACCTTTACTGGTCACAAACTGATGGCTACGCTTCGTGATGAGCGCAAAGGTACCATCATGATTCGTTGTCTTGCCGGCGCCATCTTCATCTTTGCAGGAACGGCGCTTTTCGCAATGTTATTCTGAAATTCTTGATTGCTCAAACCATGCTTTCAGGATGTTTCCTTCCGCAAGGAGAAGGTGCTCAGCGATGGTTCCTTGCTTACGCTCCAAATGCGTTGCAATATCCTGTTGCTTGCATTGACGCGGATGATCGTAGTAGCCCATATTGATGGCCGTTTCAAGCACTTGTTTGCGACGAGGTGACATGGTTGGAGCAGTCAACCATTCACCCTGATATGATCGATTGACCGTCAGTTTAAACCGAGAGCCCAATAACGAAACGACCTTCTTCCGAAATGCTGAGAGGCCAGAGGGTATACCTTGCATCGAAAGAACAAGTTGCTTCTTTTCGATGATGATAGGAGCGATTGGCCAAGCATCCTTTTGCGAAACGATCAATTTTGCAATCGGCCCTGTCATTCGTGCTGAAAAAAGGATCTCTGGGTCTTCTGCATAAAGGACATCTTGGACCTCAACTGAGGGAATATTCTTGAGGTTTTTTTGACTAAATCCTTTCAAAAACGTGGCTTTGAACAACAGAACAGGTGCATCATCGATAATTTCAGTTATTCGAATGAACGTTAGTTGTTCAAAAATATTGACAAGTTCGCCAGCTGGCAACTCAAGAGCGTCGACGTATTGTATGTTAAATTGCATTTGTGAAAGCATAACCATACCCGTTATGATAGGTTCAAGCGATATAGTATCTATACCTGACGTTCGAAAATATTTGCAAAATCTATCCAGGTGCTCGTGCCGGGATTCGAACCCGGGTCAGCGGGATGAAAACCCGCGATGATGGACCTGGCTACACCACACGAGCCAATATCCCTGCGGTG
>Ga0208127_1001180_pt1 | contig 13176 bp, 11 predicted proteins | sample ETNtaG_6_FD_185751 | JGI IMG/M metagenome (GOLD analysis project Ga0208127, IMG submission 185751) | Marine microbial and viral communities from oxygen minimum zone, Eastern Pacific Ocean - ETNP201306SV45 (SPAdes) (version 2) | ecosystem: Environmental > Aquatic > Marine > Oceanic ...
AAATGGGCACATATTGGAGCAGGAGATTATAACAAAAATCACATTAAAGCAACAGATGCATTTCTTAAAAAACACGGCGGTAAAGTTCTAAAAACTAAAGGACGTCCAATTAGACTTGCAACACCAGATAGATGCAAACCATACTACTCTGGAAAAGTTGTAGGTGTTGGTGAATCAATTGGTACAGTTTATGCTCTACTTGGTGAAGGAATTATTCCATCAATGCAATGTGTAGACATCTTTGTTGAAAATATGCATGACTTTGCAGCATATGAAAAAGCAATTGAAAAACACTACAAAGTTTATGCCAAAGTTTTCAATTTTGTCAGAGCAAAGATTCACAAAGATTTCAACTTTTTGAAAGCATTGCCTGACTTTTTGGCAATTTTCAGATACATGAAAAAGAACGAAGATAGATTTGGAATGGATATTAGAATTGCAGATTTACTAAAAGTTGCTAAAGCATAATCTTAAAGATTTTTTGTAAAAAACATACTAGAATTTTCAAACCCCAAGTGCTCGTAAAATTTGTGAGACTCAGTACGTTGATTACCAGATTCCAGTCTTATTCTATGACATTTTTTTTCTTTTCCAAGTTCAATTGATGAATTTAACAATTTTTTTCCAATTCCTTGATTCTGATACTGTTGTGAAATAATCAATTCAGGTACATACAATTCTAATGTTTTTTGGTTTAACCGTGATAAAAATACCAAACTTATCAAACCAATAATTTTTGAATCATTAATTTCAGCAACTAGAATTTTTTTATCATTATCATCGATGTAATTTTTTAATAGTTTTGTAAAAGATTCAATTTCATTTTCGTTTTGTGGTTTTGGTCTTCCAAGTTCGTATAGTAATTCTAAAAGTAATGGAATGTCATCATAGATAGATTCTCTAATGTTTAAATTTTCCATGGTTATGTTGAGTAATTGTTTCTTTTAACAAGTATGGTTTTTTTCTAAGAAAAACTAACAGAACTAAATCCTTCTCGGTTTGTTCTATTACTTGCCATGTTGTAATCATAGATAGTTGTAGAATATGCTTGTAGTTCTTCTTTCATTTGATCCAAATTATCTGCAAGATAAAATCCTGGACAATCACCTGTAAATTGATAAGTTGCATGTACACGTGCTTTGCCTCCCTCATTTTCTAGCCAACTAGCAAATGGGTATAGATAACATACTCCTGGTCTGTCAGGATGCATACTACAACCTCCTTTATCATCTAAGAATCTACATGAAATATGAGTTCCATCTTCTTCTGGAGTCTCATCAGTTTTTCTTTTGAGATTAATGGTAGTCATTGTTGTCATTTGACCAGATGGTCCAGGTTCATCATAAGTGACAGTTAGTGTTTCATTTTTGATAAATTCAGCAGTGTTTTTGTATTTCAATCCCTTCCCAATTGTAATTAAATCATCAGAAGTTAATGGCAATCTACCTTGTCTATCACAGCAATTATGGCAATCAGGCCAAAAGCATTTCCATAAAATATATTTTTTTTCTGAATTAAGAAATGGGACATGAAAAACTACATCTTTGACTTTGATAGCATAGTCAGATACATCAGTAATTTGACCAAGTACAAATTTTCTTAAGATAGGATCAAAATCCCAATCCTTTTCTAGTAAATCTAATGATTCTTGAATTTCTTTTTGAGACAAGTATTCAGTTATAACCGCTTTTGCAGATCTTATTAATGTTGAGTGAAAAAGGAAAATATGCAGCAGCTACAGAAAACAGAAGATTTGTTTGGGCTGAAATAATTTGGCCACTAGTTTTAGAAATTAACGACATTACATTTTCATTAAAACAATTTCAAGAAAAACGTGAAAAAGTTTGTAAGGAAAAAAATACAACAATCACAATTGCTTCTAGAGGATTAGTTTCACTTGTTCTCAAAGGAATTTTACTAAAAGAAAATGATACGTATTCAATTCATTACAAATTGATTCCATACATGCGATTAAAAGCAAAATGTGATTATGCAACTGCGATTCACGAAGTAAGAATAAAATAATTACCAGTAGCCCGAGGCAGATTCGAACTGCCGTCTCCGCCTATCCACTCTTGAGATCCAGAGGGCAGAATCCTTGACCGCTAGACTATCGGGCTACTTGATAGAAATTCAAGTAATTTAGAATATAATGATTTGGTGAAAAATTATTTTGTAAAATATCTATCGTGATGCTTGTGCAATACGTTCTAACTCATGCTTTTTCTTAACAGAAGGAGCATTAGTATCGTTAGATGCTGCAAGCATTAATTGTTCAGCCATATGTTCCTCAATTGGTTTTGGGTTTGAGAATGTAGCCTCTTTAATTGCATCAGCAATGAATTTCAAAGCCAAGTCAACTCTTCGAATTGGAGCAACGTCAACTGATACGTGATAAACAGTACCACCGTAAACAATTCTAGTTGTGTCCTCGTTTGGAGCAGAGTATTCTACTGCTCTAACTAAAACCTCAACAGGATTTTGTCCAGTTTTTAATTCAATAATTTCAAAAGCAGTTTTTACGGTATTGATTAATTTAGCTTTTTTACCAGTCATTCTACCAGTATTCTTTGCATATTTTTTTCCGAAATGCATTGTCTTGTTGATCAATCTTTCAACAATGTTGACATCAGCTTTGTTAAATCGTTTTAGTGCTGAACGACCATAAGTGTAAGGTAAGATTTGTTTTCTTAATGAAATAGCAGTTTTTAATCCAGGATCTTTTACTTCAATGTCTGATAAATCCCATTTTCTAAATAGTAACAAATTTTTTGTTTCAGCCATTTCTCTATCTCCTTGGTTTTTCCTTCTTTCCGATAACTAATTCATGTAATGATGTACCGTTAACTTTAGAAACTTTGAATCTGACACCAGGAATATCTCCCATTGCACCGCCTTGTGTTGCACCCATTCCTTCAATTGTAACCTCGTCGTGTTCATCAATGAAGTTCATTGCACCGTCTCTTGGCAAGAATGCTGTAACTGATTTACCATTTCTAATTAATTGAACTCTAACACATTTTCTGATAGCAGAGTTTGGTTGTTTTGCTGCAATACCAACTTTCTCTAAAACAATTCCACGTCCTTGTGGTGCACCTCCAAGAGGATCTGCTTTTTTATCAATACCGAGTTTTCTTCTTTTGAAAGTAGAAATTGCCCAACGTTGTTTTTTCTTTTTAGTTGTTAGTACTCTACCTGCAAATAATCCAAGTGGTGATTTTCTCATATCTATAACTCCATGGTTGCCCTTTCAGGACTGTTAATCAATACACTTCCAATATCAAAATATCGTTTAGCTAATAATCTTGCTTTCTCAGCATTTCTACCTTCTCTACCAACTACAATTCCTTTCTTTCTTGGGTCTACCATAACAATTGCCTGCTTTGTTCCATCTGCTCGTGTATTTATTTTTACTTCAGAAATTAGTTTATTATTCAATAAATTAGATAAGAATTTTGCCGGATCTTCATCAAATTCAACAAGTTCAACATTTCGTTTAACCATATTTTGTAAGGATTTGATATGCATACCACCTTTACCAATGGCTAATCCCATTTTTCCAGTGTTTACTACAAAAATTACTCTATTTTGTTTTTCATCTTCAATACAATCTCTTGCAACAGCACCAGTGACATTTTGAAATAGCGACATCATTCGCATTTGATCTGTTGAAAGTTTGATTGATTGTGCCATAAGAATTCCTTTTTATCTCCAGACCAAAAATGTCTCATTTAAACTTAGGTTAGTCAAAAAACAACTAGTCATTTTTTTCCTCAGTTTTTGTATCGTTTAAAATTGATTTGATGTTTGCCTCATCAATGGATGTAAATGAAATTGTTGAAATTCTAAATTGTAAGCCGCACAATCTACCTAGTGCAACTGAAGTTCCTTGAAAGTTTACGAGGGGGACTTTTTGTTTTTTTGCATCAGATTCAATTTTCTCAAGCATTTTTTTGTCTACGGATTGAGATAATACAATTAACTTGGAATTATTTACAGAGTTCAAAACTTCTTTACTGCCCATAGTTAATCTATTCTCTTTACGGGCATCCTTCAATGATTTCTCAAGTATTTTACTCATGTAGTTTCCTTATCACGATCGTCTTGAGAGTCCTTTATAGGTTTATTGAAAAAATATTTCTAAGTATAAAAAATCATTTAAAAATTATTTTTGAATTTAATTAAATCAATCAATTATTATCGAAGTTATCATAGGAGGACTCAAAGGAATTGAATCATTTAGCGAATTCCACACATAAGTTTCTAAAACATAATTTTCAGATTTTTCAGGAATCCAAGATTGAGAAATATCTAAAAGTTGATTAGGAGATAGTTTTCCCTGAATCCAAGATAAAGAAATTACAGAATTATCAGAATTTTTAATTTGGAAAAAATAAATAAATTCCTGATCATAGTTTAGTTGATTTTCAATTTTTCCTACAACTTGTATTTGCATTTCTGAGATAAGTGAATCCAATGTATTACCAAAACTGTCAGAGAAAGAAATTGGTGAAACATGGATTCGATTAATTGATGATACAGAGTAATCAACAGTAGCAGAAGTTTCAATGGATATTTCATCAGATTTTGAAAATGGTTTTGGTAAAGTATGATCATCGTATTTTGCAAAAATACTATCTCCAGGTACTGCATAAAGTCTATTTCCACTAGAAGTATTTGTTGACAAACTAATGTTTGCTAAAAAATCACCAGAACGTTCAGAAGTTTCTGTTGCAACAACTTGAATTCCACCATTATCAGAATCTGAAAAGACATCAATTGTAATTGTGTCAATTGCTTCAGGATTCAAGTTCATATCTTGATCAATTACACGAATTTCAACTGAATCACTTGTAAGAAAAATATCTTTTGAAAATTGTATTACGCCCATGTTCCATGTTATTGGAATTGATTCAGTTAACACAATACCATCTGCAAATTCAAATGAGATTGTTATTGAATCATCATTTTCAACTTGTAAAAATCCATTTGTAGGTCCACTGCCAGAAGTTTTAGGATTTGTATCAAAAATTCCATCACCATCTACATCATGTAAAAAACCTGTGAGAATTATTTCACCTGAAAAAATTCCAGAACCAGATGAAGTTTCAGTTAATCGGTATGGTTTTAAAAAATTTTCACCTGATGAAATTTTAATTGGATGTGAAGTACTTTCACCAATTGAATCGATTTGATTTGAATTACTATTCCAACTAGGTGCGTTGATGGAAATTATGATTTTATCAGTCCAAGAATATTCAGGCTTGTCTGTATAAATTGGTGCAAAAGGTTTTTCATAATCAGGAATAGATTCGGCATAAACAGGAGCTAAAATTAGAAAAAATCCCAGTAAAAATTCGTACACAGAGTAAATTGATTAAAATCAGATTTAATGTTTGATGATAATTTTAGGATTTATCAGTAGGTAAAGAAATTGCCAAAATATTATCTCCACGCAACAAGACTTTTCCAAGACTCAAATGTTTTTCTTCAGAAATGTCTTCGGCATTATCTAATGTCAAATTCATGTGGATATCAAAGTCAATTAGGTTACCTTGAACAGTTTTATTATTTCTTAAACGAAGTAAAACACTCTTTCCTTGGCAACTAGTCATTAATGTAGAAATTTCATCAGCCATAACTATCACTTAATTTTATTTCTTCTTGCTCACTTGCATGTACAAATCAACAGTACCACTTCCAATTGGAATGTTACTTCCAACAATTACATTTTCAGTAATACCTCTTAGTTGTTCAATTTCTCCTCCAAGTGCTGCATGAGCAATTGTTGGTACAGTAATTTCGAATGCGGCTCTTGCAAGAACACTGTCTTTGGTTCCAGCAATTCCGTGTCTACCAATTTGTTGCATGTAACCTCGTGAACACATCAAGTCAGATACTAACATAATGTATCTACTATCAACTTCCAATCCTTGGTCTCCCAATGTATGATTAAGTTCATCAATTAATGCAAATCTTGCTGCTTCAATTCCTAAAGTACCTGCAATTTCAAAGACATTGTTTGTTCTAACATTTGTTTTATCAATTCCTTTAACTTCTAAGACTTTGGCAATGTTTGAACCAGTTGTTTGAATAACCCATTCATCATCTTTTTGAACTAATGTTACACGTTCAATGTCTGGAACACCTTTCACAGTTGTGTTAAGTACTTTATTTCTAATTGCGATTGCAGTTGCAGTATCAACTTCTTCAACTAAATTCAAAGTGACTAATTCGCCAGTAACTTCCATCTTGAATTTTTTATTAGAAGAGAGTGCTGCTTCAACTTCTGCAACAGAACAACCTCTTTCACGAAGTCTGTTCTCACTTAAAATCAATTTAATATTTGTAGAATAATCAGTTTCAGTATCTGCAATCAAAGCACTTACTTTAGTTTGCAAAACATTTCTTGCAACTTCAATTGCTTTTTCTCTATTTCCTTTATTCTCTTTTTCTAAGTAAATATCCATAGTTGGAGTAACAGGTTTCTTTCTGGCATCAACTAATTCAATTAATCTTGGAAGACCTAATGTTACGTTTCTTTCTTTAATTCCTGCAAAGTGGAATGTTCTCAAAGTCATCTGAGTACCTGGTTCACCAATTGATTGTGCAGTAACAATTCCTACTGCTTGTCCTGGTTCTACACGTGCTTTATCATAAAGTGAAAGACCTTTTTTACATACTGCTTCAATTCCGGATTTACTAAGACCAGATTTGTTTAATGCATCAGTTACAAGTTTAGTTAATCTTGGACTAAATGTTTTGGTGTATTTTTTAGTTAATGTTTCAATTTCATCTTTTGTTGCCTTTGCTCCAGAATCAATCATAGCTTGTGATGCAGCTAATCTACTTGGATTAAATGCCTCACCATGGTCACTTTTCTGCACATCAATACCATCTTCACCATAAAGGAATTGAACAATGTGTCCGTGAGGATCTCTTACAGTTCCATCATATTCTAATCTGATGTGTTCTAATGCATTGATCAATCTACGTTGCATGTAACCACTTTGTTGTGTTCTGACTGCAGTATCTACAAGTCCTTCTCTACCACCCATTGCGTGGAAGAAGAATTCTAATGCAGATAATCCAGTTCTATAGTTTGATTTTACAAATCCGTGAGCATCAGGATTACTATCATGTTCTTTGTAGTGAGTTAATGCACGATTTGCATATCCTTCATTCATTCTATTACCTCTTCTTGATTGTTGACCTAATGCTCCAGCCATCTGACCTACGTTAAGTGCTGAACCTCTTGCACCAGTTGTAGCCATAATTTTTCCAGCATTTCCGTCATCAAGTGAATCATTTGCAGTATCACCTGCTTTAACTCTGGCTTTACCTAATTCATTAACAATGTAGGCCTCTAATGCTTCTTCAGCTTTCATACCTCTAGTAAGTTTCAATGTTCCTTTTTCATATTGATCAGTTAAGTCTGCTACAACATCATATGTTTCACTAATGTCATCTAGAATTTGTTGTTCATCTTTTTCTGGAACTTCCAAATCACCATAACCATAACTAAATCCATAGTGAGTGATGAATTGTTTTACCATAATTAAGATAGAATTCAAAAAGTTCTTTCCAACTGCGTTACCATAATCTTTAGTAATTCTGTGTAAGACACTTTCTGGTTCCTCTGCACCAATTGATGTCTTGTCAATTACACCACTGATTAATTCACCGTTTTTAATTACAACATCATTTGCTTTTCCACCAGTACCTTTTGACCATTTTGATGTTAGAGTATAATTGAAATCAGATGGTAAGAATAATGAGAATAATTGTTTTCCAGTGTATGCAGGGCTACCGTCTTTTGCTTTAGTAGATGGTTTTGGAAGTGCATCAGTGTATCCTCCAAGCATTGCATAGTTTGAGAATTCTTGAACAGATAAGATAGTATCATCTTTTGTTAACAGATATGCACCAGTTACAAAGTCTCTTAGTGCTCCAATAATTGGACCACCGTATCTTGGTGAAATTAATTGATCTTGAACTCTCATCAAAAGAATTGCTTCTGCTCTTGCTTCTTCACTTTGAGGAACGTGAAGATTCATTTCATCACCATCAAAGTCTGCGTTGTATGGTGGACATACTGATGGATGTAATCTGAAAGTTTTTCCAGGAAGTACTCGCACATAGTGGGCCATAATTGACATTTGGTGGAGTGAAGGTTGTCTGTTAAACATTACAATATCTCTATCAGCAAGATGTCTTTCAATCAAATATCCAATTTCAATTGTTTCTGCAATTGTTGAACGATCTTCAACAAAGTCCAATCTAATTTTTACACCATCTGGTCTTACAATATAATTAACTCCTGGGAATTTTTCAGGTCCATTGATAACTAATTTTCGCATTCTTTCAATGTTCCATTCTGTAACAATTTCAGGAATGGTTAGTTTCATTGCAACTGCTTCAGGTACACCTACTTCAGACAAGTCCAAGTTTGGATCTGGAGAAATAACAGTTCTACTTGAAAAGTCTACTCTTTTTCCAGAAAGAGAACCTCTGAATCTTCCTTCTTTTCCTTTGAGTCTTTGAGTTAAAGTCTTGAGAGGACGTCCAGAACGATGATGAGCTTGAGGAATTCCAGAAACTTCATTATCAAAATATGTTGTAGAGTGATATTGTAACAAATCAACTAAATCTTGAACAATTAATGGAGGAGTTCCTGCTTCTTTACTTTCTTTTAGTCTTTGATTAACTCTAATGATATCTACCATTTTGTGGGTTAAATCATCTTCAGATCTAATTCCAGTTTCAAGAATAATTGAAGGTCTGACAGTAACTGGTGGAACAGGTAATGCTTGAAGAATGAACCATTCAGGTCTTGCAGTTACAGGATCATAAGATAATAGTGACAAATCATCATCAATGATTTGTGAGAATCTTTCTCTAATTGTAATTGGTAATAATCTGTGTTCACCAATTTCAGTTTTTTCAACAAAGATAGTTGGTTTTGTAAAGACTAATTCGTATTGAGTTTTTCCACAATGAGGACATTCTTTTGCTTTCTTTGCTTTTTCAATAATTTGTTCAGGAATACGTTTTTGTGAAACAGTTGTGTATGCAGCTCCTTTATCTTTAATATTTTGGAATGCGTTAAGATCTTCTTGTGGTACCTTTAATCTAGCACAAGAACGACATGTTGATTGTAATAATTTGTAGATATTATCAATAAATGCAATGTGTAAAATTGGTTCTGCAAGTTCAATATGACCAAAGTGTCCTGGGCATCTAGCTGCAGTATTACCACAAGTTAGACATTTTTGTCCAGGCTCAAGTGTTCCGAGTCTTCCATCCATAAGACCTCCTTGAACTGGCATTCCATCTTCATCATAAGTTTCTGGAGCAGTGATTTCAGCAACAGAGTATTTTCTAATTTCAGTTGGAGACCAAACAGAGAATCTAATTCCATCAATTGCTTTAATTGCTTGAATAGACATCTTAGAGTTTCTCCTTTATGAGCAATCTTGGTGCAACGTTTAGACTTTGCATTTCTTGCAATAATAATTTGAATGCATATGCTACAGATACTGAAGATACTTTAGCTTTATCTCCACAAATTCTGCAAACATATTTTCTTTGTTTAACATCATGATAAGCAACTAGACCACATCTTTCACAAACAAATACATCAGATTTATCAGATTCATCTAACAATCTATCTTTTAGAATCATTGAAGCACCATAAGCAATCAAACAATCTCTTTCCATCTCACCAAATCTTAATCCACCACCTCTTGCTCTACCTTCTGTTGGTTGTTTGGTTAACATCTGAACTTGTCCACGTGCTCTTGCATGTATTTTGTCAGCAACCATGTGATGAAGTTTTTGATAATATACTACACCAATAAAAACATCAACTGGGAATGCTTTACCAGTTCTTCCATCATACATTATTTCTTTACCAGAATATTTGAAATTGTGTGCATCCATTACTTCTTTAACTTCATCCATTTTTTCTCCAACAAATGCTGAGCCATCAAATCTCTTTCCACGGAATGATGCAGCTTTTCCACAAATGGATTCCATCATCATACCTACAGTCATTCTTGATGGGAATGCATGAGGATTAATCAAGACATCAGGAGACATTCCTTCAGCAGTGTAAGGCAAATCTTCTGCTTTTGCTAAAATTCCAAGTACACCTTTTTGTCCGTGTCTTGAAGCAAATTTATCACCAATTTCAGGAATTCTCATATCTCTTGCTCTAATTTTATACATTTTTCCACCTTCGTTTGATTGAGTCATTACAACTGTATCAATAACACCGGCTTCAGAAGGTCTCACACCAATTGATGTATCTCTTCGATAAGGTCCAGAGGATTCAAACTCTCTGTATTCTTCCATAAATCTTGGAGGACTAGTTTTTCCAATTAAAATATCTCCACCTTTAACTGGGGATTCAGCTGCTACAACACCATCTTCTTCAAGTAATCTATATGCTCTTTCACCTTTGTAACCTCTAACATTATCTTCAGCATTTGGAATTTCAAATGTATCTCTCATTCCACCAGGATATTGTTTTGCTTCAGCATCATAAATTCTAAAGAAGAAAGTTCTACCCAATCCTCTATCAACAGAAGCTTTACTGAGAACAATTGCATCTTCAATGTTGTAACCATCAAATGGTAATACTGCAACTACACAGTTTTGGCCTGCTGGTCTATCTTCTAATCCCAATAGTTTCATTGCTTTTGTATTAACAGCTGGAACTTGTGGGTATAACATAAGGTGTTGTCTAACATAGGTACTAGTATTCATCATTGGTGTTGAAAATCCTAAACTTTGTTTTGCCATTGCAGATTCGTATGTATTTCTTGGAGATTGATTATGTTCTGGATATGGGATAATAGATGCACCTGCTCCCAAAATTGCTGGTGGGAATACTTCAAGGTGTGTGTGTTTCTTTGAATCTTTTTCATCTAATGTAATGTAACAATTCTCTTCTTCATTTGCATCAATCATTTCTAAGACACCCATTCTTAACAAATCATTCCAGGATAGCAATTTCTTGGAAATTTTGTCTAAGAGGTCTTGAGTAAGTAATGGTTTGTTATCTTTGATAATTATTAATGGTCTTAAAACTCGTCCAGCATTACAATTAACATATAATCTTCTAGTAGAACCTTCAATGTCAGATTTATGGAATGAAACTCCAACATGTGGATGAATTTTTGAATTTCTTCTAAGGTCTCTAAGGGATTCTGCTAATTCAAGTCCATCTTTATAATATCCAATTAATCTACCGTCAACAAATATTCTAGTTCCATCTTGTTTCAAATCATCTTTTGCATCAAAGAAATGTACAGTTCCAAGATCATATAGTTTCTCAACAATTTCTTCAGAAGGAACGTTTACTGAAATGATTCCAGATAATGCAAGGTTCTTTACTAAACCACAGTTTGAGCCCTCTGGTGTTTCACTAGGACAAATTCTTCCAAAGTGTGTTGCATGCAAATCTCTTGCTTCAAAGTTTGGTTGAGTTCTACTAAGTGGTGATTGAATTCTTCTAAGATGACTAATTGTTGATAGATAGTTTGTTCTGTCAAGTAATTGTGTAACTCCAACTCTACCACGTCCCCAGTTTCCTGTTGCAATAGCATTGTTTAGTTTATCAGTAATAATTCCAGGACGAATTGATGCAGCAACTGCATTAATTCCACGTTTTTGACCTGAACGCTCTAATTGATATTTCATATCTCTTACTAGGTTTCTAAATGCAGTTCTAAACAAGTCTGCAAGCATTTGACCTGCAAATTTGATTACTTTGTTTCCATAATGATCTTTGTCATCAGGAGTAATCCAATTGAGTTTTAATTCTAATAATTTACAAGCTGCTTCACCTAAGAATTGTGCTTTTTCTTTTCTATTTTCAGGATGTTTTCCTAAATGAGGTAAGAGACCCCAATCAAGTAAGGTTTCAGCACGTTTAATTTGGAATTCTTCTAACATTCCAGGTGCAATTCTTTTACTGATGTAAACAATAGCGTCTTTAGATGTAGGAACATCTCCTGCTTTTTCAAATGAACCTTCTAATTCATCTTGAAGATCATCTACTAGTGAAACTACTGAAGCAATTTCTTTATCAGATTCTAATCCAAGTGCTCTCATTAAAGTGACAACTGGAATATCTACTGGAGAACCAGGAATTCTTGCAACTATCAATCCATCATTTTTCATTACAAGTTCTAATTTTGCACGGTAACCAACAATTGAAGAATAAACTTTTGCTTTGAAAACAGTGTTTCCACCAACAAGTTCTCTGTCAACAATTATTTTATTGTAAGAAAGATCTTCTAATCCAACAATTACTCTTTCTGAACCATTAATGATAAAGTAACCACCAGGATCATTTGGATCTTCACCATGTTCAATTAATTTTTGATTAGAGAAATTATTCAAGATACATGCATTGGATTTTGCCATAACTGGTACGTCACCAATGTGAACAAATCTTGATTCCAAAATTTTACCATCTTCAACAACACTAGCTTCCATCATTACAGGTGCAGAATAAGAAACATTTCGTAATCTTGCTTCAGCTGGAGTTATGTGAGTAATAGAACCATCAAGTTCCATCATTCTTGGTTGTTGAAGTTTTACTTTTCCTAATTGAATTTTGTATGGATATTCAGCATTTTCAATATCAATTTGTCCAACTTCATTAATGATACTTTGAAGTCCTCTTTCTAAAAATTCATCAAAAGAATTAAGATGTTGACGTGCAATACCTTCACGTTTTAAAATATCCTGAATTACTGGCCAACGTTTGTTTGAAGGATCAGCCAAATCTAAACCTCCACCACATATCGATAATAGAGACTTTCACCTGCGGTTGGACTGTTTCTAGTGATTTTAATCATATCACCTGGTTTTACACCAAGTCCCAAAATTGCAGGATCATTTACAAAAATTAATGGTAATTCTGTTGGTTTACAATTATATTTTTTTAAAACTTCCTCAGCTTCTGATTTTGGAATAATTTCGTGTTTTGGAACATAAACATGATCCGGAACTAAAATTTGGTTTTTCTTAGTTGCCATTTAAGAAGCCCCCAGATCGAACATTAAATGTAATAGTAAATAATACACACAAACTGAAAAAAATCACGTTCGGGTTAATATATATCTAATCTGAAACTACAAATCAAGAGATCATTTTCTTATT